>Ga0137412_10000406_pt1 | contig 29768 bp, 32 predicted proteins | sample CZODoug2_1_16fun_FD_122160 | JGI IMG/M metagenome (GOLD analysis project Ga0137412, IMG submission 122160) | Vadose zone soil fungal communities from Angelo Coast Range Reserve, California, USA - CZODoug2_1_16fungal (Hybrid Assembly) | ecosystem: Environmental > Terrestrial > Soil > Vadose zone...
CGAACAGCGGCGGAACGTCGCGCAGGGCGATGAAGTCGGGGGATGCGAGCGAGACGTCGATGGGGCGGTGCGGCCCGAGGCCGTCTTCGGATCTGAAGATAAAATCGCCGCGCAGGCGCGCGATCGCCGGCGGCATCTGACGTGGCGGCCTGAAGTCGATCTTCTGGCTCACCGAGAGCGAGGCAGGGTCCGCCGGGCGTCCGCGTACACGCACGTCGATCGTGGCCGAGCCAAGGTCACGGCCGGCGCCGGACGCCATTCCCAAGCTTTCGGGCGCCGCGAGCCCGGATGCACCCAGTAGTTGCGCGAAGTCCAGATGCTGCATGCCGAGAGCGAGATCGACAACCGGATCGGTGTCGAGATCACGCAGTGTGATCGAGCCAGACAGGGCGCCACCGGCCACCGTCGCATGGACCTCGGGGATCTCGATCGTGCCCCCGATCCGGCGCCAGGCGCCATCGAATCGTATGGTCACCTCCGTCGGATCGCCGAGCTGCGGCTCGTCGGCGGCATTATCTGCCAGCGCTCCCAAGCGCGCGCCGCGCGCGCCAATGTCGACGTGGAAACGGAGCGCATCGGTGCTGGCCTGAAGGTCCACGCGGCCGTCCGCGATACCACCATCGATCAGCGGGTGGGCGTCGCGCCGCACGTCGAGCAGACGGCCGACGTCGAGCCCACGTGCCTCGATGTTCCACGCGCTGCCCACCGGATACGCCCGCTTGCGGATTGACAGGCCCGCCTGTGGCTCCACCAGCGTGAGCTGGAGGTCCTCGCCGAAAATGCCCGCCATGTCCCAGGCAGTGGCCGGCGATCTGACGCTGATCCCTGCTGGCCCCGCGAGAGTGGCGGCGCGAACTGCGAGTCGCAGGTGGCCGGGCCACGTGGCCGCGATCACGTCGGCGTGCAGTCGCACTCCATGACCGAGGTCGAGATCGAATCCCTCCAATCGCAGCAACGGCCAGACGCCGACGTGTACCAGCCCGATTCGAGCAACTGCGCCATGGTGCACGGCCGCGGACTCGATCCGCGCTCGCACCGCGTGCTCGAGCATGGGACCCAGCAACAGCGCAGCCAGGCTTACGATCAGCGCCGCGGCGATCGCTCCGAGCCACCAACGTCGCCTGCGGGTTCGAAACGTGAACATCCATGCAAGGATGCCACAGCCGGATCGCGCGCCGGCTGTCGGCGGCTTAGGTTGCAGACGGCGTCGATCAGGTCCGCTTCAATCGGGCCGTTCGAGTCGATAGCGGTCCCTTAAACATCGGTGCCGCACCGCTACTTCGTATAATGAGCTCACCATCACGGCGCAAGCATAAACGCCGGTACTGGTCGTCCAGCCGCCGTCAACCAACGTGCCATGGCGCTGACAACCGCGCGCACCGCGGGTCGCCGCGTCATGCGAGCGCGCCACTCTAATAACCTGGGTGTGGAGCTGGTGATGGGAGCGCCTTGACGTTCGCCAAACAAAGCGGCCATGTAAAAGGCAATGTCCGCAAATGAAAAGCTACCTGCGAGCCAGGAGTTCGCGGGCATCGACGACTCCATTTTCGCGTAGTAGTTGGTGGCGGCATCTATGTTGGCGACCGCGATGGCGTTGCCCAAATCCTTCTGCAGACCCATTAGGCGGATGATGAGGGGGAAGTACACTTCGTCAGATTGGTGCTCTAGCCGTCGCGCGTACGCTCGATCCTTAATATCGCGCGGCCATAGCGCCGGTGTCGGCTGCAGATCCTCCAAGTACTCGAAGATTTGTGTTGAGTCGAATATGTCGAGATCGCCGTGCACCAATACCGGTACCTGCCGCTTTGGATTGACGCGCAGCACCTCGGGGTGCGTCGGGCTATAGCCGAGCTCAGAGTTGTAGGGCACCATCACCAAATCGAAGTCCAGACCCTTCTCCAAGGCAGCAATCTGCGCCTTAGCACCAAACATACTTAGGGGACCGGAGTACAGCGTGAGCCGCGCGATTCGGGTGTGCATAGCGCCATCTTCCACGTATTGACGTTTGAAGTCCCGGGCAATTCAGCGCGCTGCTGGCATGCGGCGTTGATGCCGCAAACGGGCCGTTAACCACGGAGGGTTTCCGGGTTGCGACCCGTCTATGGACGACGGTCCTGTCCGCATCGGCCGGCAGGCGGCCAACTCCGGCCGCTCGAGCAGGGGTCCAGGAGTGTATGCATTGCGAATCAGTCTGAGTCGCTAACCCTTCCACCAAACGATGAACTCTTTGAATCCGATGTAGCCGTCTCCCTCGGTATCGGCCACTCCGAAATCAAGTAGGCACTCTTCGCGAGACACATCGCCGTCGAGTTCTTGTAGCAGCGAATGGAATTCTTCTCGATCAATGAAGCCGTCACCATTGAGGTCGCGAGATTCGAAAATCTTGCGCAACTCGGCAATTTCTTCGTCGGTTAGTTTTGCCATTAGCACTCCTGTATTCCGGGTCCAGCTTTCGGAACGGCCTTTCCGTTACGTCGTTTGCGCAAAGTACGAGACAGTGGCCATGCGGGATGTGAACCAGCTCATACTCTGGCCGCTCCAGCGGAAAACTCATGAGATTGAACGGCATCGAGTGCGCTATTCAGTTAGATGATAGCAGTCGGTCGTGAATACCCGCTCAGGACCAAACAGCGCTGCCGCCTCCGAAGACGTCATATTGATTAGTTTCGATCAGAATCGTCTTGGCACAGAGGTTTCGACTTCTTCGCGTCGCAATTCGTATCTTGCGGTATCGGCAACGTGAATTGCTCCACAGTCAAGCACGTAAAGTCGCAGTTGTTTGGGCAACCTCGCTGCGGGTGAGGAGGCGCCAGCGCCCGCTTCGAATGGGACGAGCAAAATCAGGAGCGCTGCTAGCACGCGGGGTATAACTCGAAACATTCCAATTACCCTCTGGCCTCATTTTTCAGCCATGGTAACTCAGGCCATGCGACAAGGCGCTAGGCGTCCTCAAGAATCACGCGAAAGCCGCTAGTTACCGTAACAAGCCTTGCGTTCGCGGCCTCGAGCGGTGGGGGAGCCGTGCCTCCCTGCCAAATAATCACAGCGTCTGACTCATCTGGCCCATACCCAAGCTCCTCTTGGGCGCAAGGAATCTGGCGCGCGAAGAATCTGGTTAAAAGGGACGAGGCATCGAAACAATGCGCGGCAGTAGGATTGTAGTAAACAATGTAGATGCTGCGGGGCTCGGTTTTGAGTGCAGCCTCAATCGTCCGCACCACTTTGGCAATGAGTTCGGCGCCAAATGGATTGTACAAAAATAGCACTACGTCGCCTGACGGTATCGGAAAATTGCTTGCATCTCCAACCGCAATGCGAATTCGTGTCCGATCCGGAAAACGCTCAGCAATGATGGCGGCGTTGCGTGCGGCGACCTCGGCAAGATCTGGCGACAACTCGACACCGAGAATATCCCAGAAAGGAAACTCGGACGCCACCAGAAGCGGCCGGCCTTTCCCGCAGCCTAAATCGACAAAGGTACACGTCCGAATGGACGGCAACGCTCTCAATCCTTCGCGCAACACACTCGGTTGCGATCCTGCATAAAAAACCGCGTGGACGCGAGCGGCTTCCTGGGCAGGTAATTGGTCCGCAGAGACGAAGCCGCTCGTGTGTGTGCCATGAATTCGATCGAATGGATGGACCGCGTCCCACCCACTGCCATAGAGCAGTTTCGCCCCGGGTACATTCTTTAACAGGCCCCGTGCTAACGGCTGACGAATGAGGGATGACACGACCGGCAATCGTCCGACGGCCGCTACGACGCGTTTGAGGTTCATCGTGCGGGCGAGTATGTGTCCGTAGATGGGGGCGACGCAATCGCCAGACAAGGTAGCGTCGCGTCGTGGAAGTGGGAGGCGATTTCCCAGTTCAAATTTGATCGAAGCCACCAATTAGTCAGCTTGACCACCAGCATGGCCGAGAGCCTCATATATAGCAGGTCGGCAACTGGCGGAGGTTCGAACCGCCCAGATCTTGGTGGTTGCTTCTGGGACTATGTCGCTGCCGACATTCTTAGCGATTCGGCAATCGTGCGGGTTCCCGGTATCACTCCCTGCCTTGGCGAGGGACACCGGGGTGAAGCGGGCATCCTTCGATCTCTGGAAGCTGATGCGTATCGGCGCCCGGCTGAGACGCGTACGAAAGCCTCCACGGGTGGGCGATCCTCCGTGACCCCGTATCCCGCACGCAACTAAATCGTGATTCTTTGCTTCACCGGGCGAGCGCCCTCGCCGAGGTTTCCGCTCGTCGGCCGTACTGGTACAGTAGCGGCTCATCGAGCTTGGATCGGGGGAGCCTTTATGAGAACGGCGAGCGGCTGTCGAATTATTGCCGCAATTGCGGTGATGTTGGCTTTTTCCGGATGTGATATCCCGGTTGATGGCGATGGCTCCACCAAGGTCAACGGGTCGGTTCATATACCCGCCGGAAAGGCTGCGGATGATGCGAGGACGGTCAACGGCTCGATCCACATCGATGATAACGCCACGGTTACTTCGGCAAGCACCGTCAACGGCAGCATACGCCTGGGCGAGCACGCGACAGCGACGTCGGCGAAGACTGTTAACGGTGCCATAACCCTGGGTGCGGGATCACACGTCTCAGAAAGCGCCGGAACGGTCAACGGCGATCTGACTCTGGCGAACGGCGCCGAAGTTGCCGGTCACTTGGCCAACGTCAACGGCAAGATCGGATTGAGCGCCGCGCATGTCGCCGGCGGCATCAAAACCGTCAATGGCAACATCAGCATCATGGGGGCCTCCCGCGTAGAAGGCGGGATCATGGTCGACAAGCCCTCTGGAATCATGTTCAACAGCGACGATCCGGTGATTGTCATCGGACCCGGTGCGGTCGTACAGGGCGACCTGCGGTTCGAGCGCAAAGTAAAGCTCTACGTCAGCGACAAGGCAACCATCGGCACAGTCATCGGCGCGACGCCGGTATCGTTTAGCGGCGAAACTCCACCGAATTGAATCGAAAAGGACCAATCATGTTAATCACGTTCGTTCGATCGTTCTTCGTGGCGGGGCTGATCACCGCCATGAGTTCTGCCACCGCATCAGCCGCCGCGGCCGATCCCGCGTTGGCCGCCGCGGTCGCAAGCCCCGCGCGCCCTGCCGCCTCGGTGGCGCGCGACAAGGCCCGCCACCCCATCGAGGAGCTGACGTTCTTTGGAATCACTCCAAAAATGAACGTGGTGGAGCTGTGGCCGGGTGGCGGCTACTGGACGGACATTCTAGGCCCCTATCTTGCGCCAAGCGGTCACTACACCATTGCATTGCCGGCGCCCGGCGGTGAGGAGAGTGCCGGAGTGGCGCGCTTCCGCACGCGCATTGCCGCGGAAAAGGACAGGCTCGGCACGATTCATGAGACTTCCCTGGGCACAGGGCACTTCGATATCGCTCCGCCCGGCTCGGCCGATCTCGTGCTCACCTTTCGCAACCTCCACAACTGGATGGGTGAAGGCTATGCCGAGCAAGCATTGGCGGCATGCTTCACTGCACTGAAACCCGGCGGCATCCTCGGCATCGAAGAACACCGCGGCCGCAACGACGTGGCGCAGGACCCGAAGGGTGAGAACGGCTACGTGCGCCAAGATTATGCGATCGCGCTGGCGAAGAAGGCCGGATTCGTGCTCGTGGGGTCTTCAGAGATCAACGCCAATCCCCGCGATACGAAGGATTGGCCAAAAGGGGTTTGGACGCTGCCTCCGAGCTTTGCGGAGGGTGATAAGGACCGCGCTAAGTACGCGGCCATCGGCGAGGCGGATAATTTCGTACTGAAGTTCCAAAAACCGCGCTGAGGCGCGGAGCTTCAGAACTATCAGGCGGTCTTTTCTTCCGATAGTCCCAATTCCTTGACCATACGGTCGCGCATGGCGAACTTCTGCACCTTTCCGGTGATGGTCATCGGAAATTCGGAGACGAAGCGAATATATCGCGGGATTTTGTAGTGGGCGATTTGGCCTTTGCAGTATTCGCGGAATTCTTCCTCCGTGCTGCTCGTTCCCGGCCTTAATTGAATCCACGCACAGACTTCTTCGCCGAACTTGGTGTCCGGTACCCCACACACCTGCACCGCCAGCACCTTGCTGTGCCGATACAAGAATTCCTCCACCTCGCGCGGGTAGACGTTTTCGCCGCCTCTGATAACCATGTCTTTCAAGCGCCCGGTCACATTGCCGTAGCCTTGAGCATCGATGACGCCCAGGTCTCCGGTGTGCATCCAACCGGCGTCATCGAGAACTTCGCGAGTCTTCTCCGGATCGTCCCAGTAGCCCCTCATCACCGAGTAGCCTCGAGTATGGATCTCGCCTTGTACTCCGCGCGGCACGCACCGTCCTTGCGGATCGACCACCTTGACTTGGACATGCGGATGCACCCGCCCAACGCTCGACACGCGCCGCTCGAACGAATCATCTCTGGCGGTTTGAAAGCTCACAGGGCTGGTTTCCGTCATACCGTAGCAATTCGTGATTTCGGTAAGATTCATGCTGCCGATCACACGTTTCATGACTTCGATCGGGCACGGCGAGCCCGCCATGATTCCAGTTCGCAGGCTCGACAGGTCATAGCGCGCAAATTCAGGGGTTTCCAATTCAGCAATGAACATGGTGGGCACGCCATAGAGGGCGGTCGCCCGCTCCGCATCGACGGTTTCCAATGTTTTCACCGGATCGAAACTCTCGGCCGGGTAAATCATCGCCGCCCCGTGCGTGATGGCGCCGAGATTCCCCATCACCATGCCGAAGCAATGATATAGCGGCACGGGAATACAGATTCGATCACGCTCCGTCAGTCCAATCCCGCGACCCACGAAGTAGCCATTATTCAAAATGTTGTAGTGACTTAAAGTCGCTCCCTTCGGCAGCCCCGTCGTACCGCTGGTGAATTGGATATTGATCGCCTCGTCCGGCTGCAGGTCCGAGCCAATCCGATCGAGACGTGCGCGATCTGACTGCGTTCCCAGCTGCAGTACTTCATCAAAATTGAGGCATCCGGCGGTATGCGCGCCCCCCAGGCGGATGACCAGTTTAAGTTGCGGCAGCCTCGCACTGATCAATCCATTGGGGGCGCAGCTATCGAGCTCCGGCGCCAAGACGCGAAGCATGGCGAGGTAGTCACTGCTCTTGAGCCGTTCCGCCGTGATGAGTGCGCGGCAGCCGACTTTCTTGAGGCAGAACTCCAATTCGGAAAGGCGATACGCGGGGTTGATATTCACCAGAATCAGACCCGCTTTGGCGCTGGCAAATTGGGTCAGGGTCCATTCGGCGCAGTTTGGCGCCCAAATCCCGATCCGATCACCCGGATCCAATCCCAGTGAAATCAGCCCGGCGGCGAGCAAATCAACGCGACGTTTGAGTTCCGCGTAGCTCCACCGAACCTGCTGTGTGGGGACAACGAGCGCATCGCGCTGAGCGAATCGAAGCGCGGTTTCGTCAAATGTCCTACCGATGGTTTCGTATTTCAGCGGCACGTCACCGGTACCTTCGACGAAACTTAGATTCACGTGATTCCCCCCTGCTCTTGAAGTTGCATTGTACCGCCACCACTGTTCATTCGGATGAACTCCGTCCGGACCGCTCGCCGCGTCTTTTTACATCCTCTCTGGCTGTTTCTCGCACTGCCGGGTTATGTGGGTTGGCGGCTACTATCGGCCATGCCGATCGGCCCGATTGGGACAACCGCAGGCATTGTAGTGTTGATCGCATGTTGCCTGTTCATTCCCTTCTCCATGCGGGCGCGCACCATGCTTGATCGGAAGCTGGCCGACCGCGTGTCCTGGGTGGGCTTAACGGCGATGGGGTTTTTCTCGTCTCTTTTCGTCCTCACGCTGCTACGCGAAGTCGTGCTGGCGGGCACACACCTATTCATGTCCAGCGAACAGGCGCGCCTTTGGATCACACCCAGTGCGCAGGCCAGTTTGTTACTGACCCTTTTCATAACCTCGGCCGGCATGATCATTGCGCGGCGCAGGCCCGGCATCGTCGAGGTGCGTATTCCGGTGAAGGGTCTTCCGCGGGCCTTGCATGGCTTTTCGATCGCGCAGATCAGCGATGTGCACGTGGGCCCGACGATCAAACGGGGATTCGTCGAAGGGATCGTTCGCCGGGTCAATGACTTGAACGCTGACCTGATCGCGGTGACCGGGGACTTGGTCGATGGCTCTGTGCAGCAGCTATCGGTTCATACCGCGCCATTGGCTGGACTGGCCGCGCGCCACGGTGCGTTCTTTGTCACCGGCAATCACGAGTACTACTCCGGAGAGCGCGCATGGACCGAGGAGATTCGGCGTCTCGGCATGCACGTGCTCAAGAATGAACACGTCGTCCTGAAGCACGACGGCGCATCGTTGGTACTCGCCGGTGTGACGGACTACGGCGCACATCGCTTCGATCCCGCGCAGCGCAGCGACCCTGCGGCCGCGTTGAGTGGCGCACCCGCCGATGCGGGGGCAAGGATATTGCTTGCCCATCAACCAAGCTCAGCGACCGCGGCCGCCGAGGCAGGTTTCGATGTGCAGATCTCAGGTCACACGCATGGCGGGCAGTTCTGGCCTTGGAATCTATTCGTGCATTTCTTTCAGCCCTTCACCAGCGGCCTGCATCGATTGAAAAACCTCTGGATCTACGTAAGCCGCGGCACCGGCTACTGGGGGCCACCGAATCGCTTCGGAGTTCCTTCGGAGATCACGCGCATTCGCTTGGTACCCGCGGCTCCATAGTCCGGCTCTAATTCTCCGCGGTCTGCCTTGGTCAGCGTCCCTGCACCAATCAAGATACTCATCGTGGACGGCGATCGCCCCGGATTTCATTGGGCACTCAGCGTCCTGATTCTCATCGATTTCGCCCTTGCAGTTTCTTTCAGCTGATTTAGTCCCGGCGACACATTGTATTTCTCGTGGGCCTATCCCGCGCACATGTCGATCGGAATGGTGGTCGACCCCGTCGCGGACTAACGGCTGCTTTATACTTTCCGCTTTAGTGTATCGCGAATAGTCGCCGGATGTTCGATGCCACTCGCTGCGCCAGACCGGATTGCTGCGGCTCAGCTTCGTCGCGCTTGTCGAGCACAGTATGCTGCGCCAGCTGCCGGCTGGCCAGGCTTTCACTCAACTCTTCGGCCATGCTGGGGCGGGCCTTGAGTAGCGGGGCGAGTGCGTCCTTCGCGATCTCATAGATCACGACACGCGTGAGTGCGGTCAGATCACCGCTCAGTGGCTCACCCGTAAGCAACCCCACTTCACCAAAATAATCACCGGGCGCCAACCGGGTCAGTTCGATTCTGCGGCCCTTTTCTTCGACGGAGCCAACCAGCGCGCCGTAGCTGACGATGCATAAGGCATTCAACACGGTGCCGGCTTTCGCGATCATCTCGCCTGGCTTGTATTCCTTGCGCTGCATTGTCGCCGCTATCGTTGCCTTTTCCTCGGCAGTCAACGTCGAAAAAATGGAGATTCTCGACAACAGGTGCTGCGGAACTCCCGATTCTCCTTTGTGCTCCGCGGCGATATTCATTGCCACGCCGCTCAAGCGGGGCGAGAAATCTGCCCCAGCTGCGGCCGCCGCACGATACACCCGATCGAAAAGCTCATTTTGCGCGCTGTCGACGATGCTCACGTCCGCAACCGAATAGGAGAGTTCGAAATCAATCATCTCCGCGCTCACATCCTTGATCGTAACGGTCGGTTCAGGAGATTGCAGCACATGGGTACTGCTGAGCAGCACCTCCTTCAGTAAATTGCGGCCGGCGGCGGGCGTCAGCGACGGCTCCAACTTCACGCGAATGCTCGTTCCGTGGTTTTTGGTCGGCGTGCTGCAATTCACCACCTTGGATTTTGCAATGACGCTGTTTGGGATGATGGCCACATCCTGGTTGGCAGTCAGGATGCGGGTGGCCCGCCAATTGGTCTCGATGACCTTTCCCTGAAGGCTGTCGTCCAGGATGATCCAGTCCCCCACACGGTACGGACGTTCGATATTGAGAACGATGCCTGAGAAGACATCGCCCAGGGAGCTTTGCAACGCCAGACCGATAATGATCGCCAGAGCGCCGGAAGTTGCCAGCAGGCCCTTCACCGGCAAGTCGAGGACATACGCGATGATTGCGACAGTCGCAGCAACATAGACCAAGCCGGCCAATAAGTCTTGAACCAGTTTGGACTCGCGCGGCTGCCGGCCGAGCACGACAAATGCACGCAAGAAACCGACGGTCAGCCACGCCGCGCCCAGCCACCAGATGATTTCCATGCCGGATACGAACAGACGCATGCGTTCGGAGCCGACGACGCCCGGCCGATAGGGAACAACGCCGCCCGCCAGCAGTAAGCCCGTGACGGTGACGAAGCCCGCAAGCTGTATGAAAAAGTACGCCAGGGAACTCCCTGGTTGCCAATAGCGTGTGCCGACAAAGCCGGCAACGATCACCACGCCGGCCAAAAAAAGCGGGTTCGTCACCGTAGCAATAATTCAATGAACCTCGATCGCCATGGGCTCCGACTTTTTGGTCTTGGTTTTGGGTACATGGATGCGTAGCACACCGTCCTTGGCCTCCGCCTGTATGCCTTTGGCGTCGATATCGTCCGGCAGCACAAAACTTCGCGTAAACGTACCGTAGAAGCTCTCGACACGAATGACATTTTCGCTCTTATCCGTGCGCTCCATTTTCCGATCGCCGCTGATGGTGATGACACCGTCAGCCACGGCAATCTTGACTTCCTCCTTTTTGACGTCGGGAAGCTCGAGCTTGATGAGATATTCGTTCTCGCTTTCGCTGATATTGGCCAACGGTAGCCAATTTTGGCCCGCCCTTTCATCGCGAGACATCGCATTTTCCGGAAGGTAGAGCGGCGAAAATCGACGTAACGCATTCCCCATTTCGCGAAATGGTTCCCAATGCAACATGGCCATGCTGATTCCTCCTAGCTAATCGCCACAACAACCGATGTGATCCTACGGGGTCCGTCAAGAAACGCCTTGATGAGAATCAATTACTCTGCCCATACATGCCGCGGTGCATCGAAACTTCCAACGACGATACCTAAGTACAGGTTTGGCGCGTCGGGACTACACCAAAGTGGAATTTTCAATCGTCGCCAAATCCTCTAGTTTCGTGCTCCCGGAAAAAAAGCCCCAGGACGGGAGAAATCCATGCAACTCGCCACGCTGAGCGCTCAGCACGCGCCACGAACACCACCGATCGCCAGGCCGAGCCCCGTGGATTCCCTCGGAACCTGGCGCAGCTACGAGGCTGGCGAAACGGTCTACGGTCAGGAAGACGGGGCCGATTATTGGTATCAGCTCGTGGATGGAGCTGCCCGCAAATGCGCGCTGACATCCGAGGGTAGACGCCAAATCGTCGACTTTTTGATGCCCGGCGACTTATTCGGATTTCACGCCGGCAGCAGACACGACTGCTCGGTTGAGTGCATCACATCAGGCACCACAATGGTGAGATTCCAACGCCAACAGATGGAATTGCTCATGGAATCCGATCGGCACTTTGCGCGCCGAGTTCGGGAGATCGCATTCGCCTCGATCGATCGAATGCAATTGCGCACAATCCTGCTGGGCCGCAGCCGGGCTCTAGAGCGGGTAAGCGGATTCCTTATCGAGATGGCCAGCCGGGCGCAGCTCGAGACCGAGGGATTGGTGGGCTTGCCGATGTCGCGCTACGACATTGCGGACTATCTGGCGATTGCGGTTGAAACTGTGAGCCGTTCGCTCACGACGCTGCGGTCCGAGCAAGTGATCGCCTTCTTGGATACGCGACATTTCCGCATCGTGAACCGACGGGCTCTCGAAGCCCAATGCTGCAATTAGCGATGACTTCAATCACAAGCGAGAGGTATCCATGGGCATCCAAAGGATCGACAGATCCATGTGGATCACAATCTGCGCCGCGATATCAGCCAACCTGTTAGGTAAGCGCGCCGAAATTGAGGTTGTATCGCCGGCCGAAGGGTTGCTGACCGAAGCGCTTCAACAACCGGTGCTCGGGATAATTTACGATCCCAGGAACGACGTTCTAACAATTCTAATGGAGGGGATCGATCACTTCGTTTTTCAGCCCAAGGAAATTTATCTCGAATTCAGTCTCGGCGGGGACGTCAGCCTCGGTATTCTGGACAAGGCCAATGCCTGGCAAATCGTGTTGCTGCGCGATCCGATCATGCTGCCGCGTGCTGCTGCGCTCGCTTGATGCACGTCAAGGCGGCAACGTCTCTTAAGGGGAAGAGTCTCAAGAGGCAGAGATTAAATTTCATAGGAGGACGCAATGAGGACCGACAGTGAAATCAAGAAGGACGTCGAAGATGAGTTACGTTGGGATCCCGACATCGATGCCACCGACGTTGCAGTCGCGGTCCACAATGGGGTGGTCACGCTCACCGGATTCGTACGCAGTTATATGCAGAAGACGCAGGCGGAAAGGGACGTAAAGCGGGTCGCAGGAACATTGGGTGTCGCCAATGATATCGATGTTCGTTTGCCGTTCATCAACAAGAGGCCCGATCCGGAGATCGCGCGCGACGTTGTGGAAAAGCTCCAAAATGCACTTCCTTATTCATCGCAATTTGTCAAAGTGACAGTGAAGGAAGGATGGCTGACCCTCGAGGGAAACCTGGAATGGAATTATCAGCGTGACCGTGCGGAACAAGCCGCACAGAGCGTGCGGGGCGTCATCGGAGTGGCCAATGACATCAAGCTGAAGCCACGAGTAATGGTGGGCGATATCAAGCGCAGCATCGAAGCTGCTTTGAAGCGCAGCGCCGAACTCGACGCAGGCAGCATAACTGTCGACACCGTAGGCTCCAAGGTAACGCTAACAGGCACCGTCAGGTCCTGGGCCGAGCGCGCGGAAGCAGAACGGGCCGCCTGGCAGGCTCCCGGCGTTACGGCAGTGGAGAACAGGATTTCCATCGGCCCTTGAGAGCTGGACCAACGGCGTACGTGCCGACCGTCGCCACCAGCGTCAATGAGGCTCTCGGGTCGGAGTGATTTCGCTGATGAATTGCTCCGATCCTTTTTTTTTCATCAGGATCCACGACTCAAGTGAAATGTGGATGCGAATAAATTGATAGTGATCAAGGCGACCGATTTGAAAAGCGTCACAATCGCCACGGTATTCGCGCCGACTGGCGGGAACGAACGAATCCACAGATTTTTCGAAACACGCGGAGGTAACTATCGTGAAGCGCAACAAAATGCAATTAGACTGTCTGAAGGGCGCAGACTTCAACGCGGTGCGCGGGGCGCACAGGGTTCGCGCTTTCGCGATCGTGTTGGCGATTTCCTGTGCGCTTGGATTCGCACCGCAAATTGTGCGGTCCGACGTACTTGTCGTGGATGTCGTGAAAGTCGCCGACGGCATGCGAACCGGTGAACTCAAAGGCAAGCCCGTCGTAAATGACAAGAATGAGCGCATTGGCACCATCGATGACTTGATCATCGGCAGCGATAAGGTCCTTTTTGGGATTTTGCAGGTCGGCGGCTTCCTCGGGCTCGGCAGCCACTATGTGGCTGTGCCGTATCAGGAGCTCAAAATCAGCGAGGGACCGAAAATCGTGTTGCCGGGTGCCTCAAAAGAGGAGCTCAAGAGCTTGCCGGAATTCAAGTATCGAGCCTGAGAGTGTCTGCCCGGGGAGGCTTGGCGGATATTTTAAATCATGCTACTACAGGAGATAGACATCATGAGAACGGACAGCGACGTGAAGCGCGATGTGGAAGACGAGCTTAAGTATGACGCGAGTGTCGATTCGAGCGATATCGGCGTAACCGTGAAGAACGGCGTCGTTGCGCTGACCGGATTCGTACATAGCTATAGCCAAAAGCTGCAGGCGGAGGCGGACGCGAAGCGCGTTAGTGGTGTCCTCGGCGTGGCGAATGACATCGAGGTACGATTCGCCTCAGTTGATGCACGGCCGGATCCGGAGATCGCGCGCGACGTGATCGCGCAAATCAAGCTGGAGCTCCCGTATTCGCACGAAAACCTCAAGGCGGTAGTCAAGAAAGGGTGGGTCACTCTCGAGGGAAACGCGGAATGGAACTATCAGCGCACGGCGGCCGAACGCGCGGCGCTACGCGTCAACGGCGTGCTGGGCGTCAGTAACTTGATAAAACTTGCACCGCGGGTGAGCCCGATGGAAGTCAAGAAGAAGATTGAGGGCGCCTTGAAGCGCATTGCGCAACTCGACGCCAATCACATCACCGTTGAAGCCAACGGCAGCGAGGTCGTCCTGCAAGGCAGCGTGCGCTCGTGGGCGGAACGTGATGAAGCTGAGCGGGCCGCCTGGCTTGCGCCTGGCGTCACCAAGGTCGAGAATCGCATCACGCTCACTTACTAGCAATTCACCGCCGGTCGGGGCGCCTGCGCCTAGTGCGCCCCGCGGCCGGCGGCGGGGCCGCAGCGCCATAACGAGAACACTATGCAATGGCCTGAGCGTTGGCATCGCGGCAAGGCCGAATGGGATATTCTGAGCTACTACCAACGATTCGAGAGCGCGATCGCGTTGGTGCTGACCATCGTCATTGCGCTTATCATCCTCGTCGCGCTGTATCGGTTGAGCATCGGGGTGCTGACCGGGCTCCTATTCGGAGCCGCCGATCCCCTGGAACACGCCGTGTTCCAATCAATCTTTGGCGAAATCATGACGTTGCTGATCGCTCTTGAATTCAATCACACGCTCAGGTATGTCGTAACCAAGCATCAGAGCATCATTCAGACCAAGGTCGTGCTGCTGATTGCCCTGTTGGCGGTGGCGCGCAAGTTCATCATTCTGGATATGCGTGAAACGAGTGCCGAATATCTGTTGGCCTTGGCGGCAATAACGCTCGCGCTCGGTATCACCTATCGGCTCATGCGATCCGATGCAGATCCAACCGATCGCTTAGGCGGCAACCGCCGGCCGACTGCTTCGGGCGGCGAGCGCGAGAGCGGCGTACATCACCCCGGTAAAGATGAGATTGATGCCGAGCAATAGTCCAACGATCCACAGCGCGTCCGCCGGCCAACCAATCAACAGAAACGCGCCGACGACGATGCTGCCAATCCCCGCGGCAATCAGCCAACCCCAACGATGTCCCTATACCGTTGTCGCCGCGTCTGCTTCCATTGATTCGGTTGACCTCACCGGTGCCGCCAGCGTCCGTCCACCCAGCTCCAACCGTGTCCGCGAGCCACCCACCCTCCACCGATCCACACGGCACCGGGGAACGGCGGCACCGCGTATTGGCCGGGAACCCAAACGTATTCCGTGCCGTTCCAGCTCCAATACCCGGGAGTCCAAACGTTACCCGGCACGGGCGGCGGCGGGATCGTCTCGACCACGGCAGCAGGCGGGGTGAGGGCAACCGAAAATCCGACGCGGGCAGACCAGCTCGGAGGACCGGCGAGGAGCAATGCCGATCCGCAAAGGACCGCAAAAATCCAGCGATGTTTCATCCTAGACCCCCAGACGCCGCGCCAGCTTGACGGGCGACCATTCCTCGTACAGCTGGTCGGGATTGGCAATCGGCGCACCCGTGATCGCATCGAGCGCGATTCGCTCGCGCTTCTGTCCCTTCATGACCTCTACGTTGTATGCGAGCACCGCGTTGCTTCCCGACAGCGGTTTCGCAAGGCCCGCGCCGACCGCCGGCTCCTTCGCCTTGCGCTCAGCCATCCCGATGGCGTCCGCCAGCGGCAGCTTTGCCTTATAAATACTCTTCATATACTCGGTCAGCTTCCGGCCCACCATCCACTGCGGAAGCTGCGCAATATCGATCGAAGTCACGGTATCGTTGATGCCGGCTATGTGCATGTCGAGAAGCTCTTCGCCCTTCGCAATCACTGCATCGAAAGAGATTTCTCCGGGTTCATCCGATAGCCGAATCTCCAATACTTTGCCGCCGGTACCCTGTTCCAGCGCTTGCACGGCCTGCACCAGCGAGCCCTCGTGCAAGCCGGGATCGGTCCCTCGCGACATGGCGGGCTGCAACACCGAGAGAATGAGAGCGGCCGAGACAAGATTCGCAAGAATTAAAGCTTTCATGGGCTTGCACTCCGCTGTGGTGGTTCGTCACACTGCGCCCAGGAACGCAATTCGCGCTGCGCGCCAAACATCGATGCATCCTTGATCCTCGCATTGATCTCGGCCGCGCCAGCGCGCGCAGCAAGACGAATGCTTTCCTTCACCCCAACAGCACCAGTCACGCGCCCCGAGCAGCCCGAGGCCCTCAACAGTTGATAGTTCCATTCGAGCTCGCCCGCCAGGGTTATCCATCCATCCTTGACCGTGCTCTTGATGTGCCCGCATGAAAAGGGCAGTACTTCATTGAGACTTGCGATCAGGTCGCGCGCGACCTCCGGATCGGGCCTCGAATCCGACCCACCAAAACGGACTTGGATCTCGTTTGCGACCGTCATGCCTCCGCTGATGCGCCTCGCAAGAGTATCGACATGCAGCTTTTGGCGGCAGCTGTGAACTGATCCCGTCAAGGTAAGGATGCCGCCGTAGACCAATACGGCGATATCGGCCGACTCCGCGTCGGGGTCATATCGAATTTCGTCCTCTACATCGCGCTTCACGTCACCATCGGTTCTCATGATGAATTCCTCCTACTTGGAGCCCGCCTTCTATTATGAGATTCCGGCGTTCGGCCGCCTTGACCTGGGTCAATTTAGGAACGCGATTGATGCCTATCAATGCGCAGCGCGGCGACGCTGCCTAGCATCGCGCCGAATCGAGACCGAACATTCGACAGCACCCAAACGAGGGACGAGGTGTGACCATGCGAGAGCTACGGATTTATGGGGCGAGTGCCGTGGCAATCGGCCTGCTCGCCTACCTGAGTAGTTGCAAGAGCACCGGCGTGGGCGAAGGCGCATCAGACAGCGGGGATGTGCAAGCTCAGTTTACTTGGCAACAAACCGAGCCCTCATCCGGCACGCTCGCCGCAACCTTGACGGGGCAAAGCGGCTTAATGGAGACCTATCAAGGTAAGTTCTACCAAATTACGAGCAATTCAGAGATCGACACGCTGGGTCCGCTATGGCATCCCTGGCATCCGGGATGGGGTGGATGGGCCTATTGGGATCCCGAGCCTGCGCAGGCACTGGTCACACACTATACTGGGCACGTGCTCGCCAATCTCGCCGGCCCGGACGGGAAACGCATGCGCTGTGAGTTTCAGCTGATACGCGCGGATGAGGGGATGAAAGGCGGCGGCCAGGGTCGCTGCCAGTTAGCCTCCGGAAAAACCATCAGGGCTGAGTTCTCGCCGCCCTGAGCCGTTATTCTGCTAAAAGGTATACATGAGCACGTTGCCCCGCGTTGCGGAATCTACGCGTGAACAAATAAGCCGAGAATTCGACGACGTGGGGCCCGATGCTTGCGTGGCCGAGATTTCGACTCACCTGCGTGATAACAATCCTGAGTGGCTGCAGATGGCCGCCAAGTGTGCCGCGGACGTCGGCGATGAACGGCGGATCATGGGCGGATTCTGCATGTTCTACCGGCTATTGGTTGCACAAATGGCATCGAGCTATCCGTTCAAGTCTGCCTCGGGCGTGCCTGCCGTGCTCAATCCGCTGCCCCGTGTCACAGCAAAGACCCGCGCTTCGATCGTGGCGGAGATCGATCAGCGCGGTGCAGAAACGTTCATCCGCGACGCCATCCAGGCGCTGGAGAGAGACAACCCGGAGTTGCTGCAGATGGCGCATTTTTTTGCATCTGAGCAGGATAATTATCGCGGAATCGTTCAGGGATTCGCATTGCTTTACGCAGCGCTGGCCATGCAGTCGAGCACCGATAGACTCTCGGTGCACTGATGCCGAGGCGTTGCTCAAGGGCTGTCGAGCGCCTTTTTGATGACTGTCAGGAGCTCATCGTCGCTGAAGGGCTTCGGAAACAGCGCAAGCGCACCTGCCTGCAAGGCTTGCGCGCGCAGGTGGCCGTCGCGATCTTCCTGGGAAGTGACGAACGCAACAGGAACATCGTGGCCGGTAGCCGCCAAGTGTCGTTGCAGCTCGAGGCCGGTCATGCCGGGAAGCTGCATATCGAGAATCAGGCACGCGACTTGATCGCGATGACTGGACTCTAAGAATTCTTCCGCGGAACCAAACGTAATCGCTCTTAAGCCCGCGGAGCCGAGCAATCCTTTGAGTGCTTCGCAAAGCGAGGGTTCGTCATCCACGATGGCGATGTAGAGTTTTCTGGTGCGTTGCGCGATGGAGCATTTTAGAACGTGGACTTGGTCAGGCTCAATTACATTCAGGTGGGGCTTTCCGGGGAACTGTGTAGACGGAGCGTCTCGGTGATTCGCACCAGCTCCGGGAGTGATTTCGCCTCCATTTTTAACATAATGTGGCGCCGATGAACCTTGACTGTAACCTCGCTGAGATTGAGCTTGGCGGCGACCTGCTTGTTGGGAAATCCGCGAACAACCAGAATTGCCACCTCTTTTTCACGCTGAGTCAACGTCGCATAGCGCCAACGGATCTCGGCCAGGTCGGCGCGTGCCGCCATCGAAGCGCGGTCTCGCGCCAGCGCCTGACAAATGGCATCCAGCAAATCTTGATCACGAAACGGCTTGGATAGAAATTCGGCCGCACCCGCCTTCATGGCTTTGACCGTCATCGGGATGTCCCCGTGAGCTGTGACAAATATGATTGGGATTTCCCGACCCTGGTAGGCAAGTTCGCGCTGCAGATCGAGTCCGCTCAATCCCGGCATGCGTACATCGAGCACCAGGCAGGCCGGAGATTGCGGCGGTGACCGACGCAGATATTCGTGCGCGGAAGCGTAAGTCTCAACGTCTAAACCAATGGAACGAATTAGGCTGCTCAACGCCTCACGGACCGATTGATCGTCGTCGACCACGAAGACCATGGAGCCGGCGGAAATCATGGATGGCCCGACGCGGCTGTGGGCAGGACGAACTGAAAGGTCTCGCCCCGGCCGGCATTCTTCGTCGCCCAAAGCCGCCCTTGATTAGCCTCAATGATCGAACGGCTGATCGCAAGCCCCATTCCGATACCGTCAGGCTTGGTGCTGAAGAAGGCATCGAAAATTCTTTGGCGTTGCGCGGCCGCAATGCCCGGGCCTGAGTCAGAAATGGCAATGCGCACCGCATTTTCGCCATGACTGCCCGCGGCCAGCCGCAACACTCGGGGCTGCGTGGCTTTTTCCATCGCTTCGATCGCATTCAGCATTAGATTTAAGACGACCTGCTGCAATTGAATTCGGTCCGCGAAGACTCGCGGCGTGCCAGGCATTATTTCGAGGTGCAACTCGATCAGCTGCGTCTTCACCTTGTCTTGCACGAAGCCGATCACCTCGTGAATCACTTCGTCAATGTCGATGGGTACCTTGTGCAGTTCTCCGCGCCGTAGAAACCCTCGGATATGCGAAATGACGTCGCTGGCGCGCGCAGCATCGCGGACGATGCGCTCGGCGGCATCGCTCGCCTCAGCGGTGTTGGGCGGCGCGGCCGCGAGCCAACGGCGGCATGCACTAGCGTTGGCAACCACCGCCGCGAGGGGCTGGTTCACTTCATGGGCAATAGAGGCAGCGAGCTCGCCCATGAGCGTGACACGCGTGACCCGCGCCAGATCCGCTTGCGCTTGGGCCAGGGCCCCCTCCGTCTGTTTGCGCGCGCTGATATCCTCGATGATCTCGACCAAAAGGTTCGGCGCATTTTCGACACTGGGAATGAGCGCCGCGCTGGTATTCCCCCAGATTATGCACCCGTCCTTCCGGTAGTAGCGCTGCTGCGCGTGGTACTCGGGAATACTACGTTCACGCAACTGATCGATGCGCGCCTGCGCCCCCTCCCGATCCTCCTCGGGAGTGATCTCGTTGAGACTCAGCTTCCGCAACTCCACTTCCGTATATCCCAGCATGTTTTGCAGCGCTCGGTTGGCCGCCACGAAGCGCCCCGCGGCATCGGTCAGCCAGATGCCCACAGCCGAATTTTCATAGATCGCACGCCATCGCAGCTCCGACTCTTGCCGTGCCTGCTCGGCGCGCTTCGATTCCGACACGTCCCGACTGACCGTGGCCAAGGCGATGCGGCGGCCGGTTGCCACGTCGCTGATAAAGAATATCCGTTGCTGCATCGGGATCGCGTGTCCGGTTTTAAAGTTGCGGAAACGGATTTCGCCGTCCCAATGCCCGTCCCGGGTCACAGCAGGTAATGCCTGCTTTGCGAGCTTCTCGCGGTCTGCCTCGACGACGAATTCAAAGATGTTGCCGCCGAACTCTCCCTCGAGACCCAGCAATTTTCGGCCCTGCGGGTTAACGAACTGGACCTCACCTTCAAGCGAGGCAATGCCGATGAAATCGGGACTGGCTTCCACCAGTGAGGCAAGCTTGCGGCGTTCGTCCTCGGCCAGCTTGCCTTCGATCGTGGCCGCCGCGTGTCTGGCGAAAAGGTCGGTCAGGCGCAGATCATGTTCGGTTGGCCGATGAGGCCGGCGAAAATGAGTCGAGATGATGCCCAACGGCTTACCGCTGCGATCACGGAACGGCGTGGATTGCAGGGCGCGAAATCCCACGGCGGCCGCGATTGCGCGGTGCGGAGCAAAGCCAGGGTCAGTTTCGACATCTTCGATGACAACGCACTCTTGGCGCTGCAGGGCACTGCGGCCGGCCGAGGTGTTATTGCGCATGTCACGGAAGTAGTCCAGACATTCTTTGCCGAAACCGCGCTGCGCCACCACCTCAAGTTCTCCGGTCTCGGTGTTGCACAATTGGACCAGGCCAAAATCGGCGTCGTGCAGGCCGATCGCCGCATCGAGGACCTCCTCGAGAATTTGTTGCAGTCCAGTATTCCCAGCCAAGCGCGTGGTCAGCTCGTGCAGCCGGGTCATGGTCGACAATTCAGAGGCGAGCGCGTCCTTCAGCACCAAGGCTGCATCTTCAGCCCGTTTGCGCTCGACAATTTCGCGGTTCAGTTCTTGATTGGCCGCGGTCAGTTGGGCGGTCCGTTCGGCCACTCGCTGCTCGAGCTCATCGGCCGCGCGGCGATGCGCATTGAGTACGCGAGCCTCTTGCATGCCGATGGCGGCCGCGTTGCCCGCAACGCGCAGCAGCAGCATCTCGTTCTTCGTTGGAAAGTCTCTGCGCTGCGATACGGCGAGTGCCACGCCCAATTCGTCATGAACTCCAAAATGGAAGGGCGCGATTTTGACGACCCCTTGCCCCAGCGGATTCGCCATTGCAACCGGCGTGGTGGGCAAGTCCCCGCCGAGAAAGTTTCTTAGATCTCGACGGAATTGTTCAGCGGAAATCGGTGGAGCCCGGCACTGCGGCAGTCGCATCAGCTCGATACTCGAGTCGATAAGCGAATCGCGCACGCACGCGTAAGCGAAATCCAGGTCCAGTATGCGAACTACCGCGTCGAGCAGTGTGCCGACGATGTCATACGATTGCTGTCCGCTCAAAATAGCCGGAAGCGCCTGAATGCCAATCAGGTCGTTGATGCTACTCTGGAGATCTACCGCCTGCTTGTGATGCACGGGGTTTGCCGACCATTGATCCGAGCTGCGCCGGCCGATTGCCGCGGCGGTTATCGCGAGCCAAAGTTCAGTCGCCGACTTTTTATTGGCGGCGCAGCGGTCAACAACCGCGCTGCGGTGACTATAGGCGCATGCTTTGATTTTCGCAAAGCCCGCGCGAAGCTTTACATTACAAAGAATCGGCGTGGCGCATCTGAATTGACCAGCGTCAAGGCAGCTGCGCCTCAGCGGCCACACGCTCTCAATCATGACGCGCAACACAGCTACCGAGTTTGTTGTCGCAGTTGCGGCACTGGCCGCCTGCGCCGGATGCGTTTCAGAGCCGCCCCCGCCGCCCGCGCCGATGGAACCGTCACCACCGGAAACCACTGTGTATTTCTACCCCATGCGTGGCCAGCCCCCCGAGCAGCAGGATCGCGACAAGTACGAGTGCAATACTTGGGCGGTGCAGCAGAGCGGCTTTGATCCGAGCCTGCCGAACGTGCCGCCGCATTTGCATGTTTTTGTCTCAAACGCGGGCCCACCGCCGGGTTCGGGAATCGCGGCGGGAGCGGTGACGGGTGCATTTCTGGGCGCCGTCGTCTCCCGCCCCTGGCAAGCGGGACCCGGAGCACTTGTCGGCGCGCTGGCCGGCGCGGCGATCGGCGGCTTGGCCGAAAACGCCGCGGCCCAGCGGACAAGCGCGCAACTGGCTGCTCAGGCCAACAACGCTCAAGCAGCAGCGCTCGAAAGGAAGGCGAGGAATTTTCGGCGGGCGATGAGCGCCTGCCTGGAAGGCCGGGGCTACAACGTCCGCTGACCGTGCGGCACAAGCAACGCACTGAAATGGAGCAGGGTGATGAGATGACTACACGTTGGGGATTGCTTGCGCGGCGCCGGCTGAGGTTTGCCGCCCTACTGCTGCTGATGACGGTAGGCGGCGCTGCGATCGCTCAACACACCGCAACTCATGCGGGAGCGCATCAACACTTTGACGGCCGCTTTTCGCACAATCGGTATTACTTCGATCACGGCTACTCGGTTCACAGACCCCCGGGCGAGCATCGGGAATTTCGCGGCGCTGACGGTGGGCGGTACTGGTTCCACGACGGCAACTGGTACCGCTCGCGCAACCGCGATTGGGTGATCGTGGGCGCACCTGTCGGGGTATTCGTGCCTTCTCTGCCGCCTTACTTTACGACGGTCTGGTGGAATGGAAGTCCGTACTACTACGCCAACGACACCTATTATGTGTGGAACGATTCGCAGCAGCAGTATCAGGTCGTGGCACCGCCCGAGGGCGTGGATTCTGCCGGGACGACCCAGGCCCCTGCGAGCGACCAGCTTTTCGTGTATCCGAACAAGGGACAGTCCCCCGAACAGCAGGAAAACGATCGCTACGAATGCCACCGTTTAGCGGTTCAACAAACCGGCTTTGATCCGACCAAAGCCGGCGGCGGCGTCGCGCCGGAGGTCGCAGTGGCAAAGCGCAACGACTACTTCAACGCCCGGGTGGCGTGCTTTGAGTCGCGTGGCTACTCCGTACGCTAGGGCCAGCTGAGGGTGCACACCATGCAGGTTACAAAAAGTACGTTGGCGCTGGGGCTTGCGGCTTCTTCAATCTTGATGCAATGCGTGAGTGCGCAGACCTCGAATGATTCCGCGCCACCGACGCAGATCCAGGTTCCAAATCGGCCATCGACGGCGCTGTTTCAGGGTGCGCAGGGTAAGCAAAGGACGGAAATTCATTTCGACCCCGCTACTCAGGTCGTGACGATCAAAATGCTCGTCCAGGATCCTAAGGGCTACTTCATTCCGAACATTCGCCGCGAGAATTTCGCGGTCTATGAGGATGGTGTGCGGCAAGAGAGTGCGAGCGTCGAGATTGAACACGCGGCCATATCACTCGGAGTGCTGCTTGAATATGGCGGGCGATACCAAGCATTGAACGAATCTGTCGGCGAAGCAGATTCCGCAGCTGCAAATCAGTTGCTGGGCGAAATCGGTGCCGATGACAAAGTGGCCATTTGGACCTACGGCGATAAAGTCGAGGAGATCGCCGATTTCTCGGACGCACGTGACGCCTTGGGTAGCGTCGTCCTGAAGCTGCGAACGCCGCCTTTTTCCGAGCAAAATTTCTATGATGCGCTCATAGCCGTGGTCACGCGGATGCACCCGCTGAGGGAACGCAAAGCCCTGCTATTGGTTTCCTCAGGCCTTGACACCTTCAGCAAAGCCAACTATCGCGACGCGCTTCAGGCCGTGGGGCTGTCCGATACGCCGATCTACGCGATCAATCTCGGTCCGATGCTGCAACGATATGCATCCGTTTCTCTGAATGCGGGTCCGTACGCACACATTGATTGGAAGGGAGCCGAATCGAAACTGCGGCAATTCGCGGCCGCTTGCGGTGGGCGCATGTATTCACCCGAGGCCATCGTGGATCTTCCCGCCATCTTTGATGACCTGATGGAGAACTTGCGAGTGCGCTATGTGATCACCTATAGGTCGACCAGCGATCCGAATGTGAATCGCGCCAGGACAGTGCGGGTTGAACTGGTCGATTCAAGAACGAGCGGGCCCTTGCGAATTGCGGACGCCAGCGGCAAGACGGTGCACGCGAAAATAATTGCCAAGGACAGCTATATCCCCCGCGATACGGCGGTGCCCGATTCAAGCAACTAGTCCCGATGGCGGACACTCAAGATCCAGTGCGGTCAGAATCCGCGAACGCTCAGACGGTGAATGGCCACGAGGGTCACTGGAACGGCAAATCCCGCGGGTCGCGAACAATATTGCGATTGATCTAAGACAGATCACCAGTTAGCTCCATATTCCGGTGCATGAAATCAACTTCTGAAGGCATCCGGTTTTTTCATATGAGTCGCCTCTCGACCCCCGAAGCCGCCTTTGAGGCAGCGAAAAATCCAATAGCAGTAAAGGGACCGCGCGGACTGCATTTTTGGATTCTCGAACCGCTATTTCCGCTGTAAATGCGGCGCCAAATCGCGTCACGCAAATCGTGATTCGGCGATTTTTGTCGAACCCGGGTTGGTTCTTCCACACATCCTGCACCTCCAAATAAAAAGGGCCTGAAAAAAACAGGCCCCTTTTATTTGGCGGAGAGGGTGGGATTCGAACCCACGGACGGAACCCTTGAAATCAAGATGTTACTGGAAAATTTCGGGCTCGTTGTCCCCTCAAAACCCCTCGCCTCCCCGTTTGTGCCAGTAGATTCTGCCAGTAGCTCCGTTGTCAGTCACTTCAAATTCTATCGTGAGGAAAGCAATACATCCTTGTGCAGTGGCACAGTCACACACAAGCTATGTCAGACCTTCGGTCGTTTCATCAAAGCCACCTGGCTCGAGCAGAGATTGCGATCCTACAGGTGAAATATGATGCCGCGAAATCGCTCGATGGTAGGAGCGCAGATTTGCTGGGGCCGGCATTGCGGTGTGGGTCATTTGGCCTCCCACACTTGCCGCCAGGCAGCGAATTCTGACGGACGGATTCGATAAGGGGCGAAATTGCCTTCATGCAGGCCTATGAGTTCGGTTTCGGCCAGCTCGGCGAAACGCCGGCGGCCGTCCGGATCGATCTCTTTCTGTGACCAAGCGGCTATTCGCGCTGCTGCATCCTTGCGACTCACCCGCGCCCGGACGAGGTCAGCGATGAGTTTGCGAAGCTCTTCGCGGTAGCGAAGCCGGAACGGATCGGGTTCCCCGAGGGATTGACGAACGGCAGCGTAGCGGGCAGCTGACCGTTCGTAGGCCCAGATGAAGACGTCCTTGAGGAGATCGATCTTGGTCAGCTCGTAGACGCCGAGCACGGCTTCCGTATAGGTCTGCCGGGGCACGTCAACGAACGACAGCGGCGATAAGTTGCCTTTGATGAATGGGATATTAGCTGCGAGGCGGGACACGCGCTTATTCACATCGTCGAAAGGCTGCAGGTAGGGAAGCTGCACCATCACGAAGAACGCTTGCTCGAAGGGATCGGTGATCGCGGCTGCGGTCGCTAGGATCTGATCGAAGCTTTCCTCGATGAGCTGAGGTATCTCCAGCGGGTGGAATGTAGAGCGCTCGATGCCGACGGCGATGTAGCGCAGTCGGCCGGCCGCTGTGGGATCGGCGAGGAGGTTGTTGGCCAGGAGCGCGTGGAGATTGAGGATGGTGTAACGGTTGAATCCGATCTCGTCGGCATCCCCTACCAGGAACTCGATCGCGTCCTTGTGGTTCAAAATCATCTGCGCTTCGAGATGCGCGCGCCCTTCGGCCTCTTGGCCCAACTCGATGAGACGCTTGGTGTCGAGCAGCGAGTAGGTGTTGCCTTCAAGGCGGCTTGAATTCCACGATAGATCGATCAACAGCCTGTTGAGGATCTGCTTGGCATAGGTGCCGGCGGGCTGTTCTGCGATTTTTTGGCGGCCGACGGTCGCGAGATGTGCGCGGTCCTGTTCGGTCAGGTAGAACGAGACGTTCGGCCGGTAGAGGTCGAGGAATTTGCGGTCGTAGCCGACAGGTTTCCGGGCTTCCGGTGCGAGGTGGACGTAATCGCGAATGGATGTCCCTGCTTCGGAGAGCGGAATGACAGGTTCGTTGGCATCTGCCTGAGCCTTTCCGCCGACCGCCGCATCGGGCAGCCGGTACCTTGCCCAGCGCCCACCACCATCCATGATGAGGCGATTTCGGGTGACGAGGTGCTTGAGGCGATACTGGAGGGTACGAGGTGGAATGGACGCTGGCAGGGCGCGCAGAATCTCCGGCGCCGACACGCTTGGGTGGCGGCGCACGACGTCTTCGATCACTGCCAGCGCTTCCTCGGGGATCTGGTTTGCCAAATGGGCCTTTCCTGCGCGTAGAGTATAGGCGCAAGTATGGCGCCGTACGCGCAATAATCAAGGTTAGGCGCAAGAATAACGTATAAGCGCAAAGAAAGTTGCGCCTAAGGTAGTCACCCCGCTCGGTATAACGTCAAGGCAGTTCGCCCTTACGCTGAAAGCGTCATCCCGCAACGTTTTTTCTATCTTTCGCAAACATTGAAAAGACCCAAGATCTGGCAGCCAACACGGCCGCAACACTCTGCTTCTCGCGCGCGGGTAGGGAGCGATCAAGATCCGCAAGGTCGCGGAATTCTGCGGCCAAACGCTCCAATTTTCGCAACAGGACTTTGTAGGAAGCCGTCGAGAGTTCGGCAGATAGAAACTGCAATGATTCGCCGTGGCGGTCGAAAGCCGCATCAAGGAATTCTCGTCGAATTCGTCTTTCATAAGCACGCCTCAATGGTCCATCTGTCCGCCATGCGACAACAGATGCTACCCGGGTCTTGGCGCGAAGTTTTGGACGCATCTCAATGAGGTGCAAATCATCGAGTCGGGCCATCCATCGTCGCACAGTCTTTTCATCGGTACCGACGTCGCGCGCCACATCTCGCCCAGAGCGTCCGTTCGCCAGAAGGTAGAAGCAAGCAAAGAGATCTGGATCCTCAGCGAGCGCACGCTCCTGTTCGAGACTCAAAACATCCGGTGAGTCGCCCATTTGTTCACCGGTGAGCCGCAAAATCTCGGGAAGCCCGATATCCAACGCGCTGCAGATCTCATCCAACCGGACAATCGTTAGGGTGCCTCTCGATAAGATGCGTTTCACAGACGGCTCGCTCAACTGAATGCGACGGCCCAATTCACCGTAGGTCACCCGCCGGGCCTTCATGGCAAGCTTGAGACCGTTCACGATACGCATCGACATCGTGTTTTTGATGCCAATCGCCATAGGGATCACCCACATTCGCCATTGGTATTGGAAAGTGATACGTTCTCGGATGGTATTGCAATATACCCCAAGAGCGCCAACGATGCGCGCATGGAAGCACAAAAACGCATGGTTGGCGCAAAATCCCATCCGGCCAAGTTCAACGATGTCCATTCCGGACTGAACCTTACTTGCGTATCGAGAAAGGTAGAGGCGCACACACTCGACGACGTTGTTCGCACCATCCAACGAACGCGCAATGAAGTGCGATCCATGGCGATTGCCGGCGGACGGCACGCGATGGGTGGCCAGCAATTCTTGAGCGGCGGGACGCTCCTGGATATGCGCGGGATGAATCGAGTCCGCCACTTTGACGAGGAGCGGGGGCTCTTGGAGGTGGAGGCGGGCATTCAGTGGCCGGGCGTCTTGCGTGCATACCTCGGACGTCCCGGCGGCGTGCGCTGTTCCTGGGGCATACGCCAGAAGCAAACTGGGGCTGACCGGCTCACTATCGGCGGAGCGGTTGCGGCCAATATTCACGGTCGATGCCTAAGCGCACCACCATTCATCGATGATCTCGAATCGCTCGAGGTCGTAACCGCCGAGGGCGACGTGATTCGCTGTAGCCGCAGCGAGCACCAGGACCTATTTCGTCATGTAGTAGGCGGCTATGGTCTCTTTGGTGTCGTCACAGCAGCCACGCTCCGCCTCGTGCGGCGGCAACAGGTCGAGCGCGTGGTCGAGCTTTGCGAGATCGATGCCTTGATGGACAAGCTCAATACCCAGATTGCGGGCGGGGCACTCTATGGCGATTTCCAGTTCGCCATCGATCATGAGAATCCGAACTTCCTTCGTACCGGGATTCTATCCTGTTACGTCCCCAGCAGAGATGTGCGCTCGATACCGCCCCGGCAACGCCGGCTTTCGCAGGCCGAGTGGAACCACCTGATCGACTGGGCGCATACGGACAAGACTCGGGCCTTTCAAGAGTTCACGAACTTCTACTTGTCCACCTCCGGCCAGCGCTACTGGAGCGACACGCATCAGCTGAATCTGTACCTCGAGAACTACCACGCTGCACTCGACGACCGGCGGGGCTGCGGAGTGCGCGGGGGTGAGATGATCACCGAACTTTACGTGCCGCGCGATCGCCTGACCTCACTCATGGACGAGATTCGCCGTGACTTCCTCAAGAATCCGGCGAACCTCATCTACGGCACAATCCGCTTGATCGAGCCGGATACCGAGAGTGCGTTACCCTGGGCGAGAGATCGATACGCCTGCGTGATCTTCAATCTACATATTGATCACCGGCCGGACGAGATCGAGAAGGCACGAACTGCCTTTGTTCGCCTGATCGACCATGCCATCGCCCAAAGCGGCAGCTACTACCTTACTTACCATCGATGGGCGGAGCCTCGCCAGCTTCAAACCTGCTACCCCGAGCTATCGGAATGGTTGCGCTACAAACGGGTAATTGATCCGGGCGGTTTGTTCGCCAGCGATTGGTTTTCTTATCTGGTGCGGACGGCGGAAGGCGACCCGCAATGATACGCATGCGAGCTCTCGGAGAAGCCACCGCAAAAGCCATTCAGGCGTCTCTTATTTGCGGACTTATCTTGGGGGTTGTCGGCCTGGTCTGGCCTGCGACGCTGAATCTCCCCGAGCTCTGGCTTGTCGCCGTCGTAAGCGTCCTTGCGAACGTGTTCCAGCCGTCCTACCAGCCGTTCGAAGGCTCTAGAACCCCGGAGGACAGAGGAACTGGCCGCCAAATTCTATGGACCGTATACGTCACTCAGATCCTCGCTGTTACCGAGCTCGTGTACCGCCGGCGAGTCTCCCTGCCGCTGAATTGGGTAACGACTATTACCGCAATCATGATCGCCTTCGGGCTCTTCTTACGAATCTGGGCGGTGGTAAGTCTCGGCCGCTGGTTTACTTGGAACGTCACGGTACAGCCTGGACAGGTTCTCGTCACAGACGGGCCTTACCGGGTTATCCGCCATCCGAGTTACATGGGCGCCTGGTTGGTGTTCGTCGGAAGCTGCGTGCTGTTACGATCATACGTGGCGGCGCTTGTGGCATCGATGTTGCTACTCTTGGCCTTCTTGAGACGCATCCGGCATGAAGAGTCGCTCATGCTCGCGACATTCCCTGAATACGAGGCATACAAAGAGACGACCGGCTCGTTGGTTCCCAGAATTTGATCGCTTTCCCCTAAATCTCGGAAATGTCATGCGCGATTTCGGGAGACCACTTCCCGAGCAATAGCGCGCAATCAGCGCATTCACGAGCTGGACGTAGTGATGCTAATCCGCGCTAGAAGATCGATCGGGGGCGGCAGCGGCCACAATGAGGGAACGCAGTGTTTTCACGCTGAATAAAATCCAACGCCGAATTCGCAAGATTTGCCAGTAGTTCTGCCAGTAGCCGCACTGGGGAAAAATTACGTATTGAAAAATCTAAAGAAAGTGGCGGAGAGGGTGGGATTGCTCGCGGCCGGGGACGGCCGCTCGTCCTCCGCTTCGCTCCGGACCGCCGCGGC
>Ga0137412_10000407_pt1 | contig 29746 bp, 13 predicted proteins | sample CZODoug2_1_16fun_FD_122160 | JGI IMG/M metagenome (GOLD analysis project Ga0137412, IMG submission 122160) | Vadose zone soil fungal communities from Angelo Coast Range Reserve, California, USA - CZODoug2_1_16fungal (Hybrid Assembly) | ecosystem: Environmental > Terrestrial > Soil > Vadose zone...
GTACCCATCCGGGCATCGGCATGGCCTTGCCGTAGCCGTCGGTGGCCAACACGTTGGCCGCGGCCAACCCGCCGCGGACGAATTTCGGCCGGCCCTCGTGCCGGTGCTTGACGCCATGCTCGTCCACGTTGAAGTACCGCACGCCGCGTTGGCCTTTGGGGACGTTCTCGCCCTGGTCGTACTCCACGACGATCGTGTGCCCGCCCTGGCCGCTCGGGTAGATCAGCGCGAGGTGAACCGTCGCGTGCCGGCTGCCGTCGGCCAGCGGCTCGACCGCCTTCAAGTGCGCTTCCAGGGCATCGAGGGTGCTCTTGAACTGAGCCCGGGTGAGTGGTCCCGGACCCATCCCGGCCGGCTCCTGCCAGCGGGCGCCGGTCACGGCCTCGATCCGGCCCGAACCGAACTGCTCCCCGTCCAGGCCGGGATGCAGCAGGCCGAACTGGCCGTCCTCGTGCAGCCGCGCCGGGTCGTACGCGTCGACGGTCCGGGGTTCGGCCGGGACGGCCTCGCCGTGGCGGGCCCGGTGGTGGGCGATGGCGTAGGAGACGCAGTTGCTCTCGTGGCCGGGCTCGAGCCCGGCCGTGAACCCGTCGAGCGTCTTTCCCCACTTCGTGGCGTCGGAGAACCATTCGCCCGGCACGACCCGCTCGACCAGCTCGCGGTGCAGTTCCGATGCGGGGGTCACGCCGCCGGGACCGTGCGGCGCCGAGCCCGGCTCGCCGGACGCGCGCGGCTCGGCGCCCGGGTTGAACCGCGCCCACCAGGCCGGGTGTGCGGACAGGTTGGCCTGGATCTCGCGAATCCGCCGGCGCTCGGCCCGGACCGCCAGCTCGGCCTCGTCCAGGTTGGACTGATGCCACGCGACGATCAGGGCCCGGTCGGTCGAGCCCAGAGCGCGCACCACCGAATCGACGACGTCCTTGTCGGTGGCCCGCTCGTCGGCCACCCGCGGCAGCCGAAGCCAGTTCCGGGCTTCCTTCACCGAATCGCGCAGCGGCTCCCGGTACCGGTCGCGCTCCTCGATCAGCCGGCGCAGGTCGGCGGTGAGCGCGTGATGCGCCGCCAGCCGGGCCCGCCGGGTCGCGTCGATCTCGGTCGCCAGCGCCACGATGCGGACCTCGTCCGGCTTCTCGCCGGTGAACGCCCGCCAGCGCTGGGTGAGCACCGCACGCGTCGTCCCCACCGGGGTCGGCACGCGGTGCCCCGACCCGCCGGCCAGCCGGATCGGACCGTCCGGCCCCGCGCCGTCCAGTCGCAGGCCCGGTGGCCACTCGATGGCGGCCGACCCGTCGCTGAGCCACACCTCGTTGGCGGCCTTGCCCGGTCGCACCGGCAACGTCAGCTCGGCGACGCCGTCCACCTCGACCGGCCGGCCGTCGTCCTGGACGGTGAAGCGCACCCGGTCCGCGTGCTGTTCGAACGGGATCTCCCAGTAGGCGCCGTCGCTGTCGATCATCGGTTCGCGGGGCGCCTCACCGAAGCCGAGCGGCATCAGCCGCACGCGCGAGTAGTCCCCGTCGGCTCGGGTGTAGTGGACGCGGGCGACGTTGAACAGGTTGCCGCCCGGTATCCACGGCCGGCCGACCTCGACCGGAGTGGATTCTTGCAACGCCGACCAATAGACGTCGACCGTCCGCGCGGCGACGTTGGCGGCCTTGTACATCGACGATCGGGCCTGCCGCTCGGCCTCCACGGCCATCCGCTCGGTGGCCTTCCGATTCGCGAACGCATCGTTGATCGCGTGGGCGAGGGCCTTACGGTCACCGGCTGGATACACGCGCATGTTGACGCCGTCGACCCCGAGCGCCGGCTGATCCGACGTGATCTGCGGGGTCCCGGTGACGGCGACCTCGTTGACGACCAGGCCGTACGGCTCGTAGTGGCTCGGGAAGATGACCAGGTCGGCGGAGACGACGAAGTCGATCAACCCTTCTTCGGGCGTGATCTTGCCGTAGAACCGCACGTCGTCGGCCATGGAGTTGCCGTGAGCGTCGGTCAGGGCCGAGGCCTGGAGCTGCAGCTCGTGCCCGTAGGTACCCTCGCCGATCACGCCGAAGATCGTCTCCACGTCGGGCGCCGGAGTGACGTCGGGCAGCGCGGCGATGATGTCCTGGACGCCCTTCTCGTTCTCCAGCCGGCCGAAGTACAGGATGAGTCGGGCATCGACCGGGATACCGCGAGATTGACGCGTCGCGGCCTGGTCGACCTGGCTCCGGTCGAACACGGCCCACTGCGGGCTGGTGAAGTTGGGCAGCACGGTGATCTTCTGCTTGCTGACGTGGTTCACCCAGCTCGTCTGCTGGCGCATCCGGTTCGAGTTGGCGATCACCGCGTAGGCCCGCCGGGTCGCACTCCACTCGTTGCCCGTGATCGTTCGCTTGGTGATGTCGCCAGCCGCGTCCGAGTCGAGGTTCTCGTAGATCCAGCCGGCCCACCGGCCGGGCTCGAGGGCGTGCGCGGTGTAGACGGTCTTCGCGCTGAACCGCTCCGCGATCACGAACCCGCCTTCGGTGGCCAGCGAGTCGTGCATGTGCACGATCTGCGGCTCGATGCCGAGTCGAACCAGCCAGACCAGGCCGTCGCTGCTCATGGCCGCGCCCGTCGTGCGGGACCACTTCTCTGGGTGCGCCTCGAACTGGTCCTTCGTCCGCGCCTCGTCGGGCAGGGCCACGAGCAGCACGTTGACGGCCGCTTCGTCCGTGACCTGGTCGACGACGACCTCGGTCGGGCGATCGGAACCGAACGGCTGCCGGCTCACGACCCAGACGATGTGGCCGGCCTTGGCCTGCTCGTGGGCCAGACCGACCACCATCGTGCCCATGCCTCCGGCCCCCGCGCCCACGCCCGGATACTCGGACGAGACGTGCACGATCGTCAGCGGTGGCAGCGCCGGCCGGGGCTCGTCCGCCGTGGGCAGGAACGGCACCGGCTGGTCGTGGAAGTCGACCTCCGGCGCGCCGAGGATGCGGTGCACGACGTGGCCGGTGCGGTCCAGGTCCAGCGTCTCGACCGGGGTGATGTCCTCGCCACCGCGCCGGAAGACGAAGCTGAACTCGGGCGCGCCCTCTCGCCGCCGTACCACCCAGTACGGACCGAACCCGTCGTGGCCGGTCGGGGCGCGGCCGTCCGGTGCCCACATCGGCCGATCGTCGAACTCGCCGCCCCACTGGACCAGCCGTACGTCGTCGGGGCGGCCGTCCGCGACGTTGAGCCGGATCACGACCTCGTCGCGGGCTGCAGCCTGGCTGTAGAACACGCGATCGTCGCCGGGACGCACCCAGGCGTCGGCCGCGCCCGCCGTCACGACCCGGTCTCCCCCGTCCTGACCACCCGAGTCGGTGATGACCGAGAACCGCACCGGACCGTCGGCGGGATCGATCCGTACCCGGGCGTATGCCGATCCGTCGAGATCACGACCGGTGAACGGTCTCGGGTCGGGCCAGACCGTCCGCTCGGATTCGTGGATGCCGCCGAAGAGGTGCAATCCCTGGTACTGGTGGTTCGTACCGGTCCGGTGGATCGTGACGTAGCCCTGCGCCTCGGCCGGCGAGGCGTACACCGTCGCGTCGCCGCTTCGGCGCCACAGCGCGCGCCCGTCGCGGGTGGCCAGCACGCCTTCGCCGTCGACGCCGTTCCGGTCGTGGACGATCCGGTAGCGGACGTGCGGCGCGCCGCTGTGCAGCTTCACCCAGGCGAAGCGGCCGTAGCCGGACTCGGCGGTGAACGGCACGTCGACGGGCTCGGCGATCGAGTCGACGACCTCGGCCTGCATCCGCCAGCCGTCGTAGTCGCCGTCCGGGCGCGAGTAGTGCACCAGGGCGTAGTTCGGCGGGAACGACTCGATGCTCGGCGCCGGCGGCAGATCCTGGGGGTGGGCCGCGACGATTGTCGTGTCGGTCGCCGTGCGGCCCTCGACGTCGCGGGCCACCACCTTGATCTCGAGCTGCGTGCCAGGGGGGTACCGGTCGACGTAGGGATGCACCTGGAACGGCGCTCGGTCCGTCGTGCCGACGAAGCCCCAGGCCGGCGCACCGACCGGACGCATCCAGAACGACACCTGGGCCGGCGAATCCGTCTCCTCGCCCCACGCCACGCGGGCGCCGAGGGCGAGTAGATCGCCGACGTCGCTGTTCTTCTCGAACGGCGGCCGGAACCGGGCCGGCGGGGCCAGGTCGATGCGCACCGTCGGCGCCTCGGCCGGGGCGGTGACCGGCACGGCGCCCCGGTACACGACGAGCGACAGCGGCGGCACGACCACCTGGATCGCCTTGTCCGCGCCGGACGTCACCACCCCGTCCGCACCGAACCGGCCAACAAAACTCAGCCCGCCTGTATAAGTCGGCACGGTCACCGTCTGCGGGGTCGTCGTCGGATTGGCCAGCACGACGTGCTCGGTGAAGCCGGCCGGATCGGCCTCGGTGCCACCGACCCGGCTGAATGCGAACACCCGGGAGTTGTCGGTGATCCGCGGGACGTGCGCGCCGTCGCGCAGCGCCGGGACGGCCCGCCGCAGCTCGCTCAGCGCCGCGATGTGCCGGTAGATCGGGTGGTTGACGTCGGCGGTGCCCTCGGCGTTCGTCCGGTCGGTGCCGATCAGCGGCTGCGCGAGGTAGGGCGATCCCTCCGCCGCCGCGAACGTCGGGGCGCGCCCGGCCGCGAGGCCGGCCGGGTCATCCCGGCTCGGACGTCCGGTCTGGCCCTGCTCGTCGCCGCCGTACGTGCCGGCCACCCGCGGCAGGGTGAACACCAAGCTGTAGCCGAGATTCACCCGGGCGACCAGATCCTCCTCGACCGCCCCCGGCCGGTGCCGGAGGTCACCGGCGAGGTGGCCCGCGTCGTCGTGACTGCTGAGCACCGCCAGCAGCTGGAGCGCGTCGCTCCACTGGTTGGTGAACAGCGCGTCAGCGGACAGCACCCGGTGCAGCGCGCGCACCGCCCAGCCGTCCGGATCGGTGCGCGCCAGTCCGACGACGCCCGCGCCGCCGGACAACACGGTTTCGAGCGTCTCGTTGTCCAGGCGACCCGCGAGCTCCGGATGCAGCCCAGATACGAAGTCGGCCAGCGCGGCCTGCAACGGGAAGTCGATCATGCCGTCGAGCTGGCCCCGATGGACGTACTCGGCGAGCACGCGGCTGTCCTGGGTGAACGCCTCGCCGAACGTGGGGAATCCGTCTCGGCCCAGCTGCTGCGCCGCTCGCTTGAGCAACGTGTTCAGCTCGGCGAAGAACTCGGTGAACATGTGGTTCGCGGTGTCGTAGCGGAAGCCGTCGAAGCCGGTCAGCATCCAGTGCAGCGCGACGTCGCCGAGCCCCCACCGCACCGCCGGGTGCTCGTGGAACAGCTTGGCCAGGTAGAAGGTGTCGCAGAACAGGATGCTTTCCGGGAACTCCTCGGCGAAGTCGCCGCTGCGCCGCAGGGCCCATCCCTTGCGCAGCCAGGCTGGGGACAGTCGTTCGCGGCCCTCGTACCCGTGCTCGTAGGGATACTCGACGATGTCGCGGTAACGCGCCGGGTCGAGCAGCTCGCGTGGGTCGACCGGGTTGCCCTCGGCGTCGCGGTGCGGATGGGTCGTCGGCGGCCGGTAGTCGAACCGTCCCTGCTCGTCGTTGATGACGCCGAGCTGGTTCAGGGCCAGGTCGAGAATCACCTTGATGCCGCGGGTGTGCGCCGCCTCGATGAACCGCTGCAGCTGGGACAGGCTGCCCTGTCGCGGGTCGACGCTGAGGAAGTCGATCGTCCAGTAGTAGTGGTGTCCGGCGCTCGCCTTTCCGAGGAACCGCAGCGTCGTGGCGGTACGCGCGACCGGGCTGATCCACAGCGCGTCGATACCGAGGCCGCGCACGTAGTCCAGGCCCTCGGTGAGCCCGGGCAGGTCGCCACCCAGGAACGAGTTCGGATCGGTCGGGTCGTACGGGTCGATGCTCGGGTCGGCCGGCTCGCCCATCGCATCGATCCGCTGCTGCCGAGCGACGGAATCGCCCGGGAAGCCGCGATCGGTGATGGCCTGTTGGATGGTCAATCCGGTCCAGTTGCCCCGGCCCGGCTCCAGTGCGAAGTCGAACGGCACCAGCGCGCCGCCGGGCGTGGGCGGCTGCAGGCGGTCGGCCAGCGCGGTCAGCTCGGCGGCGGCATCGGCGACCTGCCGGGCCGCGGCCCGGTCGGTGTCGTCGTCGCGGTCGCGCAGGAGATCCGGGCCGCCGAGCAGCAGCCGCAGTGGCGAAGCGTCCTCGGCGAGCTGCCCGGCCAGCTCGGCCAGCCGCCCGGCCAGCACCCGTACGGCGCCCGGATCGATTCGGTCGGCCGACGCGACGAGACGCAGGGTTGCCGCCGGGGTGTCCAGCTCCAGCTCGTCCAGCCGCACGGCGACATCGAGCAGCTCGCCGATCTCGGGCGGGGCCGCAGGATCGGGCGGCCCGGCCAGGCGCACCGGGGCGTGCACGACATACCCCGGTCCGGCGCCGGGAAGGCGATCTTCGGTGCCGTGGCCGTTCAGGAAGAGCGCGTCCAGTGCGAAGACCGCGTCCGCCGGGATATCCGGCCGACCAGGGAGCCGACCGCCGCGATCCCAGTCGAAGTAGCGGATCCCGCGACCTTCGTCGTACTCGACGACGATCGTGTGCCCGCCCGAGCGATCCGGCCAGGTGTAGGCCAGGACCGCGGTGGCGTGCCCGTTGGTCTGTTTCGCCAACCGCCTCAGGTGCCTCTCGACCGCCCGATAGCCGCGGCTCAGGTGCTTCGCACCGTCGTCGCCGGCCAGCTCGCCCGGCGAGACGACCTCGTCGAACTCGGCGTCGAGCAGGCCTTGCAACCACTCGGTGCCGCCGACCTGACCGCCGAGCGCCCGGACGTCGCCACGGGCCATGGTCGTCGCGTCGATCGTTCGCGGTCCGTAAACCACCGGGCGTCCGAGCCGAGCCTGGACGTGCGCGGCGGCCGTCGCCACGCAGTTGATGTCGTGCCCCGGCTCGAGCCGGCGCAGCACGTTGTTGAACGCCGGCCCCCAGAGCTCGGCATCCGTGTAGAGCAGCGGGTGGCCGTCCGCGTCGGTCGGCACCATCTTGTCCACCAGCTGCTGCTGCCACGCCGGCGCGGGCATCAGCCACCCTCTCTGGCCGAGGCGGGGCTGCTGCTCGCGCAGCGTGTCGTCGGTGACGCCCGGGCCCGACTCGGCCCCCGGGTTCGACAGCGCCCACAGACCGGGGTCGGTGGCGAAGATGTCCTCCTCGATCTCCGCGACCCGGAGCTGCTCGTGGATGTAGACGGAGTGGAACTTGTCGACCAGTCGCGCCCAGGACTGGGCGGTGCCCTGCTGCTCGTGCTGCTGGTTCGTCAACGCGATCAGCTCGTTCGGCGAGGCGCCGGAGAGCCGGGCCTGTTTGATCCGCCGGGCGGTTTCGTCCGCCTTGTATTGGGCTTCGGCGCGGATCCGGATGCCGTCGTGCAGCTGCTCACGCAGGCTCGGGAGCTGCGCGGTCAAGGCCCGGTAGGCCCGCGCCCGGTCGATGCGGGCGGCCTCGATCTGCGCGGCGTACGCGTCGAGCTCGGCGGCGGTCGCCTCGTCGAGCGGTTCGCCGGTGACCTCGCGCCACTTGTTGCGCAGGGCCGCCGCCACCTTGCCGATGGGCACCATCCGCACGCCCGCGTCGCCATCAGGCATCCCGGCCGGACGCAGCGGAGGCTGGCGCGCAGCGTCGGCGAGCTCCTGCTCCCAGAGCGCGAAATCCACCCCGTTCTGCCGGTACACCTCGGTCGGCGGCCGGGCGTTGACATAGCCGCGTCCGGCGCCGGGCAACGGCATCGCCGTGCCCCGACCGCCGAGGAACAGCGCGTCGAACGCGAACACCGCGCCCGGCGGGAAGTCCGGCCGGCCCACCAGCCGACTGGGCGCGTCCGGGTTGCGGTACCGCACGCCGTGAGCCTCGTCGTACTCGGCAACGAGCGCGTGCCCGCCCGAACGGTCCGGCCAGGCGTAGGCCAGGATCGCCGTGGCGTGCTTCTCGCCGTTGACCGCCGCGACGCTGCGCAGGTGATCCTCGATCGTGTCGTACGCCCGGGCCAGCGCCTGCGACTGATCGCCGCCCAGCTGCTCCGGACCGAGCAGCTTCTGGAACCGCGCTTCGAACTGGTCCTCCAACCAGGCCGGTCCGCCGACCTGACCACCCAGCGCCCAGACGTCGTACTTATCCGGCACGATCGAATCGACCGTCCTCGCCTCGGAGACCGTCCGCTGGCCGAGGCGGGTCCGGACGTACGCGGCGACCGTCGCCACGCAGTTGATGTCGTGGCCGGGCTCGATGTCGCGCAGGATCCAGTTGAGAGCTTGCCACCAGCTGTCGCCATCGGTGTACATCAACGGGCGGCCGTTCTCGTCGGTCGGCACCAGTGCCTCGAGCAGCCGCTGCTGCCACCCCGGCGCGCGCATCAGCCAGCCCCGCCGCCCGTAGCGCGCCCCCTCCTCGGGCAACGCGTCGGTCACGCCCGGGCCTGGTACACCGCCCGGGTTGAACGAGGGCCACAGGTGGTCGGGCAGGTCGGTCTCGGTCTCGATGACCTGGCGCTGCTCGGCTCGCAACGCCGCCTCGGCACGCTCGAACGTGCGCGCCGCCTCGGTGTAGACGTCCAAGTGCTGCTCTACCTCGACATCGAGCCACGCCCGTCCCTCGGCCGGCAGGGCGTCGCGATAGCGGGTCGTCTTGTCGAATGCCTGCAGCGCCACCCGCAGGTCCCGCCTGGCCTGGTCCACTCGCTCTTGCAGGTACTCCTGGCGGGCGGTCAGCTCTTCGTGCGCGCGCACCCGAGCGGCTCGGGCCGCCACGACCTCGCGGGCGTATTCGTCGATCTCGGCGGCGGTCGCGGCGTCGGGGGGCTTGCGGGTCAGGATCTCCCACCGATACTTCAGGGTGTCAGCCACGAAGGCGGGTGGGACCATCCGCACATCGGTGGCTCCACCCAGCTGCCCGGTCGGCGGGAGCGTCGTCGCGTTCCCGTCGTCGTCGAGGAACAGCCCGTCCACGGACCGGATGCCGGGCGCCGGGCTCGGCCCGACGTCGGACACCGCCGGGCGGTCCGGATCCAGGTAGCTCCCGGCCTGCGGGAACGGCATCGCGGTGCCGTGTCCGTCGAGGAACAGCCCCTCCAGGGCGCGGATGTCGCCCGGCGCGTAGGTCGGCCGACCGGGCAGCCGGCCGCCCTGGTCCCAGTCGTAATAGCGCACGCCCGTGGGCTCGTCGTACTCGACGACGATGACGTGTCCGCTGCCGTCCGACCAGGTGTAGTGCAACAGCCCGGTCGCGTGCTTGACCCCGTCGACCGCCGCGACGTTGCGCAGGTGGGCTTCCATCGCGTCGTAGGCCGACCCGAGCAGAGCCGGGTCGCCGCGGAGCGCGCCGGCCGGAACGACTGCGTCGAAGCCCGCGTCGAGTTCGCGCTCGGCCCAGGCCAGACCGCCCACCTGACCGCCCAATGCGTGGACGTCCGGACCGATCAGGGTCATCGCGTCGACCGTCCGCGCCCCGGCGACGGTCGGGCGCGCCAGCCGGGTCTTGACCTGGGCGAGCGCGGTGGCGACGCAGTTGATGTCGCGGCCGGGTTCGAGATCGCGCAGGAACTCGTTGAGCGCCCAGCCCCAGATCTCGGTATCCGAGTACGGCAGGTACGCACCGTCCGAGCCTTTCGGCACCAAGGCTTCGAGCAGCCGCTGGTGCCGCTCGTCCGGCTGGATCAACCAGCCTCGCTGCCCGAACTGCGGCTCGACCCCGTTCAGCCGCTCGTCGGTCACGCCCGGGCCCAGCTTGCCGCGGGGATTCTGCATCTTCCAGAGCAGTGGCCCGTGCTCGTACAGGTCGCCCTCGATTGCCCGGACCCGGCCCTGCTCGGCGGCCAATTCGGCCGTGTAGTGCTCGTCCTGGCTGGTCCAGAACCGCACGACCGCCTGCTCGGCGTCCAGCTGGCTCCGGACCTCGTCCAGCTCGCTCAGCGGCGCGTCCTGCTCACTCAGGTTGTCGAAGGCCGCAACCAGCTCTTGCACCTTCGCCTCGGCCTTGGCCAGTCTCGTCCGGACCTTCCGCAGGTGTCGGTCTTGCTCGTCGAGGCCAGCGGTCAGGAGGCGACGTGCGCGGGCCCGCTGCTCGCGTTCGGCCACGAGCTGCTCGGCGTAGGCGTCGAACTCGGCTGCGGTCGCCTCGTCGAGTTGCGCCACCCCCTTCAGCGCGGCCACGCGCGCGCGCAACGTGGCCGCCACCTGTTCGGGGGCCACCATCGGCCGCGCGTCCCGTTCGAGGTGGCCCGTCGGTCGCGTCGGGGCGCCGGCGAGCAGCTCGGCCACCCGACGCTCGGTGTCGGCGAAGGCGGCGACGAGTGCCCTCTCGGTGTCGACGATTCGTTCCAGTACCCGGTAGACCACCTGGTCGGCCTGCAGTCCGAGCTGGCGGCGGTTGTAGAAGTAGGACGCGGTCGGGCCGGTCAGACTGGTGGCGACGGCGTTCGCGGTGCCGACCACCAGGGTCTGGAACTGCGCGAAGTCGGCGACCGCCTTGTTCACGCTGCTGGCCAGGGCCGCCGCGGCCCGGGCCGCCTGTATCGCTCGAGCCTCGCCTGGAGTACCGGCGGCCGCGGTAGCCGCGTCGGCCGCACGCGCGTAGGCCTCGTTGAGGTCGGCCGCCTTCTCGCTGAGTTCGGCGCCGTGGTGGCTACCGGGAACCCAGCTGCCCGGCGACCCCTCGACGGCCTCGCGGTGACTGCCCGCCGCACCCCGAGCCTGGGCGGCGTTGCCCGCCACCATCGGTTGCACCGGGGCGAGGGAGCTGAGCACGAACACCAGGACGCCTTCGATGATGCCCGGCGCGATCCCGGTGACCAGACCGATCTTCCACATCGCCGGGATGACCGATTCCAGTTCCTGCGGCACCACGAAGTCTTTCAGTGCCGCACCGGGGACCCAGGGCGTCGACTCGGGCCAGCCCTCGTCCGGCTCGGGCACCGTCGCTTTGATCGCGTTCCACACCCGTTCGTTGAACTGGCTGACCAGGGCATTGGTGGCGCGACGGCTCGCGGCCCGGGAGAAATCGGCCTGCTGGATCGCCGCCCGGTCCGAGGTCTGCTCGGCCATGTGGTCGTAGGCGGTCGACACGACCGAGCCGAAGAGCCAGTTGACGAGCCCGTTGCCCAGCAAGACGGCGGCCGCGGTCGGATCACCCACCTGGGGCAGTGCCCCGACCAGCGCTCCCATCCCGTAGGGCGCGAAGGTCCCGATCGCCTTCTGTACGACGTTCTGGATGAGCGTCAGGCTGCGCCACGGGCGATGGTCGTGCACCGGGCGGCTGGCCCAGATGTCCTGCGGTCGACGACCGGCCGGGGCGGCCGGGACCGACGGCGTCGCACCGGCCGGTCCCGACACCGCGGCGGCGCCGCGGCGCAGTTGCCGCGCGGTCGCCTCGTTGGCCAGCCGCTGCGCTCGAGACACGTCGGCCGCGTCCCAGAGCCGCTGACGGTTCCAGTTCCGGTTCGTGTAGCCGCCGCGCAACATCTCGCCCATCGGAAGCAGGAACAACTGGGCGACGGCCGCGGCCAGGCCCGAGACCATCAGCCCGGTCTGCGCAGTGGCGATGCCGTAGTAGGCAATCTGTTGGCCCGAGTTCCACGCGAACCACGCCCGGCCGGTGAAGAAGATGTCTTTGTAGGACGCCCGCCCCGACGCCGGATCGGTCGCCCGGCTGGCCCACAGGTCCGTGTCGCTACGCGCCGCGCGCCGGGCCGGCGGCGGGTCGGTGACCAGGGTCGACAGCATCGGGCGGATCGCGCTCTCGATCAGCGCGCTGACCTCGGCGGCCTGGGCCTGCCGAGCTTGCAACCGCTCCGCGGCGCCGGCCGCGATCTGCGCGTTGTCCGCGGCTTCGTTGCGCAGGTCGGTCGCCCGGCCCTGCCGGGCCAGCGCGTAGGACTGCCCGACGGCGAACACCGTCGCGAGCCCGGCCCGCCACATCGGCAGGCCGAAGACCAGGCCGATGGTGGTGTTCATCAGGCCGATCAACCCGAAGTCGGTGAGCTTGTGCCGGAAGTACGGCCAGGCCTGCGGGACTCGCGACGGCGCCGACTCGCCCGCCGCGATCTGCGCCCGGAATCGCTGATCCTTGACGTCGATTGCGCCGGCGCGCCCTCGACCGGCCGACGCGAGGAAGCTTCGCAGCTCCTCGGGCAGCGCTGCCAGATCGAGGTCGGGATCAGCCTCCAGCAGCTGCCCGAACGCCCGCAGGTCCGATCGCAACGCCGAGCGGACCGAACGGGGCAGCGGCTCGGCCAACTGCCGCCGCCGCAACGCCAACAACGTGGTGGCCTCGTCGATGCCGGCCGGCGCCGACTCGACGCCGGCCAGGGCGGCCACGGCGTAGATCGCGTTGACGACCAGTTGCTCGCCCCGCCGCCGCTCGGTGGTCGGGTCGACCGTCACGACGTAGGAGTCCGCGTTGGGCCCGCGATCGAGCAGTGCGGACAGACCGAACAGCTCGCCCGTCCCGACATCGACCGGTAGCGACCGCCCCCCGGTGGTCACCTTCAGGTGCCCGTCGACCAGCTCCACTCCAAGGTCTTGTCCGGACCGGGCCAGCTGCTCGTTCAGCCACCCGACGAGAGCGGGCACCGCGGCGGCGTCGAAGCGGGCCTCGCGCAGCATCCGGACATCGACGCCGGGTTCGGCGGCCGGCCGCATTCCGGGCCGCGCGCCGTTGACCGTCCGGATGAAATCGGCCAGGTCCCTGTCGACGCGTTCCACTACCGCGAGCTTGCGCTGATAGTCCGGACTCCCCGAAGCACCCAACGCCGGCCGCAGCAGACCCTTGTCGTGCGCGAACTCACGGAACGCGCGGCGCAGCTCGCGTTTCCGGCGCCAACTCGCGGCCTGGTAGTCGCTGCGATACGCGCGGATCCAGCTGAGCGTTCCGTGATCGGCCGGCGAGAGCTTCGCCTCGTCGGTGACCGACCCGGTCCACGGCTCGAGCACGAGCAGATCGGGGCCCAGCTCGCCCTCGGCCGCCCGGTCGGCCATCGCGGCCAGCTCGATCCCGGCGTCGAGCGCCCGCCGATGCAACTCGACCGCCTGACCGACCCGACCCGCCAGCTCCCAACGCCCGGACTCCGCCTCGGTCGACGATTCCAGCCTGATCACCAGGTCAGCCCTCGCCGCGGCCGGGCTGACGGTGCCGTCCAGCGCGATCGCGACGGTGAACGCCCCATCGGCATGGGCGACGCGGAACACCTCGTCTCCGGTCGGCTTGATCGAGGACGCGCCGACGGCGGCCGCGAGGCCGCGCATCGTCTTCGGTATCCACCACTGGTCCACCGTCGACGGATCGCGCTGCCGGGCCGCGCGGGCCGAGGCATGCTTATCGGCCGTCCGCACGACCTCGCCGTGGTGGAGCCGATCGAGCAGCTCGCGCAGTTCCGGGCCGGCCTCCGCGTCCGCGCCCAGGCCGAGTCGCCCGACCAGCGCCGCGATCCGTTCCTGGCGGGCCTGGATGCCGCGCCAGCGGGTCAGCGCCGAGCTCGACCGCTGCTGGCGCCACTCCGTCAGCAGCCGATCCCGCACGAGCAGCTCGGCGATCGCGCGCAGGTCGTCGCCGGACAGGGCCGAGTGGTGGCCCGACGCGCGAGTCAGCGTGTCCAGGGCGGCCAGCGTCGCCGCGGCGGCCGTCAACCCCGCGGCGGCCGCCGCCACGGCCTGCATCGCCGCCACCGTCGGGTGGTCGCCGGCGAGCCCGGCTTGGTCGAGAGCCGAGGCGGCAATCCGCTGGAGTTCCGCGCCGGCATCGGCCCCCAGCTCGACGACCTCGCCCGGGCTGCCCAGCGCCGTCCGCGCCGCCGCGAACGCCGAGTCCAACTCCGCCCGGACGTCGTCGGGGAGCGGGTCGACCAGAGCGGTCAACGCCCCGCTCGCCGCGTCCAGGAGGCCCGACGCCTCGGCCAACGCGTCGATCTGGCGCGCCAGGACGGCCAGCTGACCGCCGGCGAGCACCTGGGCGTGCTCGATGGCCAGCCCGGAGTTGACGTCGTCGTCGTAGAACCCGCTGATCAGCTCGACGCCCGGCTCGTCGGAGATGGTGACCAGGAACGCGGGGCGGGTGCCCGGGAAGCGTCGGGACTCGACCAGCAGGCCCTCACCGGTCGTGCCACGGGTCAGCCCGACCTGGAATTCGTTGCCGCCCGTCGTCGTGACCAGGAACAACCCGGAGCCCAAGTGCTGGATCGTCTGGACACCTGGCACGTCGCGGGCCAGCGCCACCGCGTCGCGCGCTGTCCGGGCCACGCCGGCGTCCGACGCCGTGAACGGGACCGGCCGGTCGTCGGCGGCCCGCCGGAACACCTCGTCGCGTTGCTCGGCGCTCAGCCCGGCCAGCTGGTCCGCGGTCACGTAGCGCAACGCGTCGGACCGGGCTCGTTCGGCCGTCGTCTCGAGCTGGGCCTGACGGTCGGGACGGCCGACGAACATCACGACACCGGGCTGTTCCTCGACGGGATGCTCATGGCCGAGGATGTCGGCGTCGCTCGCGTCGGCGGCGTTGAGAACGATCGGAGCACCGAATGCGACGATCACATCGCCGGCCTGCAGCTCGGCGAAGTCGGGATCCGCGGCCAGGCCGGACAGCATCGGCAGCACGTCATCCAGCCGCGGATCGATGTCCCCCTCGGCTAGTTCGGGCGACCTGATCAGTCGGACCAGCTCCGGGTTCCGGAGCACCTCGGCGATCTCCGGGACTCTGAGTAACTCGGCCAGGCGGGGGTTCACCGCCAGCCGGGTCCGGCTCGGGTCGTGCGCGTCGATAAGCACCGTGTCGGCGGCGAGCGCGTTCACCTGCGCGGCGGCCTCGTCGAAGTCCAGCCCCCGGCCGTCCGGCCCGGCCGAGTCGATCGCCACCGCGATCCCGGTCGGACTGCTCACCAGCCGGATCGCCTGCGCCCAGGCGTCGCGCAGCCCCACCGTTTCGGTGACGGCCATGATCAGTGGACCGTCCAGTCGGCGCGCCGGCGGCTGCGCCGCGGACACCGGGGCCGCGCTGCTTTGCTCGACGATGCGGCCGGTCTGCGGGTCGATCATCTCGGTGTCCCAGTCGACGCTGGCCACCGTCTGCTCGCGCGCCTCCATCGCCTCGGCGTAAAGCACGTCGTCCAGCGGATCGTCGATCCGGTCCAGGCCCGCGGCGTTCGGGCGCTCGACCAGCTGACCCAGCCGAGCCACTTCCTCCCCGAGCACCTCGACCAGCGTGCGACCGCTGACCAGCGCCCCGACACCGATCAGCACCCGCCCGCTCAGCCGGCCGTCCGGCCCGACCTCGATCGTCGTCTCGGCCAGCGCCTGCCGGGCATCGAGGTACTGCGCGGCCTCGGCCGAATCGGCGACAACGAGCTGCACACGGTCGAAGTCCGGGGCAGCGAGGTCGACCTCGAAAGCGCCCCGGCGGGCCAGCTGCAGTAGCAACCGCCACAGCGCCGTCGCGTCGAGCCGGGCCAGCGGCAACTGGGCGCGGCGCTGCCGCGCCTGCTCATTGGTGGGCTGGCCGTCCTCGCGCAGGTACGGCAACGAGCCGGCGTCGACCAGCAGCGGGATCGCCGCGGGATCGTCCGCGCCGCGGACGAGCTCCCACACGCCAGGGGCCAGGCTTGGGTCGTTGCGCACCAGGTCGAGCAGTTGGAGCAACGCGTCCAGCTCGTCCGCGGCCTGGTCACGCGCCTGGCCCAACCGGGCCAGCTCGTCGGCCGCGGCCGGTCCGGCCAGCCCTAGGTCGAGTTCGGCTCGCCAGACCGTGTCGGCGGTGTGGAGTTCCTGCCCGGCCGCGGCCACTCTCGCCTCGACGTACGCCACGGCATCGCGCTGCGCGGTCGGCGACGCATCGGCGTGCTGGAGCAGCGCGGCGGCCGCGGCTGGATCCCCCTGCCGGAGCGCGTCGAGCACCTGCCGACCGGCCGAGTGTTGCGAGCCGGCCAGGTTCGGCGACCCGGCCGGATGCGGCGACCCGGCCGGATGTGCCGGCCCGGGCGCATCGGCGTGCTCCGGAGCCGGGGCCGGGGGCGCCGAGGGCGAGCCCGAGTCGAGCACGTCGGTGTGATTCCGGGTGCCGTCGCCGACCTCGGCGGGGCCGGGCGCATCCGCGCGTCCAGCGTCGGTCGCCGGTTGGTCGGCCGTGGACCACTCGCTGGTCGTGGGCTGGCCGACGTCCGGCACCGGAGCCGGGATCGCACCGTTCGGCGGCGCGGTTGGCCCGGTGCTCAGCGTGTGGGTCGGGACGGGCGCCGGGTCGGCCGGCTGCTCGCGGTTCCCGGCCGGCCCCGGTTCGGCTTCGGCTGCCGCGCGTGGCGGGCCGTTCGCCGGGTGGCCGATGTTCTGGCCCTCGTGCGGCCGGGCGACGGGGTCGCTGGTGTGGGTCGTGGTTGTTGTGGTGCTCGATCGCCCGGGCATGGGGGTGTCAAATTCGGTACGGGCCTGCAGGTGCGGGATGAGCTCACGGAATCGCTCTTCGGCGTGGGCGCGCGCACGCGGGTCACCGCTGACGTAGTCCATGAAGGCGCGCTGCACCTCGGGCAGGTGCAGGTTCTGGGTGATGATCCGGTCGTTCACGGGGTCGAGGTAGATGACGGCGTCGCCACGGTCGTCGGAGCGGCCGGCGCGGCGATAGAGCTGTACGTCATGACGTCTGCTGTCGGCGTCGTGCTCGGAACCGAGAACACGTAGGCCACCGTCGGCCTTGACCTCAGGCGTGAGCTTCTGGTCGTAGCCGCGTTCGAACATCCGCCCGCCGATGATGCCCTGGCCATGCCGGCCCTTGTTGTCGGCGGCGGCCAGTGCGTTCATCTCGTCGTGGCGGCTGGTGTGCGGGTCGTGATCCCAGTGGGCGATCGTCTCGGCGTCCACAACGGTCCAGTGTTCGTAGAACTCGGTGAGCCCTTCGTGCACGTTGCCGCCGTGCTTTTCGACGTAGATGTGTTTGAGGTGCTCGGCGATGGCATTCACTTCGCTGTTGCGGCGACCGACGACCAGTTGCGGGCGACCATTGCCATCGGCCCAGTTCCGATAGGCGTCCTCGGCCATGCGCCGGTGCTTCGTGCCGGCGTCGACGAAACGGCTGTCCTCGACGGTGAGCTGGTCACCGGTGTGGGACGGAACCTTGACAACCCCGTCGGCGATCCCGTGGCTGGTAAAGAACGGCGCGGCGATGTCGGCGGTGCCGGACAGGCCGGGTGTCTTGCCGAACATGCCGAGCAGCTGATCGAGCCTCAGCTCGTGGCTGCCCGCGGGGTCGTCGTGGATGGTGAGGTCGTGGTAGGCCTCGGCCGCCTGGGCCAGGCCGTCGCGCCACCGTTGTTCGAGCAGGGTGGTGGGATCCAGGGAGGGCAGGCCGGTCTTCTCGTCGTTGATGAGCAGTCGGCCTTCACCGCGCTTGTAATCGATCCTCTCAACGAGTTCTCGGCCGGTCTGCGGGTCGAACATCTTGCCGTCGTAGGTGCGATAGTCGGGGCCGTGGAACATCATTCGGCCGGTCTCGGGGTGGGTGATCTGGCGATAGACGATGTCGGCATCGGTATTGGCGATCTTCGAGTACTCCCAGGCCTTGACCAGGCGATCCTCGGCGGTGGCGAGCGGGTCGTTGGCATGGCCGAAGGCCTCGCGCGCGTGCGGGTCACTGTTGAGGGCGGCGTCGAGTTGGGCGCGGTCCTTGACGTGCCAGCGCCCGTCCTTTCCGGGGACGAAATCGGCGTCGGTGAACCGACCCTTGCCGACGGCGTCCCTGGCCCAGATGGCTTGGTCCTTGACGTGCTGAGCGGCTTCCTTGGTAGCCCCGTCGCTGATGAGCCACAACTGGCCCCGGTCGTACATGTCTTTCAGAGTGTCGACCTCGTCGAAGATCGCCCACGGTTTCTCGCCGTCGTTGGTGGTGGGCAGCGACGCGTCTAGGACACCGCGGCCATCAGCCAGGCCCTGCTTGAGCAGCTGGAACGAGACATCGTTGTTGTCCGAGACGAACACCGTGGGCCGGCCGGTGTCCGGCAGCGCAAGGTCCTGGTTGACCCGCACCGCGTCCACGCCGAGCGGCTCGAGCAGCCTCGCCAGGTCGACCTGGTCACGATCGGCGAGCACCTTGTTCGAGGTGAACATGAACGCCGTGCCGTCGCGGAGCGCGATCACCCCGGCCGCCAGCGCCGCCAGCTCCGTCTTGCCGCCGCCGGCGCGCAGCTGCACGTTGAATCCGTCCAGCAGCGCGTCGGCTCCGAATACCTGATTCCAGCGCGGCCGGAACTCCTTCACCTGCCTGATCTGCTCGAAGATCGCCGCCAGCTGATCGATCCGATCCCGGCTGGCCGCCAGCTCGGTCAGTACCTCGTCCGGCAGGCGGCTATTCCACGAAAGCCCGTGCGCCCCCCGCAGGGCAGCGAGCCGCTTGATGATCGCTCGCCGCAGGCCGTGCCCGTAGGCCTTGATGGCCTTCTCCGAGGCCGAGAGACGCCAATCCTCAGCTGGCTGCTCGTCGCGACCCCTCGGCGGCTCGCCCGGCCCAGCCGGCCCGTCATGATCGGGCGGCGGCCCGGACGACTCGTCATGATCGGACGTCGGCGACTCGGCCTCGTCGCGGCCCGGCTCGTGCCCGGCCCGAGTCTGCTCACCGTCCGGGGTCTGCCGGTCGGCCTGGGACTCCTCGGCGACCTCGACCTTGACCTGGTCCTCGACGGTGGTGTGCTCAGGTCCTGGCTGCCTGCCCTGGCGTAGGGGCGGGTCCGCGACGGGCTGTTCGGATCGGGTCAGCTCGGCCCGGTGCGGGGCCGACACTGCCTCGTCCGTCGGGTGCCCCGCCGAACGCGATCCCTCCACCGGGTGCCGGCCCGGCGGATCCGTCTGTGGCGGCCGAGCGTCCACTGTGGACGGATCGGGCCGCTGCTCGTGGGGAACCCGCGCTTCGAGGTTGGTTGGCGGCTCGGCCTGGTTCCTCGGGTGCGGCGTCGGCCGGTCGTGCCCGCCGGGCTCGGCCGGACGATCGTTGTGTGGGCCGCCGGGGTCGTGCGGATCGGATCGCGAGGCGTCCTGCGCGGCCGCCCGCTCGGATCGCAGCCCGTCCGGCTCGAGTGCCTTCTCGTGTAGACGAGCGCCGTCGTCGACTGGCGCGGCCGGCTCGGACGCATCGTGGTCTCGCGCCGGGCGCTGAGCGGGTGTGTCGGAGGCTAGCCGCGCGTCATTGGGCCGGCTGTCCGCCCCCTGCTCGCCTTCGGCATTGCTATGCCCGGCCGTACGACCGGCGGCCCGCGTCGAGCTGGTCTCATTGCGGCCCTCGCCACCCGGAGGTCGCGAATCGGCGCCCGACGCCCGATGATCGCGGATCGGCGCTGGTCGGTCTGCCAGTCCTGACCGTGACTCGTGTGGTGCCGGTACCGGTGCCAGGGGTACGGGTGGGGTGGTCGGAGCGGCCGGGTCGTCCACGTTCGGTTCTCGTGCTGCTGGCTGCAGTGCGTTGGGGCTCTCCGCTGATGGCGTTGCGTCCTGGTGCGGTGCTCCTGGCGGGGTTGAGTCCTGGCCCTGGGGCAGCGGATCGGGCTCTGGATTTACCGGTTCGATCCGCGCCGGGATCTCGCCCTCGGCGAGGCGAGCCGATCCTTCCGGGCCGCCCCGCAGCGCGTGAATCGTCGCGTGCACCCCGTGCAGGATGCTCATGCTCGCGACGGCCTGACCGAATTCGGGCCAGAATCCAGACCCGTCCTGAGCCGGCTGCTCATCCGGCTTGGCATTCGGATCCCGAATCAACATGGACGCGGCGTTGTTGGCGATCGGCATCGCGACCGCCGTCGGGACGACGTGCGTCCCGATACCTGCGAACAGTTGGCCGGCCGGACCCATCGACTCGCGAGGGAAGAACTTGTTGAGCAGGGCTTTGGCCGGAGCGCCGAGCCCCATACCCAGTCCGGACATGCCCACGAAGGCGGCGACGCTGCGCTCGATCTCCGTCGCGTTCCATCGGCCGGTGATTGCCATCGGGACGGTGGTCAACGCGAGTGCTTGGGCCGTCGGCAGGACCGTCACGCGGGCCAGCCCGGGCGCTAGTTTCTCCACCAGCTTCGGTATCTCGAGTTCGCCAAGGTTGCGCAATGTCTCGCTGCCCAAACGCAGGCCGAGCTGTCCGAAGATCTTGCTTATCTCGTCCGCGACGAAATTGCCGATCCGCGTCTTGGTAAACAGACGCAGGACCGCATTGACCAGCCGATCAGCCCAGCCGAACGGCACCACATTCAGCGCTACCGCCGCGTAAATGCTGTACTTGACATATAAGACCTGATCGGCAGCGTCGTGCGCAGTAGTACCGATGCTGGACAGGGCGGGTCCAGCCGAGTCGACCGCATTCGCGTTCTGCAGGGTGGAGTCCCTGGCGGCGTCGAGGCTAAGACCAGTACCTGCCGCTGCTAGCGACGATGCGGCCTGCGTTGCCGAGGCCGCGGCCGGCCCAAGTACACGGGACAGCGCGTCGAAACCATCCCCCCAGGCTCGTATGCGCGTTTCGGATAGGTCATACGGCCAGGGCCGAAACGCCGAGACCCAGCAGACAAAATTCCACAGTTCCCGTAGCGGCGGGTCAGACGGAGCCGGTAGGTCGCCCATTTCTATCGAATCCGGTCCGCGTCGTTAATGGGCCCGGATACGGCCGATCTGCCGAGCGCTGTCGGCGTCGACACCCAGGATGGCGGGCACTACGGCCTGTGCTGTGTTCCCGGCTAGTGTCTGGAGATTCTCACCGGAGTTCGTGAGCAGTTGGTCGAGATTCTCGAGCACCGGCACTATCTGCTGCCGAACCTCGGCAACATCCGCATTACCACGCGGCAGGACCGAATCCAGCTGAGCAGCCAGCCTGTGCAGCTCACCTGTAGAACTCCGTAGGGCCTGACCTGCACTGTCCAGCGCCGATGCGGCTGCTTGCGCCTCGGGAACCCTAATCTCGACGGTCATGCCTTGCTGCCGTTCGCCGTGGGCAATTGTTCCAGGAAGGAGTCAAGCTCGAGCCCAGAATTCTCGTCCAACCGAGCGCCAGGGGGCAGCATCGGTTCGGCCAGCTCCATCATCTTCGCGGTGATCGCGTCAATAGCATCCTGGATCGTCTTCGTGATGGTGGCGGCCAGTGCGTTAGCGTCAGTTGTCCGGTAGATGCGCGGATCTAGTGTCAGCTTTTTTAGCTGGCCTTGGGCGCCCACGGTCGCCGCGACCAGGCGGTCCGGGGAGTAGGCGGTCTCCGAGAGTTCCTCCATGCTCTTCTGCAAAGAAAGAAGGTCTTTTTGCAGTTGTTCGTAGTGCGGGGCAAATCGCGCTTGGAGCTCTTCGACGATCGCCTCTGCGTTGAAGTCAGCCATGACTGTTGCCCTTCATCGGACGGCGGGCCGAGACGGGATATTCGGGGAGGCACACGCCGGCTCGACCTCGAGAAACCCGCTCATCGGCGTGCCTCCGGACGGCTGCGCAGGGTCTCTTCGAGCTCGCGCTCGCTCATCACGCTGTCCGGCAGCAGCGGCCGGGTCAGCTCGACCAGCCGGGTCGTGACCGCGGTGCTCGCGTCCCAGATCGTCTGCTTGATCGTCGCGGCCAGGGCCTTCGCGTCCGTGGTTCGATAGACGCGCGGATCCAGCTGCAGGTCGCGCAGCTCACCGCGGGCGCCCACGGTCGCGGCGACGGTCCGATCGGGCGAGTACGCCGTCTCGGCGATCTCCTGGATGCTCTTCTGCAACGCCAGCAGCTCTTCTTGCAACTGGGCGTAGCGCTGTTCGTACTCGCGCGGCAGGCCCGATAGCGCGGACGTGGCCATGGCTTCAGTCATCTGTATGCCTCCCGCAGTATCGGCCCTTCAGTCAGTTTCGTCGGCCGGCAGCCACCCGACCGGGTCCGTGACCTATTACGGCCAACCGGCTCAGTGCCGGCGCTGCCGCTCCTCGGGCGCCGGCAGCAGCGGCACGACGATCTCGTCGTCGGGGTGGATCAGGTCCGGGTGGCCGTCGACCGGGTCGGGGTTGGCCGTCTGCAGCGCGGGCCACAGGTTGGCATCGCCGAGGTCGCGCTGGGCGATCTCGGAAAGGCTCTCGCCCGGCTTCACCTTCACCTTCTTGCCGCCGCTGAACTGCGGCTGGAACTGTTGTGGCGCCGGCGGTTCCTCCGGGGGCGGTGCCGGCATGGGCTTCGGCGGCGGAGGCGCCGCAGTTCCGGCGGCGATGCCCACGTCGGCCGGGAGCGCGATGAGACTGCGCCAGAATTTCGTGGCGTCCAGGCCCGCGGTCTCCGCCTGCACGTCTCGCCAGTTGGTGAAGGTCTGCGCCGCTATCCCCGCCCCCGTGCCGAGAGCAGTCGAGGTCGAGGTGGAACTCCAGACCTGGGGACTGTCGATCGGCTCGCCGTTCACTCCCATCGCTCCGACGGCGGTGAAACCGCCGTTCCACCAGGCGCCGTCGACGGCCGCGCCGATCGTCGTGCCGGCGACCGCGCCCTCGGGCAACCCGATCACGGTGGCCAACGGCGCCGGGAGGGTCAGGCCGGCGACGGTTTCAGCCAACGGCGACGCCGCGATGAACGGTCCGGCGGCGCTGATCAGCAACACATTCGCCCAGTCCGACGCCGTCCACTTCGTCAGATCGAAGCCGCTCACCAGCGCGGGCAGGACATTCGACCAGTGCACACCGTCCTGGACGAACGTGTTGCCAGACTTGGCCAGCCCCCGACCGGTAACGCTGAGCAACGTCAGCAACCGCATGGATTGCCAGGCGCTGCGCGTGATGCCGGCCTGGGCCACCAGGTCGCTCAAGGCCGCCAGCGCATCGCCGAACAACTGCTCCACGAAGGACGCTGCCAGGTCGGCGGCCGCCGCCACCCGAGCCCCGATCTGGGACAGTGCCCGCAGCACCGCGTTGCTCTCGGCCACCGCCTCGGCGCCTTCACCGGCCGTCGCGGCGACCACCGCATCCGCACCGAGGAAGCCGGCCGCGGCCGGCGCGAACGCGACCAGGGCCACGCCACCGACCGCTAGCACCAGGGTCACCTGCAGCAGTTCGGCCATGGCCTGCTGGTCACGTTTCTGCTGGGCCTGCGCGGCGAGCCCTTGTGCGGCCAGCTCGTGGCTGTGCGCCAGCGCGTTGAGCCGCTGCAGCATGTCGTCGCTGTCGTGGTGGAACGCGTCGGCCGTTCGGCCCGACCATCCGCCGTCGACGCTCAACGCCTGCACGAGGGCGGTCAGGTCCGCAGCGTGTCGGGTGAACGCATCTCGCAGTTGGCGGTGCTGCTCGGCCTGCCGATCGAGCGCGTCGGGGTTGCCCCCCGGAAGGAACAGCGAGTCGAACCAGTTCGTCAACGCGCTGTTCGGTGCTGGGCCAGAGGCCGCAGCGGCGGTCATTGCGTCAACCAGTCAGCGGCCGTGCCGCAACGCGTCGAGTCGAGCGGCCGTCGCGACGTTGTTGTTCTGCTGCGCCGTCGCGTATTTCGCCAGCGTGCCGGCCGATTCGTCGAGGTGGACGCCGCGCTCGCGGGCCGTCGTCGACGAGTCCCCGACGATCTGCGCGTGCAGCTGGTAGGCCTGCTTGTCCACGTTGAGGTTGCCGAAGTCGTCGGCCGTGAGCGCCGGCTCGCGGGCGGCCCGGTCGAGATCATCGAGCATGGCCTGGGCGATCGCCTGGATCCGGGGAGCGATACGGCTTACCTCCTCCGGATGGAGCATCACCCCGTCCGCAGCCCCGGGTGTTTGTGCAGTAGCCATCACGCGCTTCCCTTCCAGGCCCCGACATCTGATCTTCAGGGAAGTCTCGACGTCGACCGGTTACCGGGAAGTTTCGCTGGCCTATTACGGCCAGCGCCGGCTCACGCCGGTCCGAGTCGTGAGAATGGGCTGATGCGTATGCGCGTTCTCGCCGCGGGGTGCGCGCTGGCCCTCGGGGTGCTGATGCCCCCGGCCGCTGTCACCACCGAGGCGGCCGACGCGACGCCGCCGACCGGCGCGTGCCTGAGCCCGATGGCCGCCGGCCAGGTGATCAGCCAGGTGCCGTGGGCGCAGAACGCGCTCGCGCCGGAGCGCGTGTGGCCGTTCACCCAGGGCACCGGCGTGCTGGTCGCGGTGATCGACTCCGGCGTGGACACCGACCATCCGCAACTGGCCGCCCCGGGCAAGGTGCTGCGGGGCTTCGACTTCATCCGCAACCGGGCCGGCGCCGACTTCGACTGCATTTCGCACGGGACGGCGGTGGCCAGCATCATCACCGCCACCCCCGAAGCGGGTCTGGGCTTTCACGGCGTCGCGCCGGGCACGCGCATCCTGCCGCTCCGGGTCAGCGACCTGGACGCCGGCGCGGGTGACAGCGGCTCGTCGGTCAATCCGACCGTGTTCGCCAAGGCGATCCGTTACGCCGTCGACAACGGCGCCCGGGTCATCAACCTGTCGGTGGTGATGTACACCGACGTCGCCGCGGTGCGCGCGGCCGTCCAGTACGCCGAGCACAAGGACGTCGTGGTGGTCGCCGCGGTCGGCAACCAGCACCAGCAGTCCGGCGCCGACCCGACGCCGTACCCGGCCGCGTATCCCGGCGTTCTCGGGGTGGGCGCGACCACCATCGACGGCGTCCGCCTGGACGCCTCGCAGGTGGGCCCCTACGTCGATCTCGCCGCGCCCGGCGGTGGCGTGCTCGCCGCTACCCGCCAGCACGGCTACGTGTTCTGGGACGGCACGAGCTTCGCCACCCCGTTCGTCAGCGCCACTGCGGCCCTGGTACGGGCCGAGTACCCGCAGCTGTCCGCTGCCGGCGTGATGAGCCGGCTGCTGGCCACCGCCGACCCCGCGCCGGGCGGACCGCTCGGGCCGGCCTACGGCCACGGCATCGTCGACCCGTACCGGGCGGTCACCGAATCCCTCGACGGCGCCAACCCGGCCGCCCGGCCGGTCGTGCTGCACACGCCGACCCCGGATGTCGCGGCAGCGCAACGGGCGGCGCAATCGCGGCACCGGGCCGGGCACGCCAACCAGGTCGTGCTCGTCGTCATGCTGCTGGCCGGCGCGGTGTTGCTCGGCCTCACCGTGGGATCGCTGGGTCGGCGGCACGGCGCCGGCCGGGCTACTTGGGGGGCGTGACCAGGTCGACGATCACCCGACCGCCCATGTGCGCGACACCCTTCTGCTCGAGCTGCGCCTCGGTCGGGGCCAGATCCGCCTTGCCCTGCTCGGCGTTGAGCACCGGGGTGTAGACCAGCGACGATCCACCCATCCGGGCGATCGCCCGGGTGGCCAGGTTGGTCTCCGGTGCCTCCGGAAGCCGGTTGAGGATCTTGCCGAGCGGGCCGGGCAGCAGCGGCGCGGCCGCGCGCAGACCCCGCATCGCATCCGTCTCGGTGGTCACCATCGCGTCGTCGGCCGCTTTCGCCACGGCGGCCTGCCCCGCCCCGACCACCGCGTCAGCGGGATCGGCCTCAGGCGCACCGGTCACCGCGGCGGCGAGGTGCTGGCCGGCCTGATCGGCGAATCCCCAGCCCAGCCCGTCGACCGCATAGAACGTGAGCAGCTGCGCCACCTGGGCCGCGATCGCCGCGGACGCCTGCGACAACCGCAGCAGCAGCGCGACGATCTCGGCCAGCGCGGCCACCAGCCGGGAGGCGGCCACCGCGTCGGCGAGGCCGGCCGAGAAGAAGCCGAACACCACGGTAACCCCGACGGTCATGAGCACCTGGGCGATCACCTGCCTGAGCTGGCGGCGCGCGTCCTGGACCTGCGTCGCGTAGTCCATGAGCGAGCCGGCCAACCCGCGGGCCAGGCCGGAGAGGTCAGCCAGCTGCTGCTCGATCCGCGACGACGCCTGCTGGAAGGCGGTCACCGACTTACCGACGTTGGCTCGAGTCACGTCGGCCGCCGAATCGGCCACGTGCCCCCGCAGCCGATCGACCTGCTCGGCGAACTGACCCAGGTGATCGACCGCCGCATAGCAGCCGGCGAGATCGGCCTTGGGAAACTCGACGCCCAGGAAGCTCTCGATCAGCCCCTCGGCCAGCTCGACCAGATCGGCCACGGTCGGCGCTACCGTCGCTTCGCGTGGCGGAGCGCAGTGGCCGTCGCGTGATCATCACCGGCGAATTCATGGATCAATCGATCGAGGGTCTGCCCCAGCCCGTACAAGCCCTGGACGAGATCGAGCGTGCCCTTGTCCAGCGACTCCAGTTGCGGTTGGTAAGCGGACTTGAATTGCCGCGCCGCGCTGTCGGTGCCGATATAGTCGCCGAGCACCGACATATTCGAGTAGAACCATTGGTTGAGCTCGCTCAGGTCGCCGGCCCTTTGCGCGAGAGACCAACCCGCATTGCTCGTGGTATCGAGATGTAGCGCGACTTCGTCCATACTTCAATTGTTGGCGGGCCGCATTTGCACCGGTCGAGCGCCTGGTTAAGCGCGCGCCGCTTTTCGATGAATTCCAGGCGTTGACGGAATACGGAATGCACGAAAGCGACCCCGGAGAACGAACTCCGGGGCCGCTTTCGTCGATGTGGTCAGGCGCTGCGCGTCTCGCCGGCGAGCGCGTTAGCGCCGTTCGCGTCCGTGAAGCTAACGGTGTCGATGTGGTTCGCGACGATGGTGCAGTAACTGCTGAGCATGACCTTCAGGCCGTCCGGCCCTTCCCAGTCCTTCACGAGCTGGTTGTAGGAATTCCCCGCCTGGTCGCTGAACAGGCCCGAACCGGCGATCGCCGGATTGGTGACGACAGTCCTGAGGTTGTCCATGTTGGCCTGCTGCTGCCTGACGAGCTGGTTGACCGCGTCGATGTGCTGATGGAGTACGCCCGCGTTCATCAACATGTACGAGGTGTTGGCCATGGGTAAGTCCTTTCTGTGAGGTCGGTCAGGGCTACTTGTTGATGCCCAGGCCGCGGCCCGCCGGAACGGTGGGGATGCCGCGCTTGAAGCTCTGTTCGGTCGCTTCGTCGACGGCCGTCTGGTTCTTGGCGGCCGCGACCCACGCGTCACCCTGCTGGCCGAGGAAGCCGGCCTGGTTGACGCCGTCCTGGCTCATGGCCTCGATACTGACCGCCGCGCTGTCGGCGGCCTGCCCGGCCGCGCCGCTGCGCATCATCGCGACCTGCTGCTGCAGTGCCTTGAACGTTTGGACGACGTCGTTGGAAATGTTGCGCATGTCGATCCCGGCTTTTGTCTGGACCGCCCGATCGACTGCGAATTTCGGACTGGACATTGGCTCTCCCGGAAACTTGTGGCACCGTGCCCACCGCCGGTGCTCTGGTCAACAATCAGTATCAGTCCGGCGGTATCTTCCGCCAGAACCAACTGACGGCAAACTTTACCGTCCGCTCCGGCCGGGTCTCTCTCTTCGGCTACTACGCCCTCAACTTCGCGAAGGCCAACGCCAGCGGGTTTGGCTCATATCCGAGTGTCCCCTACAAGATTGGCGTGGACTACGGTCGCGCAAGCTTCGATGTGCGGAACCGGCTCTTTGTTGGTGGCAGTATCACACTGCCGCACCTGATCGTCTTGAGTCCGCTCATCGTGGCGCAGTCCGGAAACCCCTACAACATCGTCACTGGCACCGACCTGAACTACGACAACACATACAACGACCGCCCATCCTTCGCGACCGCAGCTTCGAAAAATCCAGTGCATACAGCCTACGGCGACTTCAACCGCACGCCTCAAGCCGGCGAGACGATCATCCCGGTCGAGGTCGTCTTCCCGTGGGCGCCGGCTATCGACACCAGACGTTGTTTGTTGATGAGCCAGGCGAGCGCCTGAGACCTGTGCAGCACTGGCAGCCCTGTGGCGAGCGCAAACTGGTACTCGGGATTCTCCTGCCACAGGGCCCCGGTGACGACGAGAGTGTCGGCGTCGCCCACGTTCGCGGCGTCGTGACCGACCCGGATGTCTGCGCCGAGCAGGGACAGCTCGTCGAGCAGCGCCGAGCCGGCCGCGTCACTGCCGGACACGCGGACCCCCCGGGCCAGCATGATCCGGGCGATCCCGGACATGCCCGCCCCGCCGATGCCGGCGAAGTGCACCCGGCCGAGCCGGGCCGCGGGTACCGGCTCAGCCTGCGTGAACAGGTTCTTGACCGCCACCGGTGCCCTTCCCCTCCACGATCTCGAAGACCGCCTCGGCCAGCCAGCGGTCCGCGTCGCCGCGGCCGAGCGAGTGGGCCGCCTCCGACATGTCCGCCACCTGGTCGATGTTGACCAGCACGGGCAGCAGGGTGTCGCGGATCCACTCGGCGGTCAGGTCGGCGTCGGTCACCAGCATGCCGCCGCCCCGCTGCACGATCGGCAGCGCGTTCAGCCGCTGCTCGCCGTTGCCGATGGGCAGCGGGACGTAGGCGGCCGGCAGGCCGACGGCGGTGAGCTCGGCGCAGGTCATCGCGCCCGCCCGGCACAGCGCGAAGTCCGCCGCCGCGTAGGCCAGGTCCATCCGGTCGATATAGGTCATGGCCACGTAAGGCACGCCGGCCGCCATGACCGGGGCCTCGTGGCCGTTGCGCGGGCCGATGATGTGCAGCACCTGCACCCCGGCCTCGCGGAGCCACCCGGCGGCCCCGAACACCGCGTCGTTCAGCGAGCGCGCCCCCTGCGAGCCGCCGGTCACCAGCAGCACGGGCAGGTCGGGGCGCAGCCCGAAGTGCGTGCGCGCCTTGTCGCCCAGCCCCAGCCGGTCCAGGTCGGCGATCTCGCGGCGGATCGGGATGCCGATGTACGTGCCGTTCCTGAGCTGGGTGTCCGGGTGGCCGGTGAAGACGTGCGTGGTGAACCGGGCGCCAAGCCGGTTGGCCAGGCCCGGCTTGGGGTTCGCCTCGTGCACGACGATCGGGATCTTGCGCCGCCGGGCCGCGAGGTAGGCCGGGGTGGCGACGTAGCCGCCGAACCCGACCAATACCTGGGCTCGGGTCCGGTCGATCGCGGCGGCGGCCGCGTTGACGGCGCCGGCCAGCCGTCCCGGCACCGTGAGCAGCTTGGGCGTGACGGACCTGGGCATCGGCACCGCCGGGATGAGCTCCAGCGGGTACCCGCGCAGCGGGATGAGCCGGGTTTCCAGGCCGCGTTCCGTGCCCAGGCAGGTCACTTCGGCGCCGGGGTCGATCCGGCGCACAGCGTCGGCCAGTGCCAGCGCTGGCTCGATATGGCCGGCGGACCCGCCGCCGGCGAGCAGTACCCTCATGTGTTTTTTACTTTCGGCGCTTGGACAGACCGAGCCAGCTTAGAACGCGCAGCGGCCAGCCGGGGCCACGTGCGGCCAAAGCTTCGCGCGCGCCGGGCTCCAGCCGGGCGAACGACATGAGCATGCCCAGCCCGATCAGCGTCACCAGCAAGGACGACAGCCCGGCGGAGACGAGCGGAAGCGGCACCCCGGTAATGGGCAGGACCCCGATCACCGCGCCGATGTTGACCGTGGCCTGCATGACGATCCAGGCCGTGATGGCGGCGGCGCCCAGGCGGCAGAAGACGTCCGGCGCGCGCCGGGCGATCCGCAGCCCGGCGAAGGCCAGCCCGCCGTACAGGAAGGTCACGCACAACGTCCCGACCAGCCCGAGTTCCTCGCCGATGATGGCGAAGATGAAGTCGGTGGTGGACTCCGGCACGTAGCCCCACTTCTCCCCGCTGGCGCCGAGGCCCACGCCGAAGACGCCGCCCGAGGACAGGGCGTACTTGCCGTGGACGCCCTGCCAGTTCGCGCCGGTGATGCTGCCCGTGGGGTTGATGAAGCCGGTCAGGCGCTCGAACCGGTACTTGG
>Ga0137412_10000408_pt1 | contig 29712 bp, 24 predicted proteins | sample CZODoug2_1_16fun_FD_122160 | JGI IMG/M metagenome (GOLD analysis project Ga0137412, IMG submission 122160) | Vadose zone soil fungal communities from Angelo Coast Range Reserve, California, USA - CZODoug2_1_16fungal (Hybrid Assembly) | ecosystem: Environmental > Terrestrial > Soil > Vadose zone...
CGCCACCGGTGCCGCAAGCCGCCGGCGTAATAGATGCTCTCGCCCTCGCCCACGACGTGCAGCTCGCCGTCGACGTCGACCTCGATCACGCCGGCGACGACGTAGACGAACTCCTCCCCCGGATGGCAGAAGTAGTCGTGAAACCTCGCCGGCGCCCCGGTGTACTCCGCCGGCAGCATCGCCCGCTCCCCCCGCACGAGGCTGCGTACAGTGCCGCCGGGCGAGTCGACGGCGTCGGTGTCGTGCCGGACCAGGCTGACCGGTTCGACCGGCGCCTCGGACTCGGCCATGAGCGCCTGCGCGCTGGTGCCGAGGGCCGAGGCGATCGCGGTCAGCGAGCGCATGCTCGGACGGGCCAGCCCGCGTTCGAGCTGGCTGAGGAACGGGTGGCTGAGCCGGGCGCGGCTGGCGACCTCGACCAGCGTCAGCCCCAGGGCGTGGCGGCGAGTGCGGACGGCATCGCCGACCCGCAGGCCGACGTCGCCGGAGAGGACCGTCACGCTCGCACCGGGCTCGACGACAGCCCGACGCGCACCGCCGCGTCCAGCAGCGCCAGATCCGCGCCCGGAGGGCCGACCAGCGCTGTGCCGACCGGCGGGCGCGACGGTACCGGGATCGGCAACGCGCAGCTGGGCAGCCCGAAGGCGCTGGCCGGAACGGTCAGGCGCAGGGTGGCCTGCCGCCACGCGTCCTTGGCCGCGGCCGGCGCGTTGCGCGGGTGGCCCGGCCCGCTGGCGGCCGGGAGGATCAGCCAGGTGCCCTCGGTCATGACATCGACGATCCGCGCGCGTCGCACCGCGATCAGGTCGCGGGCCCGGCCGTAGGTGTAGAGGTCGATGCCGGATCCGGAACGAAAGCGGGCCTCGACGTCACCGGCCAGGGCACCGGGGTTGGCGGTGATCCACGCTCCCCGCGCCTGCCAGGCCTCGGCCGTCTGGACGGTGCGGAACGCGGCGAGCAGCTCGGTGACCGCGTCGTGGCTGCCCAGACCAGGTGGCCAGCCGACCTGTATACCCGTGCCGAGGGCATCGGCCACGCTTCGAGCGTCGTCCACGGCACCGGGATCCGGGCACAGCAGCTGCCTGGGCCACCGCGCATGCGCGGGCGGCAACAGCACGGTGCCGACGGTGCGCAGCACATGGGGATCGCTGGCCAGCCAGCCGACGGTGTCGAACGACGGCGCCAGCGCGAGCACGCCGTCGATCGGGACAGCGCCGTAGGTCGGACGCAAGCCGTACAGCCCGCACACCGATGCGGGCGCCCGGATCGACCCGGCGGTGTCGGTGCCCAGCCCGACATCGGCCAGTCCGCACGCGACGGCCGACGCCGGACCGCTGCTCGATCCGGCCGTGACCAGCTTCGGGGCGGCCGGGTTCGGCGGAGTGCCGTAGTGCACGTTCGTCCCGGAGATGGAGAAGGCCAACTCGTCGGTCTGCGCGATGCCGGCGATCGCGGCACCGGCTGCGCGAAGGCTCCGCACGGCCCAGGCGTCCTCGGTCTCGACGCCGGCCTGCGCCAGCCACGTCGGGTTGCCGGCGCCGATCCGGAACCCGCTGACCGCCATGAGGTCTTTGACCGCCACGGTCAAGCCGTCGAGCGGGCCGGTCGAGGTGGCCGGGAGCAGCGGGGTGCCGTACTCGCGCCAGATCGTCGAGTCGATCATGAGCTCGGCCGCAGCACCGTGAAGTCGGCGAACTCGTGCCGCAGCGCCGGGCGGCCCAACAGGTCGGCACCCGGGCGACCGGTCGACCCGCCGGCGACCACCGCCTCGAACGCGTCAGCGGCTCGGCGCAGGAACTCCGGGCCGACTCGATACCGCAGCGTATGGGCTGGGTAGACGGCCCGCAGGGCGCCGGCCAGTTCGGTGGCGAGCCGGCGCAGGGTCGTCGCGAACACCTCGATCTCGGTGTCGGGCGTGTGGGCCCAGAAGTCCCCCGTGATCAGTGTGTCTCCGGCGAACAGCAGCCCGTCGCGCTCGTCCAGCAGGCACAGCGAGTCCGGCGAGTGCCCCGGGGTGTGCAACACGGTCAGCGTCCGGCCGCCCAGGTCGATGCGCTGCCGGTCGGCGAGCGGTTTCGGCGGCGGCCCCGCTGGGACGGTCCAGGGGGTCGACGGCAATGGCCGCGGACGCGTGGACGCCGTGAACAGGTGGAAGAACCGCTCGTCGTCGGCCCGCGCGCGCTCGTAGGCGGCGAGTTGCTCTCGAGCCACGACCAGGTACGCCGCCAGCTGCTCGTCCGGCACCGGCTCGGTGAGGGCCGACGCGGCGAGCGGGTGCGCGGCGACGTCCGCGAATCGCCAGTTGCCGCCGCGATGGTCGCTGTGCGCGTGCGTGTTGACGGCCAGGATCGGCTTGCCGGTCAGGGATTGCGCGGCCGCCCGGATGTCGGCGATGCCGAGTCCGGTGTCGACGAGCACCGCCTGATCGTCGCCCTCGACCAGGAAGCAGTTGACGTGACCCGGCTCGGCGACCAGCCACGTCCGCGGCTCGAGCGCCTCGACGGCGAACCAGCCGGTCAGCCCCTTATGATTCGCTCCGCAAGCGTCGCTCATGGGACCCGCGCCTCGGCCAGCACGGTTCGGTCCTCGTCGTCCGTGTCCGCCGCCGGGCCACGTCGGACCAGGTCGGCGAAGCCGTCGTCGGGCGACATCAGCGTGATCGAGTACATCCGGCCCGAACCGGTATTGGTGATGTAGTGTAGCGATCCCTGCGGCAGCACCAGCGTGTCGCCGGCCGCGACGGCCACCTCGTTGCCGTCGCAGGTGGCCACCCCCGACCCGCGCAGGAACACGAACAGCTCGGTCGAGTGGGCGTGACTGTTGGGCGGCTGAGCTCCGCCGGCGTCCCAGGACTCGAGGATCACCGTCACCGGCGAGGTCTCCGGCCCCGCGAGGACGCCGAGCCGCACGCTGTCGCCCGCGCTGATGTGGTGCATCTGCAGGTCGCCCGGCGCGATGACAACAGGCAGCATCAGAACGCCTCGGACGTCGCCACGAAGCCGTAGCACTGCGCAACGTTGTACACGGCGGCGTCGTGGCAGTACTGGGGAGACGTGGTGGCGGCGCAGTCCTCGAGCAGGACGACGTCGTAGCCGAGACAGGCCGCGTCGCTCAGGGTGGCGAGCACGCATTGGTCTACGTTGACGCCGGCGAACAGCACCGTGGTGACCGCCAGATTGCGCAGGATCGAGTCGAGCGGGGTGTCGAAGAACCCGCTCATCCGGTACTTGTCGACGCAGACGTCGCCGGGCTCGGGCTTGAGCTCGTCGACGATCGCCGCCGACCAGCTGCCCGCCTGCAACGTCGGGCTGCCCCCGCCGCGCACCGGCATCCCGATGCCCCGATTGGTGCCCTCCGGGTCGTAGACGTGCAGCACGCCCGGCGGCAGGTTGGCGCGGTCGGGACGGTTGCCCCAGTTCAGCCAGACGATCGGTGTGCCGGCCGCGCGCAGCCGCGGCAGGAGGGCGGCCAACGGCTCGATCGGCCGGCGGGCCGCACCGATGTCGACGCCGATGGACGCGAGCCATCCGTCGGGATGGCAGAAGTCGTTCTGCATGTCGACCACCACGATCGCGGTGCGCGTGAGGTCGAGCGTGATCCGCTGGGGCCGGGCGTCGACGCTCACCGGCATCGACGGTACGGGTTCGCGCCGCAGATCGACCCGGTCGGCCGCAACGCCCCACGAGTTGCGCAACGGACCGAGCCGGATGTTCACCACACCAAAATTGTCGGCGCGCGGAATTTCGGTCCAATTACCACGATGTTGCGCCCACACGGAGGGCGCGCTAATTGCCGACGACGACCGCGGTCAGGACCAGGCCGTCCCGGACGAGCCAGCGGCCGTCGAAGCCGACGAGTGAGCCGCCGGGCCCGGTCGGACCGGTCACCAGCAGTCGGGTGCCGAAGCGTCCGCGATCCGGGTCGATCGTCACGACGGCCTCGGTGAAGTCGAGCCACCGTGACGTCAGCGGGAACCAGGCCTTGTACACCGACTCCTTGGCGCTGAACAGCACCCGGTCCCAGTGCATGTGCGTCTCCTGCCGTGACAACGACTGCACCTGGGCGCGTTCGTCGACGCTCGCGATGTAGGGCAGCACACCGTCGGCGAGCGGTTCGTGGACCTCGGCGTCGATCCCGATCGTGACGATGTCCACGGCGTGGGCCACGGCGGCGGCCCGGTACCCGCGGCAGTGGGTCATCGAGCCGACGATGCCCTCGGGCCAGCGGGGTGCCCCGCCGCGACCCCGCACGATCGGCACCGCCGGCAGCCCCAGCCGGGTGAGCGCTCGGCGCGCGCAGGTCCGCACGGTGGTGAATTCGGCGACGCGCTTGGCCGCGGCGTCGCCCAGCGAGGCCCGTTCCTGCGCGAAGAGTTCGCCGGGGCCCGCGTCGTCGAACGCCTCCGCGGAGGCAACCTGTGCGGCCAGGATCTGCTCGATCATCCGGCGGGTGATCTTATCGTCAACGAAACGCGTCGGGCGTTACCTACGGGTATCGTCAGCTTCTTGCTGAATTTGGCACATCGCCGGCACGGACCGACGGGACCCGGGGGGTATGCAGCGACCACGTATCGAGGTCGATAGCCTCGACAAGTCCTACGGCCCGGTCAACGCGTTGGTCAACGTGACGCTGCAGGTCGGGTCTGGCACCGTGCTGGGCGTGCTGGGCCACAACGGCGCGGGCAAGACGACGCTGATCGACGTGCTCGCGACGCGCACCCGCCCGACGCGGGGTCGGGCGGCGGTCTGCGGTTGGGACGTCGTCAAGTCCGGGCACCAGGTCCGCAAGCACATCGGGATGACCGGCCAGTTCGTCGCGCTGGACGACGCGATGTCCGGCTACGCCAACCTGGTGCTGATCGCCCGGCTGCTGGGCGCGAGCACGAGACAGGCGAGGGCCCGCGCCGATGAGCTGATCGATACGTTCGGCCTGGTCGAGGCGGCCGATCGCCGGCCGGTCACCTACTCCGGCGGCATGCGGCGGCGGCTCGACCTGGCCGCCAGCCTGATCGGCCGCCCCGAGGTGCTCTTCCTCGACGAACCCACGACCGGCCTGGATCCGATCAGCCGCTCGGAGGTGTGGACGCTCGTCGAGAAGCTGGCCGTCGACGGCACGACGGTCATCCTCACCACCCAGGACCTCATGGAGGCCGAGCGGCTCGCGAACGACATCGTGGTGCTCGCGGCCGGAAACATCGTCGCGTCGGGTACGCCCGAGCAGCTCAAGGCCGGGCTCGGGCAGCGGACCGCGACGGTGACCTTCGCCAACCCGATGGCCATGTACTCCGCCGTCGCGGTCTTCGCCGGCCTGGGGATGAGCCCGGTGCCCAACGAGGCGCTCTGCTCGGTGAACGGCTCCATCCCGGCGCCGGGCGACATCGCCACGCTGGTTCGCGCGCTGGATGCTGCCGACCTCGAGATCCAGAACCTGACCGTCACCGAGCCGACCCTGAACGACGTCTACGTCGCGCTGCACCGATCGGGGTGGAAGCCCGGATGAGCCGGCACTCAGCGGACACCCGCCGGCGCGAGACGAGCGTGCTCAACCAGGCGCTCGCCGCGGCCGGTCCGACCCGGTCGGGCAGTCGCCAGCAGTGGCGCGGCACCGGGTTCGGTACCCAGGTGTGGGTGCTCACCGGTCGCTCGGTGCGCACGGCGTTCGGCGACTTCAAGCTGGTGTTCTTCGGTCTGCTGCAGCCGGTGGTCCTGCTCCTGCTGTTCAGCCAGGTGTTCAAGTCGGTCGGCACGCTGCCCGGCGTGGTCACTTACCAGAGCTACATCAACTTCCTGATGCCGGCGACGCTGATCAACGTGGCGATGACCACCGCGATGAGCTCGGGCATCGGGCTCATGGCCGAGGTCTACACCGGATTCGTCGGCCGGTTGCGGGCGATGCCGATCAGCATGTTCGCGGTCCTGCTCGCCCGGACGCTCTCCGACGCGATCAGGCTCACCGTGCAGCTCGTCGTGATCGTCATCGCCGCGGTGGCGTTCCTGGGCTTCCGGCCGGGCACGGTCCTCGGGCTGACCGAGGCGCTGCTGCTGACCGTGGTGGTCGGCTGGGGCGTCGGCTGGGTGTTCGTGGCGATCGTGACCTGGCAGCGCAAGGCCGAGGTCGTGCAGGCCATCTCGTTCATCGTGATGTTCCCGCTGATGTTCGCGTCCAGTGCTTACATGCCGGTGGACTCCATGCCGACGTGGATACGCTTCCTGGCCCGGGGAAACCCGTTGACCTACGCCATCGACGCGACGCGGGCGCTCGCGCTCGGGCGGCCGGTCGGCTGGTCGATCGTGTGGGCGCTCAGCCTGGTCACCGCGACGGCCCTGCTCGGCGGTACCGCCGCCGCCCGCAACTTCCGCCGCGCGAGCTGACCGTCTCGCCGCTCGACGCGAACTGGTCGCCGCTTGACGTCGGGCCATCCGTTGAGTGGTGCGTTATGCGTCGAGTGGTGCGTTCTAACGCACCACTCGAGCCGAAACGCACCACTCAACGAGAAAAGGCGGGGCCGCTCAACGAGACACGGGGCCGGCCGGCCTAGGCGATCAGCTTCTCCAGGCGGTCGGCGGCCTCCTGGGCCCCGCCGGCCGCCCGGAACGACTCCTGGACGCGCTTGGCCCCGGTCGCGTAGGCCGGCTCGCCGAGCACCGCGTCGAGGGCAGCGCCGATCTGCCCCGCGTCGGCCCGATCGAAGCGCAGACGCACTCCGGCGCCGGCCCGGACGACCTGCTCGGCGACGATGGGCTGATCGTCGCGGATCGGGGCGACCACCAGCGGTAACCCGAAGCTCAGCGCTTCGCAGACGGTGTTGTGCCCGCCGTGGCACACGACGGCGCTCGCCTGGGCCAGCACCGCCAGCTGTGACACGTGCGGCCGAACCAAGACGTTCCCAGGCCCGTCGTCCAGCACGCCGTCCGGGGCGACAACCACCGCCCGCAGCTGCGGCCGGGCGCGCAAAGCGTCCACGCACGCATTGAGGAACCGGCGCCCGGTATCGGCGTTCACCGTGCCCAGGCTGACGAACACCAAGGGCCTGGACGATGCGGATATCCCGACATCGCCGGGCACCGCTCGCTGCATCGGGCCGAGGAAGCAGACTTCACCGGCAACCGGCGCGTCGTCGCCCACCAGGGCGCGCGTCGTGAACGCGAGGACGAGCTGCGGCGAGAAGCGCAGGTCGGTGGTGGCGCTCGGATCGCCGGCTCGCTGCCGCAGGCCGTCCAACAACTCGGCCAGCCATTGCTGCACCTTCGGCATCGCGGCGAGCGGATCGACCAGCTCGGACGACGTGGTGGCCGACGTCGCCCACGGCAAGCCCGACCGCTCGGCCACCAGCGCGCCGGCGATCGCCTGCTGGTCGACGATCAGGGCGTCGGGGCGGAACTGCGCCACCGCCTGGGTCACCGCCGGGGTCATCGACTCGGCGAGCGGCACGAGAACCTGCTCCCAGAGGAACTTCAGCGCGGCGAATCCACGCAGCTCGGCGGGCCGCTCGGGTGGGTCGGGCGCCGGACAGGGCCAGATGTCCGCGCTCGCGGGCAGCAGCGCGGCCAGGACATCCGCATCGCCGGCCCAGGCCACCTCGTGCTGTCGGCGGCCGAGCTCTTCGGCCACGGCGATGGCCGGGTTGATGTGTCCGACCAGCGGCGGAACGACGAACAGGAACCGGCTCACGCAGCTCCGTCTTCGGCGAACGCGAACCGGGCCGTTTCGTGCTCGGCGATCCAGCTCAGCAGCATCGTGCGCACTGTGGGGTGGCGCTCGACCAGTACCGAGTGGTTCTGCCCGTCGATTACCTCGGTGCGGCAGTCGGGCAAGGAGGATTGGACGGCGTGCAGGTCGTCGCTCTGGAAACCGTCACTGCCGAGAATCGACAGCACCGGGCAGCTGATCGCGGCCAACCCGTCAGCGTCGAGCAGCGGCCCGAGCGCGACCTCCTCGACGAGCGTGGTCGACCGGATGACGGTGGCGGCCGCCTTGGTCAACCGGACGTAGTGACTGCCGAACGTCTCGCCGACCCAGCCGAGATAGCGATCATCGCCCATCGCCTCGATGGTGTTGCGGAACGTGCGTCCCATCTTGTCCGACCACGGCTCGGTCGCGGGCTCGGCCTCGATGGACACGATGCTCGCCACCCGGTCGGGGTACTTCGCGGCGAAGCTGAACGCGATCGTGCCGCCGAAGCTGTTGCCCACCAGGTGCACCGGGTGGTGGACGCCCAGCTCGTCCAGCAGCGCCTCGAGGTCGTCGACGAAATCGGCCAGCCGGTAGCCGGTCGGCGGGCGCACCGAACGTCCGTGCCCGCGCAGGTCGTAGGTCAGCACGTCGATTCCGGCGCTGGACACCGGCGAGGCCAGCGTCAGGTAGAAGCTCGCGAGGCTGTCGTAGCCGAGGCCGTGCACGCACACCACGGTCGGCACGGGTCGGCTGCGATCACGCGCCTGCATCCACTGGTAGTGCGTCTCGAGGCCATTAACCGTTGCCATACCCATGATTCAGCGCTCCGCGAGCTGTTCGTCGGCCAGCCGCGCCGTGACGAAGTCGGCCAGCTCGCCGATCCGCAACGCGATGACGTCGTCGATGTCCATCTCGGCCAGATGGGCCGCGAGGTTGACCTGCTCGCCGTAGCGCTCGATGAGCATGGCGCCGATCGTGACCAGGTCGATGCTCTCCAGCCCGAGGTCATCGGTGAGGGAGTCGTCGGGGGTGATCTCTATGTCGCCGGGCTCGACGTCGAGCACCCGCCACACGATTGTGCAGATGTCGTCGAACACCGCCGTGTCCGACGCTTTCGGGGGTATCACGGGGTGATCTCCTTCGATCCGCGCTGCGGTGTCTGGTCAGTCATCGCGCTATCGGCCCAGCGCACGAGGTACTGCCGAGCCGGCAGTCCCTCGGGATTGCGGACCACGCTGGTGGACGGGTCGTTGGCCGGGGTCACCGCGTGCTTCGCCTCTTCAATGTGGATGATGTTGCGCGTCGGTCCCTGCTCCTGCACGGTGGCGGCGGCAATCTCACCGCAGTGCGCCACGGCGATGTCGAGGTCGGGCAGGTGCAGCCCGTGCTGCCCGACGGCTGTGCATCGGGACGTCCCGGTGTCGACGACCGCGATCTCGGCCGGGAAGAGCGGGCCGGCGCCACGATCCCACATCCAGCCGCGCACGGCATCCTTAACCACCACGCGCTGCAGCAGCCACCGACGACGATCACGTACCGGGCGGGCGTTGTACTCGTCGCGTTCGGCGGCGCCGAGGTATTTGTGCAGCGAGAGCTCGCGAGCGGCGATGCCCCGCCAGGGATCGGCGAGCAGCCACCAGCCGCCGGGTTGGTGCTCGGACAGGGTGCTCAGTTGCGGGAATCGGTGGATGTCACCCAGGCGTCCACCACCGTCGAAGCGACGATCGTGCCAGCCACTGATCGACACCACCACCCGACCGGAAACGGTGAGCTGGGCCTCGGCCTCGACCGCATCGGGGGCGATGTCGCGAATCCGGACGGTGCATTCCAGGCGCGTGCCCGGTGACGGTTCGGCGGTATGGAAGCGGATCCGGGCGATGCGGACGGGGAACGCCACCCAGCGCTCCTCGCGTTCGATCAGCCACAGACCGAGCACCTGCCCGACGCCGTCCAGCAGTGCGCCGGGCGCGTCCGGGACGGTGAGGTCGGCCCGGGCGGAGCGGTCGGCGACGGCGCGGCACGCCGAGACGGCCTGGAAGCCCGGGCCGTGGAACATCCAGCGCTGCTCGTAGAGGTCCGCGGCGCTCAGCGTCGGGGTGTGCTCCCCCGGCTCCGGGCGCCACGCGGACGGCGCGGCCTCGGGGTTGCCCAGCAGCACGGTCGCCTCGGCGAAATCCCCGACGCTCACGTGGACCCGATCGACGCCCACCGGACGGGTGCGCACGGCGAGGTCCTGGGCCGGGGCGGCGACCAGCCAGCGGTGCAGCACGACATCGTCCACGCCGATCGCGGTGCGGCCCGGCGCGGCCTGCTCGGCGGCCCGCATCATGTGCCAGATCGTCGTCGTCGCCGGTACGACGGGACGGCGATCGGTCTCGTCCGGCCAGCCGTCGCGCTGGGCGGCCAGGCAGTGATCGAGCAGGTAGGGCATCGCCGACGTCGACACGTGCAAGGTGGTGTCGGTGGCTCGGATCGGTTCCGGCGGCGCGACCGGTTCCGGAGCGGCGCCCGCTGCTTCGAGCACGGCGACGACGGACTCGGCCAGGTCGGACAGCAGCGCGCCGAACTCGGCGGCCGCGGGCACCCGGGTGCCGAGTTGGTGCAGTCGCGCGAGCACGGGGCTGATAGCGACATCCGCCGGGCGGACGGCTTCCGCGGGGACGGCGGTTTCCGCGGAGGCAGCGGTTTCCGCGGAGGCAGCGACGTCCGCGTCCAGGGCGGCGAAGTCGGGCGCCCCGCCCTCGACCCACAGCGCGACTGCCAGCCGCCGCAACTGGGCCAGGCCGCTGCGGTGCATCGAGTTCGCGGCGATGGTCAGGTGATCGGAGTCGCGCAGCGTGTCGTCGATCAGCGAGCCCAGCTGCCCCGGGCCGGCCTGGACGAAGACGCGGATGCCGGCGGCGTGCATCTGCTCGACCAGGCCCCGGAAGCGCACCGGTTCGAGCATGTGCCGCACGCACAGGCGACCGATGTCGCCCGCCTGCGCCGGGAACGGTTCGGCCGTCGTCGCCGACCAGACGGGCATCGCCGGCGCTCGCAGGTCCAGGCTGAGCAGGCTGTCGCGGAACGGGGCGACGTAGGGCCCGAGCATCGGCGTGTGGAAGCCGGATCGGAACGGCAGGATCTGGCAGATCACGCCCCGCGCCCGGAACGCGTCGACTATCTCGGCCAGCTCGGGCGCCGGACCGCACACCACCGTCTGGTTGGTCGAGTTCTCGTGCGAGATGACGACATCGGCCCGTCCGGCGATCGCTTCGGCGACCGGCGCCACTCCGCACCCGAGTGCCGCGAACTCCAGGCCCGGCACGCGCAGGTCGTCCAGGTGGCCGCGTCCGATGAGGTCGTCGAACGCAGAACCGGACAGGATGCCGCCGGCGAACATCGCGCCCCACTCACCGATGCTGTGCCCGGCCGTGGCATCCGGGCGGATCCCGAGCCGGCGCAGCGCGGCGTCGAGCAGCCGGCCGACGGCGAGCACGCTCGCCGCGTGCGTGCCGAGCGTCGCGACGTTGCGCTCGGGCGGCGCGACGCCGAGCCAGGCGGCGATGTCGTCGACCTGCGGTGCGAACTCCGCCTCCAGCCCGGGGAAGACGAACGCCAGGCCGCCCGGGCGGTCGGCGAGCAACGGGGCCGGGCTGAACCACACCTCGTTGCGGCCCCGCCACGGCCGCCCACGCCCCACGACCTTGCGGGCCAGGGCCAGCCGCTTCGCGTTCGGGGCGACGACGCCGAGCCGGCACCCGCCCGAGCCGCCGCCCGAGCCGCCGGCCGGGGCGGCATCGGCGAGGGCGAGCAGGTGCGCGTCCGGCCCGGCGAGCAGCTCGGCCAGATCGCCCGGCGTGGGTGCGTGCAGCCGCAGTATCGGCTCGTTCGTCACGTCCGTCATCCGTCGAGGTGCTCGGTCCAGGGAGCGGGCGCGGAGTAGACGACCGACCGCAGCTCGGGTGGGCCCCAGGCGAGCTCGCGGAGCAGGCTGGCCACGCCCTCGGCCGGGTCGAGCAGCGCCACCCCGCGCCGCGCGTAGTCGCGGCCGAGCTCGGCGCTGACCATGCCGCCGTGCATCTCGTCCGGTGCCCATGGCCCCCAGTGGACGGTAAGCGCGCGGTTGCCGGTGCGGGTCGCCCACTCGGCGCCGAGCGTCTCCAGGGCGTCGTTGGCCGCCGCGTAGTCGGTCTGGCCGCGGTTGCCCACGGCGGCGGCGATGCTGCCGAACAGGACGACGAACCCCGGCCGCTCGGGCAGCTCGTCCAGCTCGGCGAACAGGGCGCGCGCTCCGTCGACCTTCGTGCCGAAGACCCGGTCGAAGGAGGCGTCGTCCTTGTCGGCCAGCAACCGGTCGTCGATCACGCCGGCGGCGTAGACCACTCCGTCGATGCGGCCGTGCTCGGTGTACACCTGCTTGATCAGCTGCCGGAACGCCTCGACGTCACGCACGTCGACCGAGCGATAGTTCGCTTCGGCGCCGTGCCGGCGGAGCTGTTCGAGCGTGTCGGCGACCTCGCGGCGGGCCAGGATCTCGCGAGCCTCACGGTCGATCTTGGAGACCTCGACACCCAGGCCGGCAAGAGCGCTCCGCAGCCCGGGCAGATCGCGCGCGGCGGCCGTCTCGGGTCGCTCCGGCGCGGTGGCCGGCACGGTTCGTCCGGCCAGTTCGATCCGGCACTTGCTGCTCAGGGCGAGTGCGGTAGCGAACGTGGCCGTGATGCCTCGGGCCCCGCCGACGAGCAGGACAACCGACTCGGACGTGAGTCCGATCGCGGCCGCCTCGGACGAGCCGTCACCGGCCGGGCCCGCGCCGGTCGCGGCCAGGCGGCCGAGGTCAGCCGGCCGCATCCGGAAGCCAGTGCGCTGCTCGCCGGCCACCACGACCGGTTCCGGCGAGGACGTCAGCAGCTCCTCGACGAGCACCGTGGCGATCGTGCTGGCCGACGAGGCAACGGGCAGCTCGACCAGCCGGGTGACGGCATCGGGGTACTCGAGTGAGAACGCGCGGAACAGGCCGCGCAGCCCGGCGAATCCGATCGCCGGCAGCGCCCGGTCGAAGGGTGGCCCGGTCGGCGCGGCGGCGAGCAGCCAGCGGGGCGAGCGCCGCATGGCCGAGCGGAACACCCGGACGGCGTCGGGCACCACGGACTCGTCATCGGGACGCAGCGCGTCGAGGTAGACGAGCCCGTCGAACGAATCGCCGAGCTCGTCCTCGTCCCGGGCGAAGCTCACCCGCACGTCCTGGGCCCGCAGTGCCGTCGCAAGCGCCTCGGCCACCTCGGCGTCGCCGCCGAACACGACGATGTGGCGCCCGGCGATTCGCTCGACCGGTTCACCGGCTTCGGCGGCGACGGACTCGAGGACGAACCGACCGGGTGGCTCGACCCGGACCCGGGCCGGCTCGGGCGCCTCCGCGACCGGCTCGTGACGCTGTGGTTCCACGGCGGGCGGGGCCGCGGCAACGGCGCCCCCAGCCGGTGGACCGATCACCTCGGCCATCGCCCGAGCCGTACGCGCCCGCACGAGCGCGCTGAACCGTTCGTCGCCGCTGTCGACGCCCAGGCGCGCGCAGAGCTCGCCGGCGACCTCGGTCCGTTTGATCGAGTCCACGCTCAGATCGGCCTCGAGATCGAGCTCGGGTTCGATCATCTCGGCCGGATACCCGGTACGGGCCGCGATCACGGCCAGCACGATCTGCAGCGGGTCGGTGTCGTCGGCCGCCGGCGACCCGGACCGCTCCGGCTCAGCGGCCTCGACCACGGCCGGCACCGCCACCGGCGGGGCCACCGGTGGCACCACGACCGGCGACGCCGCGGGCGCGCCGAGGTAGCTGAGCAGCACGTCGCGTTGCGTGGCGACGAGCTCGCGGCTCGTCCGCAGGAACTCGCTGACGATTGCGTCGCGCTCGGTGCTGGGCGGCGCCGCGGTCGCCGCCGCCAGCGCGATGCGGCGCGGCGGCGCGTAGCCGCCCGGCAGGGTGCTGCCGTCGACAGTGCGGACGAGCTGCCCGTCGATCGTCCAGCCGGGCCGAGGCGGCGCTGCGGCCTGGCCGACGTCGACGGCGTCGCGGCCCCCGGTCAACCAGGCGGTGCGCACGTCGACCCCCGCGACCGAGAGCCGCGCGAGCGCGGCGAGGAAGCCACGCAGCCCGTTGCGGCCCGGTCCCTCGCAACTGACCGTGACGTGCGGGCGCTCCCCGAGGATGGCGTCGACCAGCCCGCTGAGAACCTGGCCCGGGCCGGCCTCGAGGAACACCCGGGCTCCGTCGGCGTACATCGCCTCGATCTGCTCGACGAAACGCACCGGCGAGCCGATCTGACCGGCCAGCTCGGCTCGTACCGCGTCCGGATCGGAGGGGTAGGGGGCGGCGCTGCGGTTGGACCACACGGGCACCTGCGGTGATTCGACCCGGTGCCGGGCGAGCACGTCGGCGAAGGTGTCGCCGGCCGCGCTCACCACCGGGCTGTGGAAGGCGCAGGCCACGGGTAGCTGCTTGGCCGCCAGGCCGGCCGAGCTCAACGCGTCCATCGCGGTGGCGAGCTCAGCAGTAGGGCCGGAGATCACCAGCTGGCGCGGCGCGTTGTGATTGGCCGCCACCACGGTGCCGGCGAGCCCCGCCTCGTCCAGCACTCGCTGCACGTCCGCGCGGTCGGCGGCGACAGCGGCCATACCGCCCGGATCGTCGCCCGCGGCGGCCAGGATCGCGTCGGCCCGTTCGGCGCTGATGGCCAGCAGCGTCTCGGCGTCGATGGCGCCGGACGCCGCGAGCGCGACGAGCTCGCCGTAACTGTGCCCGGCGAGTAGATCCGGCACCACACCGGCGTTACCGAGTAGGTGGTTGACGGCCAGGTCGGTGACACCGAGGGCGGGCTGGGCCATCCGGGTGTCACGCAGCCGGGTCTCGTGCCGCTTTCTGGCGTCCGGGCCGAACGCTGCCGGCGGGAACATCGCCGACGTGACGGCGCCGGCCAGCCGGGTGAACCGCTGCAGCTGCGGGAACGCGACGAACAGCTCGGCGAGCATGTGCGGACGCTGGCTGCCCTGCCCGGGGAACAGGAGCGCCAGGCGGCCCGGGTCGGCGGGCTGGGACCCGCCCCGGACGAACAGCCCGCGCACCGGCTCGGTCGGCGATTGCGCGGCCGCGTCCACCGGGGGGTCGATCGCGGCGCGCAGCAGGGTCGCGAGCTCGTCGAGGTCAGCGGCCAGCACCGCGACCTGCACCGGCCCGCGACCCCGGTCGGCTCGCTGCGCGGTGGTCCGCGCCAGGTCGCGCAGCCGCCACGGCCGGCCGTGCGCATCGTTGGTGTCCAGGCGCGAGAGCAGCCGCTGGATCTCCTCGCGGGCGCCGGCCTGATCGACCCCGCGGAACGTGAACAGCTCGGCCGGCCAGACCGCGAGGTCGCGGGCGCTCGCGTCGGCCGAGGCGTGACCGCGCAGCACCGCGTGGAAGTTCGTGCCGCCGAAACCGAACGCGCTCACCCCGGCGATGCGGTCCTGCGGCGCCTGCGGCCACGGCACGGCCCGGTCGTGGAAGACGAACGGGCTGGCGTCGTCGCGCCAGGCGGCGTTCGGTGCCTCGACGTGCAGGGTCGGCGGCTTCACCCCGCTGTGCAGGGCCAGCACCGTCTTGATCAGCCCGGCCAGCCCCGCGGCGCACTTGGTGTGCCCGATCTGGGACTTGACCGAACCGAGCGCGGCGCTGCCCGGCGGCGCGCCGGACTCGGTGAACACGGCGTGCAGCGTGTCGAGTTCGGTGCGGTCGCCCACCACGGTGCCGGTGCCGTGCGCCTCGACCAGGCCGACGTCCGCCGGCGAGATGCGGGCTTGCCGGTATGCCCGTTCCATCGCCCGGCGCTGCCCGTCCGGGCGCGGTGCGGTCAGGCCGAGTGACTTGCCGTCGCTCGCGCTGCCGACGCCCTTGACGACCCCGTAGATGCGATCGCCGTCGCGCTCGGCGTCGACGAGTCGCTTCAGCACCAGGCAGGCCACACCTTCGCCGAGCACGGTGCCGTCGGCCGACGCGTCGAACGTGCGGCTGCGTCCGGTGGCCGACAAGGCGCCGACCGAGGAGAACAGCAGGTAGTCGGAGATGGCGTTGTGCAGGTCGGCCGCCCCGCACAGCACCGTGTCGCTGGTGCCGCCGACTAGCTCCTTGCAGGCCAGGTCGAGCGCCGCCAGCGACGAACCGCACGCCGCGTCGACCGTGTAGTTCGACCCGCCGAGGTCGAGCCGGTTGGCGATGCGCCCGGCGATCACGTTGGCCAGCCGGCCCGGGAAGGAGTCCTCGGTCAGCTTGGGCAGCTGGTCGGCAAGCTCGTCGGGCACCTGCTCCAGGTAGGACGGCAGCAGCATGCGCATGGTGGTGGCGTCCGCGTAGTCGCTGCCGGCCTCGGCACCGAAGACGACGCTGGTGCGGGAGCGGTCGAAGCGTCCGTCCGCGAGGCCGGCGTCGGTCAGCGCCCGCTGCGCCGCCTCCAGGGCGAGCAACTGAACCGGTTCGACCGAGGCCAGCGTCGCCGGCGGAATGCCGTAGCGCATCGGATCGAACGCGATCTCGGGCAGGAAGCCGCCCCACTTGGACGGGGTCCGGTCACCCGTGGTGCGTCCGGCGCCTTCGCCGAAGTAGACGGCGGGATCCCAGCGCTGCGCCGGGACCTCGGTGACCGAGTCGACGTTGCCGACGACGTTGGCCCAGAAGCTCGGCAGGTCCGCCGCTCCCGGGTACATGCAGGCCATGCCGATGATCGCGACGTCGGCCGGGGCGGGCACTCGTTCGGCCGGCGGCGCGACGATGCCCAGCTCGGCGCGCAGCACCCGGCCGCGATCAGCGCGGAACTGGGTGGCCCCCCGGGTGACGCTGTCATGCAGCTTCGCCACCGTGGTGACCTGCGACCGCAGCACCGCGACCTGGCCGGCCATGAACAGGCCCTCGCTGAGCTGCTCGGCCGGGGCGACGGGCGCGAGCTCGTCGCCGGTGCGCCGCACACCCTTGCTGGCGATGCGCAGCCGTCCGACGTTGAGTCCTTCGAGCTCTTCCCAGATCTCGCGCTTGGGCACGCCCTGCGCGGCCAGCGACTGCTTGATCGAGCCGAAGCTGTCGACGAAGGGGCTGGGCACGCACCGGGTCGCGTGCCCGGGTGCGGTCTCCAGCAACGCGGTCGCCTCGGCGTTCAGCGCCTGCTGCTGGAATGTCGCCTGCACGGCCCCGTGGCGCACCGCCTCCTCGGTGAACAGGTAGGCGGTGCCCATCAACACCCCGATGGCCGCCCCTCGCCGGGCGAGCGGTTGCGCCAACGCGGCCACCATCGCCGCGGACCGTTCGTCGTGCACGCCGCCGGCGAAGAGCACCTGCAGCTCGGCGGCCGACCCGCCCGCGTCCAAATAGTCCAGCAACACGCCGAGCTGGCACTCCCACAACGAGAAGCTCGACCGCGGGCCGACGTGGCCGCCGCACTCGCCGCCCTCGAAGACGAACTTGCGCGCGCCCGCGTCGAGGAACTGCTCGAGCAGCCCGGGCGAAGCGACGTGCAAGAAGGTGGAGATGCCGGCGTCCTCCAGGGAGCGCGCCTGCCCCGGGTGGCCGCCCGCGATCAGCGCCACGTTCGGGCGGACCTCGCGGATTACCTCGAGCTGGGCGGCGCGGAGCTCGTCCGGCGCGAAGCCGAGCACGCCGACGCCCCAGGGACGCTCGCCGAGTTCGTCACGGGTGCGCTCGAGCAGGGCCCGGGTCTGTTCACCGGAGGACAGCGCGAGGGCGAGGAACGGCAGCGCACCTTGCTCGGCGACGCGGGCCGCGAAATCGGGCGTGTCGCTGACCCGGGTCATCGGCCCCTGCACCACCGGCAGGGCGGTGCCGAGTGCGCGGGCCAGCGGCGAGACCTCGTCGAGCACGGCCGGCGCGTCCACGGCGAGCGCGTCGAAGATCGCCCCGCGGACCGCGGCGATGGATCGGGCGACGGTGCCGTACGCCTGGGCGAACCGGTTGGCCAGGAACGCGTCCTGTCCGACCGGCAGCAGATCCGCGGATTCGCGCCGCGCGAGCATCCGATGGCCGTCGATGATCGCCGTGTCCGAGCCGTCGCTGCTGGCAATAGCAGCTGCTAGGTCTGCGCGCAGGTCGGCCTCGGGAAGCAGGGCCAGCTGGGTGTCGAGGACTACCCCGGCCGCGCCGCCGGTGATCGCCGCCGCGGCGGTGTGCGGGCCGATGCCGCCGCAGATCCAGACCGGTACGCCGAGCTGGTCGTCGGCCAGGAACTGCTGCAGCAGGACGAACGAGCTCAGTTCGCTGACCCGCCCGCCGGCCTCGTTGCCCCGGGCGATCAAGCCGTGCGCCCCGGCGCGCACTGCGCCGCGGGCCTCGTCCAGAGAGGTGACCTCGACCAGTACGCGGTACTCGTCGGGCCAGCGAGCGATCTGGCCCGGTGAATCCCCGTCGAGGACGACCGTGCTGATCGCCGAGACGCGATCACCGAGCTCGGCCACGAGATCGGCCTGGGTGAGCGGGCAACCGGGCCCGATCCGGATCCCGAACGGTCCGGACGCCTGCCGCGTGGCGAGTGCGAGTTCCGCGCGGGCGTGTCGGTCGCCGACGCCGAGGTCGAGCACGCCGAGCGCCCCGGATCCGGTGACGGCGACGCTGAACCGTCCGCTGGGCCGGCCCAGTGGACTGATCCCGATGATCACGTCATCGGTTGCTTGACGCCTTGTCATCACACCCCCGTGTGTGCCATCGCGTTCTCGCCATCACCCAGTGGAACGAGTGATCGAGTTCCTAGTTGTGAAGGTGCACCCGAGCTCGCCCGGCATCGGCTACTATGCCAGGTTTGCTCACGGAGGAAAGCGGCGGAACTGTGGCCTAGGTCTCGGTTTGGGACGGTGCCGCATGATCAGAGGGTGGCCCGCCTCTGTGTCACATGTGTCGCGATTCCGTGTCGTACAGATAGCACCGATCGGCACTAAGCACCCGACGAGCAGATGAGGGGATCTATCCCTCGAACGGCGACAATATAGTAGCTGCAATACTTTGCGCCAGGGTCCGCGGACGGAACCGGAAGCAGGCCTTTGATGATCATAAAGTTGTGGCTGACATTCGACCACAAACCAGTGATCATCGCGAGATTCGCCGCATTAGCCCAACACGGACCTAACGGAGCTACCCAGGAAACCCGGCGGCGGCCGCCGTCAGCCGGCCAGCAAGGTGAAATCGGCGTCGGTCAGCTCGATCCAGGCCGCGTCGAGGTTCGCGTCGAGATGCGCGGCATCCGACGTGCCGGGAATCGGCAACATGGCCGGGGACCGGCGCAGCAACCAGGCCAGGACGATCTGCTGGACGCTCGCGCCGTGGGAGACGGCCACCCGGTGCGCGGCGTCGATGACCGCTCCGCCCCGCGCGATGGGTTGCCACGGTATGAACACGATGCCGGCCGCCTCGCAGTCCAGAAGCACCTGCTCCGACTCGCGATCCCCGACGTTGTACCGGTTCTGCACCGAGACGACCGGGGTGATCGACTGCGCGACGGCCAGTTCCTCGGCGGTCACGTTCGAGATGCCGATGTGGCGGATCTTGCCGGCCCGCTGCAATTCGAGGAACGCGCCGACGCTGTCCGCGTAGGGCACCGCCGGATCAGGGGTGTGCAGCTGGTAGAGATCGATGTGGTCGAGCCCGAGCCGGCGCAGGCTGCTGTCGCACTCGGCCTTCAGCTGCTCCGGATGGCCGTTCGCGGGCAGCCGTTGCTCGCCCGGGAGCAGGGTGCGGACCTCGTAGCCGGACTTCGTCCCGATCACCAGATCCGGCGGGTAGGGACGCAGCGCCTCGGCGATGATCTCCTCGGACTGGCCCAGGCCGTAGATGTTGGCGGTGTCGATGAACGTCACGCCGCGGTCGACCGCGCGTCGGACCAGTTGCCGAGCCAGGTCGCGGTCGCGCACGCCCTCGGTGTTACGAGCATTGGAGACCCGCATCGCACCGAACCCCAGGCGCTGTACCCGCAGATCGCCGAGGCAGACAGTCCCGGCCGGAGTCTCGTCCAGGCCGGACATCTCCGTCATCTCCATCCGCGTACTCTACCGCTCTATTCGTTAATTCGGTTAGCTGTATTCGGAGGGGAAGTTGATAGCCGCGGCCAGCCGGTCCGGGGCGCCGAGCTCGAGCCGCAATGCCTCCAGTCGCATCGTGTAGACGTGCAGCCCGAACTCGCGCGCGAAGCTGCGCGCCCCGCCCATCTGCACGAGCTCGGGCCCGAGGGCGGCGGCCGTCTGGTGGGCGTAGCTGGCCGCGATTGCCAGGTCGCGCGGCGATCCGGTGTAGGCCGCTTCGCGGACGAGCCAGCGCGTCGCCTCGGCGCTGACGGCGGCGTCGGCCAGCCGGTGGCGCAAGGCCTGAAACGTGGCGAGCGGCCGGCCGAACTGGACCCGCTCGCGCAGGTGCTCGGCGGTACGCGCGACGGCGGACGCGGCGTTGCCGGCGACCTCGGCCGAGCGGGCGAGCGTCAACGCGGCCCGCCAACTCGCCGCGGCACCGGGCAGCGCCGTCCCGTCCGACTCCGGTGCCTCGATCCGCGCGTACGGGTAGCCGAATCCGGAGCGGATCTCCTCGACCCGGCAGCTGCCGGTCGGGGCCAGGACGACGTCGACGTCCGAGACGAAGGCGAGGGTCGCCGCCTGGCCGCCGTAGCGCGCCAGGCCGCGCGGGGCGGCCGTGGCGACGGCAAGACCGCCCGGTGGCACCTCAGCGCCGACGAGCAGCGCGGTGCCGAATGTCGTCGCGGTACCCAACTCGGCCAAGCGCTCGGTGATCAGAATCCGGTCGAGCAGATCCAGCGACTGCGCCGGATCGATCGCGTCGCGCAGGGCGTCGTCGAGTTGAGCGTCGTAGGTACCGCCGGACGCCTTCGCGGCCACCACGGCGTCGACCTGATCGAGCAGGGCGCGCTGGTCGGCGTCGAGATCGAAGTCCATGACCTACCGCCCGGATCCGAGCAGGGCGCGAGCGACCATGTTCAGCTGCACCTCGACGCTGCCGCCGCCGAGCCCGGCGATCATCGACGTCTTGAGCTGGCCGTGCCCGATCGAGCCGACCTCGAGCGCGTCGTCCTCCCACAGGTCCAGGGCCAGCTCGGCGACCACCCGTTCGCAGCGGACGATCGCCACCCGGGCGAGGCTCACCGCGAGGTCGTCCGAGCGCTGCTTCACGCGGGCGTCGATCGCCTGGTAGACGAGGATTCGCGCCGCCGCACACGCCGACCGGGCCATGGCCAGCCGGGTCCGGAACCCGTCTCGCTCCCACCACCCGTTCTGGTCGGCCAGCCCGGCGAGCCGTTCGGCGACCAGCGCCGCCCGGGCGTAGCGCGGCCCCCCGATCCGTTCGTGCGCGAGCGCGGTCCGGATCACCTGCCAGCCCTCGTTCTCGGGACCGAGCCGGCTGCTCGCCGGTATCCGCATGTCGGTGAAGGTCAGCCGGTTGAACTCGTGGATGTCGAGCACGCTCGGAATCGCCTCGATGGTGAAGCCGGGCGTGGAGGTCGGCACGAGGAAGATCGAGATCCCGCGACTGCCTTCGGACTCGGGGTCGGTGCGCGCGAGCAGGAAGCAGAACTCGGCCACCTGGGCGTAGGACGTCCAGACCTTCTCGCCGTTCACGACGTAGTCGTCGCCGTCGCGCATCGCGGCGGTCTGCATGGCGGCCAGATCGGTGCCGGCCCCGAGTTCGGAGAATCCCTGGCACCACGTGACGTCCCCGCGGGCGATCCGGGTCAGGTGATAGGTCCGCTGCTCGTCGTCGCCGGCCGCGATGATCGCCGGGCCGATCCAGTTGACGTTCATGTACTGCGAGCCGCGCGGCTCCCCCGCGCTCCACAGTTCCTCGCCGAGGATGATGAACTGCCAGGGCGACGCGTCCCGGCCGCCGTATTCGGACGGCCAGTGCGGAGCGAGCAGGCCCTGGTCGGCGAGCGTCCGGCAGAACCCCATGGTGAAGTCGGTGGCGACCTCCTCGCCCGGGATCAGGCCGGCCCACTGCTCGGGTAGCTCGGCGTCGATGACGGCGCGCAGCCGCGTTCGAAAGGCCTGCTCCTCGCTCGACCAACCGAACTCCATGGCTCCTCCTGGCTGCCCGCTATTTGTCTACCTTATTGAACTGTCTGAAGCTACTATGGTGGCCTGCGCCGTCGCAGTCCCAGGAGGCAGTCATCGCCGTCGAAACCAACCGTCCCGCCGCGGTGGACCCGCTGTCACACCGGCTCCGGCCGGCCGAGGATCCGCTGACGGACTTCTTCTGGCGAAGCGGTGCGGACGGCTGGCTGCGCTTCCAGACCTGCGGCGCGTGCGGCTATCGAACCCACCCGGCCGGCCCCGTGTGCGCCCGCTGCCTGAGCACCGACGTCGCGCCGCAGCCGGTCTCGGGGCTGGGCACTGTCGTGACGTTCACCGTCAACGTCCAGCAGTGGGACGCCGGCCAGGAGCCCTACGTGATCGCGATGGTCGGGATCGACGAGCAGGCCGACCTGCGGCTGACGACCAACATCGTCGAGTGCGACCCGTGGTCGGTGGCGATCGGCGACCGGGTGTCGGTCGCGTTCCTCGAACGGCACGGCTACTTCTACCCGCTGTTCCGGCCGGCGAGCGACCGATGACCGGGCGCCGCCGGTTCGAACACGACAGCATCATCTCGGGCATCGGCCAGTCGGCGGTCGGACGGCGCCTCGGCCGCTCGCCGGTCGATCTCACCGTCGAGGCCGCGCTCGCCGCGATCGGCGACGCCGGTCTCACCCGCGACGACATCGACGGCATCTCGACCTATCCCGGCGGCGACGCGGCGTCCTCCCGCGGCTACGGCGGCCCGCCCCCGCCCGAGCTCCAGGAAGCGCTGCGGCTGCGTCCCAACTGGTTCCAGGGCGCGGCCGAGCTGCCCGGGCAGCTGGCGGCGCTGATCGCGGCGATGACCGCGATCTCGGCCGGCCTCGCCCGGCACGTCCTCGTCTACCGGACAGTGACCGAGTCGACCGCGCAGGGCGCCGGCGGGCGCGCCGCCGTCTTCGACCCGGACGGCCGCGCCTCGGACATCGGCACCTGGCTGACCCCGTTCGGTGCGCCGTCGGCCGCCAACTGGCTGGCGATGCTGGCCACCCGGCACTTCCACGAGTTCGGTACGACGCGTGAGCAGTTGGGCCAGATCGCCCTGACCGCTCGGCGCAATGCCGGCCGCAACCCGCTCGCGATCTATCGCGAGCCGCTGTCGATGGACGACTACCTCGCCGCCCGGATGATCTCGACGCCGCTGTGCCTCTACGACTGCGACGTACCGGTCGACGGGTCGACCGCGTTCGTGGTGTCGGCCGCCGACCACGCCTCGTCCGCGGCGGCGCCGCCGGTGTACATCGACGCGGTGGGCATCGCGATGCGCGACCGCTTCTCCTGGGATCAGCAGGAGGAACTGGCCGCGATGGCCGCGACCAGCGTGAGCGACCAGCTGTGGAGCCGAACCTCGCTCACCCCGGCCGACGTCGACACGGCCCAGCTCTACGACGGATTCAGCATCCTCGCGCTGGTCTGGTTGGAGGCGCTCGGGTTCTGCAAGTTCGGCGAGGGCGGGGCCTTCGTCGAGGGCGGCGCCCGGATCGCGCTGGACGGCGAGCTGCCGCTGAACACCGCCGGCGGTCAGCTCTCGGCCGGGCGGCTGCACGGTTTCGGACTCGTCCACGAGGCCGTCCTGCAGCTGCGCGGTCAGGCCACCGGCCGGCAGATCGCCGACCCCAAGGTCGCCGCGGTCGGCAACGGCGGCGGCCCCATCGCCGGCGCCATGCTGCTCACCTCGGAGCCGACCGAATCCAGCTGATCGTCAAACCCGCACCGACCCGCTCACGATCGCGATATAACTTTGAAGTTGTAGAACGCAGGAGTTATACTCGGCGAGTGTGGACAGTGATCCTGCTGGACGAGGTCGACGTGTGGTTCGTCGAGCTGGCCAAGCATGACGTCGACACCGCAACCCAGGTTGCCGCCGCCATCGACAAGCTCGCCGACGACGGTCCAACCCTCGGCCGCCCGCTCGTCGACCGCATCAAGGGTTCGAAGCTACACGCGCTCAAAGAGCTTCGTCCCGGCTCAACCGGTGCGACCGAAGTACGCATCCTGTTCGTGTTCGATCCCGAGCGGCAAGCAATCCTGCTGGTCGCAGGAGACAAGAGCGGGCACTGGCGCGACTGGTACACGCGGAATATCTCGATTGCCGAGGACCGCTACACACGATGGCTCGCCGGCGAGTACGACACGGAGGTGTGACTATGGCTCGGAGCTGGCAGAAGACCCGCGACGATCTCGTCGCCGGTGGTGCACTCGACGAGAAGCGCGTTGCCAACGCGCGCAAGGGCCTCGACGACGCCGTGCAAGCGCATCGTCTCGCCGAGATCCGTAAGGCGCAGGGCGGGACACAAAAGGAAGTCGCGGCCGCCATGAACGTCTCGCAGGCTCGCGTGTCGAACATCGAGCGCGGCGAGTTGCAGCGAGCCGAGCTCGGCACGCTGCAGTCCTACGTCGAGGCACTCGGCGGCCGGCTGCGCGTCGTCGCCGACTTCGGCGACCAGACGATCACGGTGGAATGACGGCATCAACTCACGTCACACTGTCTGCTGCCCCGATGGCGGGCCAACCAAGGCGGTCCAGGCCGAGATACTCAGCGTGGCTGGCTGTTTCGACATCGTCAGCGTGCTGGATCAGCTCGATCCGATTGCCGTCGGGATCGGTGCAGAACACGATCACGCTGCCGGTCCCGCCCGGGCCGAAGACGTGCTCGAAGCGGGTTCGCAACGCGCCGCCGTGCGCTTCGACGGCCGCGACGGCTCGGTCCAGGTCGTCGACGATGAAGCTGATGTGCGCCAGGCCGTGCTCGTCGGCCGCGCGCGCCATCGGGTCGGCCGTCCGCCCGGCGTGATGTTCGAGCAGCTCGACGAGCACATCGCCACACCTCAGGAACAGCCCGGTGAAACCGGCTGGATCACACTCCATCAACGTCGCGACCCGACGACCGCCCGCAACGTACGGCTGGGCCGCGGCGAAGCCGAGCGCTCCCACGTAGAAACCGCGCGACCGCTCGATGTCGGCGACCGAAATCGCCAGATGCGAGTACCTGGCCCGGGTCATGGCGATCACCCGAACAGGCGGGCGGCGGCCTTCTCCGCGAGTTGGGCGACGACGTCGGCCGGTTGTGAACGGAAGTCGATGACGACGCTGCGGCAGCCGACCTCGAGGTAGGAGTCGACGACGTCGGGCAGCCCGTCGATCTGCTCGGCCGTGATCGCGAGCCGTACCGACCGGGGCACTGCCCGGCCGGCGAGCTCGTCCAACTTCTCGCCCTTGGCGCGCAGCTCGTCCGGGGAGATGTCGTGCGGATGCCAGGTGTCGGCGAAGCGCGCGGCGCGGCGCAGCGCCGGCCCCGAGTCGCCCCCCACCCAGATCGGCACCCGTGGGCGCTGCACCGGGACGGGTTCGAAGTCGATGTGCCGGAAGGAGAAGAACTCCCCGTCGTGCGAGATCTCGCCGCCGGCCCAGCACTTGCAGATCACCTCGAGCGCCTCGTTGGTGACCCGGCCGCGGGGCTCGTAGCGATCGGCCATCCCGAGCGCGCGGAACTCGACCCGGCTCCACCCGGTGCCGACGCCGAGGTCGATCCGGCCACCGCTGAGGACGTCCAGGGTGGCGACCATCTTGGCGACGAGTACGGGATCACGATGCGGCACGACCAGGATCCCGGTACCCACCCGGACCGTGCTGGTGCGCGCGGCGATCCAGGTGAGCGCGGTCAGCGCCTCGAGCCAGTACGCGCCGTAGACCCCGGCCATTGCCCGCACGCCGACGACGTGGTCGGTGATCCACAGCGACTGGTAACCGCAGGCTTCCGCTCGGGCCGGCAGCTCGTCGAGCAGCTGAGCGCCACCGGGTTCGTTGTTCGGCAAGACGAGACCGACCGGACGATTCGCGCTAGCCACTCGTGCCTCCGATGAGTCCGTAGAGCCGTTCGTCGTGCCACGACGGCGGGCCGAGCAGCAACTCGTTGACCTTGGCCCGGCGCAGGAACAGGTGCAGGTCGTGTTCCCAGCTGAAGCCGATGCCGCCGTGGATCTGCAGCGCGTGGCTCGCGACGAAGCTGGCCGCCCGGCCGACCCACGACTTCGCGACACTCACCGCCTCGGCCACCCCGCTGCCGGCGTCGATCGCCTCGGCGGCGTCGCGGGTCGCGACGCGACAGCCCTCGGCCTCGATCAGCAGGTCGGCGATGCGGTGCTTGATCGCCTGGAAGCTGCCGATCGGTCGTCCGAACTGGGTGCGCTGCTTGGCGTAGGCGACCGTCAGGTCCAGCAGCCGGCCGGCCACCCCGGTGCTCTCGGCGCACTGCAGGACGACGCCCAGCTCGAACAGGTTGGCCGCGGCGCCGTCCAGCCGCAGGCAATCCGCGTCCAGCGCGACGTCGTCGAACTCGACCCGGCTGTAGCGCCGGGTGATGTCGAGGGTTCGCATCGGCGTCGCCCGCGCGCCGGTGTCCATCGGCAGCACGACGAGCACCGCACCGCCGGCGGTGTGGGCGCGCACGGCGAGGTGCGTAGCGCACTGGGCGTCCGGGACGAAATTGCGATACCCGCGCAGGGTGCCGCCGACGAGCTCCACCCCATCGGTGCCGTCCGGCTCACCCACCGCCCAGGTGGCGATCACCGTGCCGGCGGCGATGCCCTCGAGCAGTGCGGCCCCGGCCGGGTCGTCGGCGGCCCGGCGTCCGACCAGCTCGCCGACCGCCAGGGTCTGCACCAGCAGGCTCGGCTGGACGACCCGGCCCAGCTCCTCGGCCACAATGCACAGGTCGGTCACCGATCCGCCCAGCCCGCCGAAGGATTCCGGTACGGCCAGGGCCGGCCAGCCGAGCTGCGCCGCGAGTTGCCACAGATCCGCGTCGTGGCCGGTCTCGGATTCGGCGATCAGGCGGATGCGGGCCGACGTGCTGTGCTTGGTCAGCACCTCGCGGCACGCGTCGCGCAGCGCCGCCTCGTCGTCTCCCGGTGGTAGCACGTCAGCCGCCCGTCATTTCGGCAGCCCCAGCCCGCGCTCGGCGATCAGGTTGCGCATCACCTCGTTGGAGCCGGCCGAGATCGTGAAGCCGCGGGCGTACAGGAACGCCTTCTGGAAGTGGCCGTCCGCGATCACGTCCGGATCGGGATCGGTCAGCACGCCGCGCGCACCGAACAGGTCCAGCGCGTAGGTGGCGATGTCGAGGTTCGTCTCGGTGAACAGCACCTTGACCACCGGGGCGTCATACGAGCGGCTGCGTCCGGCCGCATCCTTGAGGACGCCTTCCATACCGAGCAGATCGGCGACCGCGGACCGCGCGTAGAACCGGCCGAGGTTGCGGTGCACCCCGGCATCAGCGTCGGTATCCACCGCGAACGCCGCCAACCGCCGGACCGCATTGGTGGCGCTGTCCTCGCGCAGGCTCTGCGATCGCTCGTGCGACAACGCGGCCCGGGTGATCGGCCACCCGTCCCCCGGCGCGCCGATGATGCTGTCGCCCGGCAGTCGGACATCGTCGAAGAACACCTCGTTGAAGTCGCTCGCGCCGGTCATCTCCCGCAACGGTCGCACCGTCACGCCCGGCGCCCGCATGTCGACGATGAACGCGCTGATGCCCTCATGCTTGGGCGCCTGCGGATCGGTGCGGGCGAGCAGCAAGCCGAGGTCGGCGACGTGCGCGTGCGTCGTCCAGACCTTCTGCCCGTTGATCACCCAGTCGTCGCCGTTGCGGACGGCCGAGGTGCGAAGCGCCGCCAGGTCGCTGCCGGCGTCGGGCTCACTGAACAGCTGGCACCACAGGTCGTCGAAGGACCGGATGCGCGGCAGGTAGTACGCCTGCTGCTCGGGCGTGCCGTAGGCGAACAGTGCGCCGCACACGAGGTTCCACGCACCGATCGGACGCGGCACCTTCGCATCGGCGAGCTCCTGGTCGACGATGTAGTCGCGAATCGGGTCGTGGTCGGCGTCTCCGCCCCACTCGACCGGCCAGTCGCCGCCGAGCAGCCCGGCCCCGAACAGCGAGGCGCACCACCGGCGGTACCGCGGAAGGTGCTCGGCGTCGGGGCTGCGGGTGCCGGGCAGCCGGGGCAGGCCGGGGTGGTGTTCGGCGATGTGGGCCCGCACCTGCGCCCGGAACGCCTCGAGCTCCGGGCCGAACTCCACGCGGGTCATCGGCTGGTTCCGCCCGCAGCAGTTATCCGATTCACAATCGTCGGCCTCCACTCCGCAATATAGTTAGCTAATATAGCTTGATTAGCGAACGGTTCAAGACCGGCGGAGGCTCCTGATGACGCACGTCCAACAGCCTCCGCGGTCGATGAGCGAGGCGGAGTTGCCCCGCCTCGACGTCGACAGTGCCGCGTTCCGCACCGATCCGCACGCCGTCCTGCGGGATGCCCGCGAACAGGCGCGCATCGTCGCGAGCCGCCGGGGGTTCGAGGTGCTCGACCATGCCGACGTGCAGGCACTGCTGACCGACGATCGGTTGCTGACCCAGAACGCTGAGGTCTACCGCCGCTACGGTGCCCAGCCGATGTTGGTGGCCTTCGCCGAGGACGGCCTGCTCGCCGCGATGCACGGGGCGAAGCACGATCGCATCCGGCGGGTGTTCCTCGCTGCCTTCCGGGCCCGCAACGTCGAGGCCAGTCGCCCCGTGATGCGCGCGATCGCCCAGCAGCTCGTCGACGCCCTGCCCGCCGACGGCACGGTGGTCGACTTCGTCGGAGCGTTCAGCCTGCAGTTCCCGATGCAGGTCCTGTGCCGGTTCATCGGCATCCCGGTCGCGGACATCCCGGCGTTCTCGGCCGCCGCGACGAAGCTGCACCTGCTCGCCCAGACGCCCATCGAGCCCGGCTTCCCCGAGATCGAAGCGGCCCTGCAGACACTGCGCGACTACTGCCTCGAGCTGGTCGCCCAGCGCCGCGCGCAGCCGGCGGACGATGCCATCAGTGCGCTGATCCGGGCCCAGGAGGTTACCGAGCGGATCACCGACGACGAGCTGGCCTGGAACGTCGCCAACCTGATCTTCGCCGGACAGGACACCACCCGGTACCAACTCGCCTCGGCGCTGCGGTTCGTGCTCGACCAGCCCGGGCTCTGGGAGCGCATGCACGCCGACCCCGATCAGGTCGTCGAGGTGGCCGAGGAGACGCTGCGCATCGCGCCCGTCGTCAACTTCGTGGTGCGCATCGTGCAGGAGGACTTCGAGTACGGCGGGGTCCAGTTCGTTCGCGGGCGGCGGGTAATCCTCAACGTCCAGGCCGCGTCGCGCGACCCGGAGCGCTTCACCGAGCCGGACTCGTTCTGCCCCCGCGCGACCGGACGGCACGCGCAGTCCTTCGACGTGCCGTTCGGCCTCGGCGACCACTACTGCCTCGGGGCGGGCCTCGCCCGGGCCGAGCTGCAGGAGGCGCTGGCCGTCCTCAGCCAATCCTTGACCGAGGTGCGGCTGGTCGGCGAGCCGGACATGACCGCTCCGGCCGCGATGCTGCACGGTCCGGAGCAGATGGCGATCACCTACCGACACCGCCTGGACTGACAGCTCAGAACAGGCCACCGTCGACCCGGATCAACGCATCTGCGGCCCGACGAGCGCCGCCAGCCGGAACTGGCACCCAGTCGCCACCGTCATGCCGGGCCCTTGCCCCGATCGTGGCCTCGAGGTCGCCGGGGCGGGCCGCGAGCGTGTGGCCAAGCCCGTCCATCAGGGCGGTGGTGGGTGTCCAGCCCAGCTGTGCTCGGGCTTCGTCAATGTCGAGAACGGACCTGCGGGGGTCGCCGATCCGAGGCTCGCTCCAGCGGATATTGACGTCGCGGCCAATCTGCCGGCTCACCTGATGCAGGACGTCGACAATGCTGGTCTCGCGCCCGGAGCCGACGTTGATGACGCTCCCGTTCGATCGGGTGCAGGCGCGACGAAACGCGTCCGCGACATCGCCGACGTAGACAAAGTCGCGTGTCTGCCGGCCGTCGCCGTGGACCTCGAGAGGCCTGCCGTCGAGC
>Ga0137412_10000410_pt1 | contig 29668 bp, 28 predicted proteins | sample CZODoug2_1_16fun_FD_122160 | JGI IMG/M metagenome (GOLD analysis project Ga0137412, IMG submission 122160) | Vadose zone soil fungal communities from Angelo Coast Range Reserve, California, USA - CZODoug2_1_16fungal (Hybrid Assembly) | ecosystem: Environmental > Terrestrial > Soil > Vadose zone...
ACGCCCAGCACCCCACATTTGAATGGAGGGCCCGTTTCATCCGACGAGAGCACCTGCCGTTTCAAGCCCGCCTGGAAGCGGTCGATGAGGACACACGGCGTCCGGAGGCCGGTCAGCTCGATCATCGCTGTGGGTCCGAGCTCGATAAGGGCCCCGACTTTCTTGAACCGCTTGGTCCAGTCGTGCCCGCGCCGGGTGAAGACCCTGACAGTCTCGTTGTGGAGGTGGACCTGAACGCGGTAGCCGTCGAATTTGATCTCGTGAATCCATCGCGATCCGGACGGCACCTTCTCGATCGAGGATGCCAGGGCCGGCTCGACGAATTCCGGGAACGGCGCCTTGACGCCGATATCGGCCTTCCTACGCGCAAACGCCACGAACGAACTCCACGCAACAACGTGATTCAAAGTGGCACAGCGGGATTCGTTCCGGAACCGGTGAATCCTTGTGACGTTGCTTCCACGTCATTTGTCCTATCGAAGAGGATTCAACCATGGCTGCAGCCAAAAAGAAGACCGCCCGCGGACGCAAGCAGGACCGGGCGCGAGTCGCCGGCGGGCAGAAGTACGAAGTCGGCTACGAAGCCAAGAAGACCGGCCGCTCGGCCTCCGCGGTCAAGAAGGCGGTCAAGAAGGTCGGCAACTCCCGCAAGCGGGTCGAGAAGCGTCGCGGCCGCTGACTGCCGCGACGAACGGCCACCAGCCGTGCGGCTCCTCGAAGTCGAAGAATACCGCAGCCAAGTCGAGGCTTATTCGGCTAGAGAAAGCGTCCGACGAACGTCAGCGCTGTCTGCGCCACCTCCTGCCAACCGGTGCCTACGGTAAGAGAGTGGCCGCGAACGGCCAATTGGACGAACTCGGTGATCCCTTGGCGATTGCTTTTCTGCTGCTCATCAGCAGCGCGGGGCGCCGAGCGCGGCACGGAGTTATCACGCTCGCCCGAGATGACCAGCAGCGGTCCGCCTCGCGCGGCCTTCGTATCGACGCGAACTTCGGCCGAAGGACTCGGATGGGCGGCGGCGGCCTGCAAGATCGGCCGGCTCGGGGCGGGCGTCTGGTCGGTATTGTAGAGCGCCTCGCTCTCCGGTCGGGGCACCGCGTTGCCAAATCCGTGGCGGAACTGCTGCTGCGTAAGGCTTACCTTGCGGTGGGCAATGGCCGCCTTCTCCAGCACCGGCCAAGCGGGCCGTAGGGCAGAGACCGACGGCGGCACGACGCTGCGGAATGGTGGGGGGTCGATCGCGACCGTAGCCGCCGGGAGCCCCTGGCCTGCCAGTGCCTGCGCGATCAACCCCCCGAACGAATGGCCGACGACGGCGGGGCGGCGGTTCAGTGCCTCGGCGATGCCGGTGAAGTGCGCCACCAGCTCGCCGATTGTCTCGGGCGCGGCCGCCCCTCCTGCTTCCGCCGGCCAACAGGGCGCGAACGCCGCATAACCCGCCGCCGCAAACATTTCGACCCACCGATCCCAGGAGTTGGGCTTCAGCCAGAGGCCGTGGATGAAGATGACCGGCGGCTTTGCCGACGCGTTGGTTCGCTCGATGGCTTCCTCCATCGTCTCGGTGGCCATGATCAGTGTCCCTCGACCGTGAAGAGAATGTTCGAGAAGCCGGGGACGGTTTCAGCCCGATTCCAGTCGCGCTGCAGTTCATAGATCAGTTGGACCCAGCTGGTGGGTTTTGCGCCAGCCTGAATCAGACGCAGCAAGCCGGCTTCATGCGCCGGCCGTGAGGTGCCGCCTACCGCGTCGACTACGGGATAGACCTCGAAGCCTTCGCGTAGCGCGTCGAGTGCGGGGTGGACGAGACATACCTCGGTCCACAGCGCGGTCATGATCAGCTTCTTGCGTCCGGTGGCGCGGACCGCGGCCACGAAGTCGCGGTCTTCCCAGGCATTGATCGAGGTCCGGTCGATCGGGACGATGTCGGGGAAGACCTCTGCGATCTGGTGAATGGTGGGCTGGTTTCGCCCGGTCGCGACGTTCACGGTGGCGATCACCGTCGGCAGGCCAAACAGCTTTGCGGTTTTGGCCACCGCGGTGATGTTGGCAACGAGGGTCCGCTTTTCCATCGACTGGATGGAAGCGACTTGCACCGGCTGGTAATCGATGATCACGAGGGCGGCATTCTGCGGGGTCAAAAGATGATCGGTCTTCGGATCGCGGATCACGGGGAAGGATGTCATTGCAGGCTCGTTGCAGGCTCGACGGGTGAAGGTTGGAAGGTCAGTGCGATGGCGGAACGGCGACGTAGGCTGTGTCGCTGGGGCCGTTGCCGGTGAGGCGAACAACCGCCGGTTCGGAGCGGGTGAAGGCGAAATGCGCGGCGCCGCCGGGCTCCGTGTAGAATCCGCCTGCAGTGAGTGGCTTTACCGTTGCGTCGTCGACCCGGGCGCCGTAGCCGAAGTACCAGTCTCCGGAGATCACGGTCGCGAAGCGGTCGTCGCGGTGGACGTGCGGCGCGATGGCAGTGTTCGCCGGCACGTGGATTTCGAGCATGTAAGGGCCGGGCTTGGCGGGGTCGCCGTACAGCAGAACGGTGCTGATGCCACCCACGCCGGAGGTGCCGGCACCGGCGCCGGATTGCGGCATCGCCTCGGCCTGCTCGAGGGATAGGGCGGCCTGGGCGAGATGACCGTCTTTCGCGGCGGACGGCTGCCCGTTGAGGAAGGCGTCGATCGCTTCCACGGTAGCCGCGGGCTGCTCTTCCATCAGCCAATGACCGGAGCCCGGGATGATCCGTTCCTGCACGTCGATCGCGGCGGCCTGCGCCACTACCGCCATCACCGGGCCGAAGGAAGCGGCGCCCGCGATCGCCAGCACCGGCATGTTCAGCTTGCCGTGCGCCGCGAGCCAGGCGCGGTTATCGAGCGCATCCTGATCGAAGGCGGCGAACTGGCGAAAGCCCGCATGCATCCGTCCAGGCGCCGCGTAGAGTTCCGCGTAGTGGGCGCGAGCGCCTTCCGGGAAGTGTGCCGGATCCGCAGAGAATTCATTCCAGAACCGGTCGAGATAGATGCGCTCGCGGCCGGCAACCAGGCGCTCCATGTCCGGGCCGCCGAACCGGAAGTGCCAGAGCAGCGGACTCTTCAGGACCTCGTCCCAAGGCCCGACACCTGGCACCGGGGCGTCCATCAAGACCAGCTTGGTCACGCGTTCTGCATGCCGCGTCGCCAGCGCGTAGGCGACCATGTTGCCGATGTCGTGCGCCACGACCTCAGCGCGAGGCGCATGCAGGGCGTCCATGACCCCGGCGATGTCCTCAGCCTGGTTGGCTTTCTCGAACCCCGTTTCGGCGCGGGCGGAGAGGCCAAGGCCGCGCAGATCCGGCACGATCACGGTGTGGTTGACCGCAAGCTTGGCCGCCAGCGGCGCCCACATGTCCCCGGTGTCGCCATAACCGTGCAGCAGCACGACCGCAGGCCCGCTCCCGCCGACGCGGACGTGGAGCGTCGTGCCGTTGGTCGGGATCTCTTCCGTGTGGAAGCTTTTCGGGAAATTTTGCGGCAGGTCCGCCGCGGCGGCAACCGGACGGGCCAGGACGATAAGGGCCGCGCTGGCGAGGGCGAACTGGCGAAGGGGGGTGGAAACGGGCATTGTCACGATCTCCTCTGTTGACTACAAGGCAAAGATAGATCGGAATGGGCAGGCGCATTAGACGGCTATAACGCCAAGGATTTTTGACTCAGGTGCAAAGATGGCAACCGGCAACGTGGATCGCGCCCGCGAGCTCGAAGTCTTCCGCGCCGTGGCCGATGGCGGCAGCTTCTCGGCGGCGGGACGCGGGCTGGCGCTGACGCCCTCGGCGGTCAGCCGGACGCTCGACCGGATCGAGGCGCGGCTCGGCGCGCGCCTCTTGTTGCGGACCACGCGCGCGCTCACGCTCACTCCCGAAGGCCTGGCCTATCTCAGCGCCGCCCGCCGAATCCTGGCCGACCTCGATGAAGCAGAGGAGGCGATCGCGGATCAAGCTTCGCCGCGGGGACGCATCCGCGTCAGCGCGGCCGTGTCCCATGGCCGTTTTTGCGTTGTCCCGCTGCTTGGAGAGTTCGTGCGGCGCTATCCGAACATCATGGTCGACATCAACCTGAGCGATGGGATCGTCGATGTGGCGGCCGGCCAGGCCGACTTGGCCGTGCGCGGCGGACCGCTGGCCGACAGCGCGCTCACGGCGCGGCGGCTCAGCGAGAATGGCCGTACGATCGTAGCCTCCCCCGCTTACCTCGCCCGCTGGGGCATGCCGGAGACGCCGGACGACCTGCACAACCACAATTGCCTGAACTTCGGCTTCCGCCGCGCCGAGCCGGTCTGGCCATTCCGGCGGGACGGGGTCGACTATGCGCTGAAGGTGCGCGGAGCAATCGAAGCCAACAGTGGCGAGACCTTGGCCCAGCTGGCGCTTGATGGCGTCGGCATCGCTCGCATAGGCAATTTCAGCCTCGGTGACGCGATCGCTGAAGGTCGGCTGGTCCCACTTCTTGAATCCTTCAATCCCGGGGACAAGGAAGTCTTCCACGCCGTCTTCGTGGGTGGATCCAACATGCCTGCTCGCGTCCGGGCCTTCGTGGACTACCTGGTCGAGTGTATGGGCGACACTCCGCGAGGGCGCCGAGATGTTTAGGCGGTGCTTCTAGAGCATGATGCTTTTAGGTTTACGCATAGCCTGAATTTTGAAAATAGTTGGCGCATTCGTCGGGTGTAAATGCTCCGAGGATTTCGCCGATCGCGGTGCAGATGGCTTCAACGGAGCGCGCGGCGGCCTTGCGCAAGAAGTGTTTGATCTTGGCGAAGACCTGTTCGATCGGGTTCAGGTCCGGCGAGTATTTCGGCAGGAAGAAGAGTTTGGCGCCGGCCGCGCGGATGAGCTGCCGCACCGCTTTGGCTTTGTGACTGCCGAGATTGTCCATGATTACGATGTCGCCGGGATGAAGCGTGGGGACGAGGACCTGTTCGACATAGGTCCGGAAGCTCTCCCCGTCGATGGGACCGTCGAATATCCCCGCATGCGCCCGCATTGCTGGATTTCAGATTCAGACGATCGACCCCAGTGCGCAATCCAAAAGCGGCTACGCTCTCCTCTGCAAAAGCAGGATTCTGCAATCATCAGAGAGTGGGGTGAAGCTTGGCAAGCTGAACTCGCCGGTCTCCTTCAAGGTACAATTCACGAGCGATGAAACCACGTGGATCGACCCTCAGGACAAGTCGGAGACAGTCTTCGAAAACCTGCTCCTCACTCAAGGCGATAGCGTCAGCTACGGTGGTCAGGTCAAAGGATCGACCTTCGATTCCTCGACGACATTTGACGGCTCGTTCAAGACCACTGGCAAGGGTACGATCAACTGGGGCTACACCAAGTCCCTGCGAGCCCACACCTTCACCACCGGCACGCAAATATACCTCTGCGAGATGAAGTCCGATGGCGGAAAATGACCACGCCATGGGACGCCCTACCGCTGACCGTCAAAGGGGAGCGAGATCGGTGAACGGCGATGCTATCGATGGCCATTCTAAATTCGCATCACGCAGCAACGGCCCACGGCTTCTTCATTTCAAAGCGTGTTCAGCCGCTATTCTGACTGCCTGGCAATGCGTAAACCAGGCATGCGCACTGAAGAAGGAGTTCAAATTGAGGTTTTTTCTCTTGTTGACCGCGATCTTCGGACTGGCCGTGCCAGTGAAAGGCTACGCCGCCTCACAACAGCGCTTTACGAACCTGACATGCAAAATGAGTGAATGCGTCTGGTATCGGCTGGCAGTCAAAATGGACATTCGAACAACCGACACCGGGCGAATCGTCGGCGCGACCACTGAAGAATGCGTTACGCGCCACAAGGGAGACTGCCTGCCAGAAGAACTCAACGAGCGCGCGGCGCCGTTTCTTTCCCTGATTGATCGGTGACTAAGGTGGCAGGGAGCGACCCTGTGGCGACGGATGCGGCGCGTTCGTGCCCCCCGGGGGAGGGAAAAAACTAGCACACCAAAGCATGCTTATTGGAATGGGGCCGCCAAAATGGGGCCGTTAGCGTCAGGCCACGGGGAACGATCCTGTGGCCCAGATTGCCTTACTCTGCCCGGCCAATGCCCGTCACGGCTCCTTGAACGACATCCGATACCCACTCGCACCGGCCTGCAAGTTTTCATCAACCGATACAATTTCGAGCGTTGCGTGAGTGCGGTGGAAGTCCGTCCAATCAGCAGCAATAACACGATCACGCAGACGATATCCGGTCGCACCGGCAGCTTCGGTTTCCATGTCAACCCAGCGATGTTTGTTCGACAGCAGGAATTCGTCAACAATCTGGAGGAACGGCTTGGCACAGATTGGTGATGACGCTTCGGACTATGCTGCCGGATGTTTTCGGCCTTGGCTTTTTGTTGGCGGCAGGTGGCGGACTGGCGATGTGGGGTGTCGGTTACGGAGCAAGGCGGTAGATATTTCGTGACCCACCGGGAGGGGAAAAATCACGAGCGTGAAGCATGCTTTTTTTGAAACTGCCCCCGCCATTTCGCAAAAAGTTTGCGACCGCCTGCGTTGATGCGTTACCACGCCACTCAGCTTGACGAATTTCTCACCTAACCGGGCCGCTCGGTCGAACGTCGATTGTTGTTCGATATCGTTGCGTCTAGATTGTTTGATGTAGATCAAAGCCCATGGTCACAAGCAGGTGCCGCATCGCTGACACTGTTCGTTGTCCATGGTGTCACGATGCCGGACTGGTTTGTCACTTTTGAAATCCGCAAACGCGGCTTGCTGCATAAGAGAGAGCGCAGCCCTCGCCAAAGCAGAATGTTTGCGACCGAAGCCGAAGCCAAAATGTTCGCGCGTGCGAAATTGGACGAAGGGCTGATCGTATTCGCTGGTACCGTCAGCCCCTACTCCCCCAAGCAATTAATCCTCCCAAACGACATCGCTCGTTGGCTCACCGAGCAGTAGCGCGAACGCGCTGAGTGACCTCCATTCTGAGGACCCAGTCCGCCTTGCTCATCATGTCGGCTCGTGCTTGAGCCGCAGATAGCCGGTATTAGACACGACCACCTTTGATTTCTCCTTGAGTGTTGCCATTTTGGCACGCGCGCTCGGAGTTCTTAGTTCTACATTCGACACGTGTACGGCGGCACATTGCCATCCACATGCGAGCAAGGGGATTGAAATAATGAAGAAATTTCTGCTTTCCGCAGCCGTCGCGCTTAGCGCGGCTTCGCCTGCACTGGCTGCTGATTTGGCTGCTCGTCCGTATACCAAGGCACCGCCTCCGATGCTGGCCCCAATCTACGACTGGACCGGCTTCTACATCGGCGCCAACGGTGGCTGGGGCCAGAGCCGCAACTGCGTGGATTTCGTCGGCGTTGCAGGCACAGTGGTCGGTGACGGCTGCCGCGAGCGGTCCGGGGGCCTCGTCGGTGGCCAGATCGGCTATCGTTGGCAAGCCAGCCAGTGGGTGTTCGGCCTCGAGGCTCAGGGCGATTGGGCGGATCTCAGCAACCAGCGCGTCAGCCTCATCGATCCACTGTTCTCGACCCGCACCAAAACTGATGGCATCGGCCTTTTCACCGGCCAGATCGGCTACGCTTGGAACGCCTCACTGTTCTACGTGAAGGGCGGCGCGGCGGTGACGGACAACCGTTTCAGCATACTTAGCACGCTTACCGGCACTGAACTGGCCGCAGCAAGCGCGACCCGCTGGGGTGGGACCGTGGGTGCGGGTTGGGAGTATGGCTTTGCACCGAACTGGTCTGCCGGTATCGAATACGACCACCTGTTCATGGGCCACGCCAATAATTCGTTCTCGGTCAATGCGGTTCCTGCCGCTTTTCTCAACAATCGGATCAGCCAAGACGTGGATATGGTCACCTTGCGCATCAACTACCGCTTCGGCGGTTACGGCGCACCGATTGCAGCGAGATACTGACCTCGCCCAATTACATAGTCTCCAGTAAAGTAGGCCGGCAGAAATGCCGGCCTATTTTCTTGGAGGGCTACATGTCTGAAAAATCGGTCAGGCCCGCGACCCGCCCACAATCGAGCCAACGACAAGCGACTGCCGATCTCATAAATCAAGCGTTCAAGAAGTCGGATGTCGCCGAAATTTGTCATGCCATTGGCGCTGCCACCCGTCTGTACAATATGTCTGACCTTGCGCAGAAATCTGGGCTTGCGAGGCCGAGCATTCATCGTGCGTTTGCAGGCGATCCATTCAAACCAAACTTCACGGCTGTTTTTAATGTTCTCGATGCGATGGGCTTCCAGTTGCACGGTGCGCCGGCGCGCAGCAGCAGCGCGCTTGAAATCGGTTGAGAATTGCCAAGAGCCTGTGAACGGTGATGATCCCGCTGACATCAGCGCAGCAGACGATAGCTGACGGCGTATGGCCGTACACCATCGCGAAGACGCTCAAGATCGGTCGTGCCGGTCAGCAGGTAGGGACGTTACGGACACCCCACCGGAGGGGGAAAAATTGCGACGTGAAGCATGCTTTTTGTTCGGTTGCAGCCCGCAATGACGATGAAGCTGGAGGGACGCAGCCGCTGTAAGACCATGGCGCGAAGATTAGGGCACGGCCCCACGGGTGTTTCAACCGGATTATCAAGACTTCTTCAGATCACGCCGTATTTTCGCGGGTCTTTCTTGCGTTGGTTGGTGTTCTCAACGCGCTGCACTGACTGGTTGTGGCAGCGGCTCAGCTTGTGTAGATTTAACCTCGGGGGGCTGGTATTTCGATGAATGCGGACGACTACAGGAAAAGCGCCGACGCTCTTGGCAGCATATTAGACGGCGCAACCCGAAGGTCGGGTTTTGAAAACATTTGCAGTGAAGCCGTACACTACGAGCTGCAGGCTCAGTTCGGTGATGATTAACCAAGGGATCGATCCCTTCGGGCCTTTACGGCTTCCTCCTACAGAAGACGGCCAAAGCCGCATCAGACTACGCGTTGTCGAAAAATATTGACCCGCGTGTATTTGAAGAAACTCTTTTGAATGATGCGTTAGGGATCGTCAGATCATTGCGATACGCTTTCGTTCGCTATGGATCGGACAAGTCGTCGCCGAATTTCTGGGACAACAACGCAAGTCCGCTCGAAAAAATTAGAGCAAAACAGGTCCCTTACATTGATCGGTCCGAACTCGAATGTGTAGTTGGTGACTACTTGGCACTCCCGTATCGGTCCCAAGCTATGGATCGCTTCCTTGTCCGCGTTCTTATCGCGGTTGAACTCTACGCTTTCGGCGACGAGATGTTCAACGAGATGACCTTCGGATTATTTCCGGCACGGTCTCCACTGAAGCAACGACACGCTTTACTTCAGTATTTACGGGGCCAACTCGTTAATGGTGTTCTCTTCGGCGGAATTGCTGCGCTCGCATTATGGGCAAGTTCGAGCGGATTACTCGGACTGAGCACCGCAGAATGGATTATGGGAGGATCTGGGTTCTTGTTCTTGGCATTCGCATCAGTGAGCACGTTCGCGCTGCCTTTCTGGTGGTACGCCCAAGCCATGGCGCGGCGGCGCATACGGAAATTACTTGCGACCATGTCGACACTCTACAACGAACAAAAGTCGGACGGTCCAATCAGCGCCCAATACGTTCGCGACCGAGCGGAGGATGCTAGTAAACAGGGCGTCGTCGGGTGCGCCAATTCTTTCTTATTTTTCAGCGGGATATGCTTGCCTGGACTGAAACTCCAGCTCTGCGTCATTCGAGTACGTAAGCGACTGGAAAATCGGAAGCCACACAGCTCAATCATCCTGGTGCACAAAGATCCCGCGCGATGCCGCGAGATCGCAACAAAGGTCGGCTTCGGGTCAGAAGCTGCCCCGATCCCGAAAATTGGGGTGATTGAGCATGATATTCTGCCGCCAGCAATCGAATGTCCGCTTCGCGACCACAAGCGGCCCTTGGCGAAACCGAGATCTCGAGCGCCTGTCCAACGGACATCCCATGAGCCAGCTGGACGACCTGTTGCCCTGGACTGGACGCCGTCAAACGCTGCAATCTGGCCCGATGTGTAAGGAATGGATGCTTACATTTCCAAGCTATCGTCAATGAAAGAATACGGCGTCTTCCTGCATCGTCCAGGGGAAACACCGATACCCTCAATTAAGCGTTCACCGGAGTGGTCTTGGTCGCCTCTGGAGGTATGTGGTTCACGATAAATTCGTTAGCTCCCGAGACGTTAGCGGACACGTCGCGGTACCCACAGGGATTTTTCCGTTGCCAGTTCCAAGTATCGACACACATGCTAGCTAAATTGCGTGTAGCGCGCCAACCAAGAAGCCGCTCCGCCAGATTGGTAGACGCGTAATAACTGGCCACGTCGCCATCCCTTCTTGGAGCAAACACCAGAGGGATATCCCTGCCACTCGCTTTTTTGAACGCGTCGACAAGATCGAGTACGCTGCTTCCGCGGCCGGTTCCCAGATTTACATTGATGAACGGTTGCGTTTCCAACGTTTTCAGTGCGCGGACATGCCCGGCGGCAAGATCCATCACATGTACATAATCCCTTACACCGGTCCCGTCAGGCGTATCGTAATCGTTGCCGTAGACGCTCAAATGCGGGCGCCGGCCCACCGCTACTTGCGAGATAAACGGCATTATGTTGCCGGGCACCCCCCGTGGATCTTCGCCTATCAATCCGCTTTCGTGAGAGCCAACCGGATTGAAGTAGCGCAAGATCGCAACCCGTAAAGAGCCGGTAGCAATGGCCAGATCACCGAGTATGCCCTCGACCACCAGCTTGGTACGCCCGTACGGACTATAGGGTGATTTTGGATGATCTTCGGTTAGTGGAAGAAAGACTGGATTACCGTAGACGGTCGCCGATGATGAAAAGACCAGCTTGCATACGTTTGTGCCTTGCATCGCCTTAACCAGGCTCATTGAACCGACCACGTTATTCTCATAATAGCGCAGCGGATCTCGCACCGAATCGGCAACCGCCTTCAGCCCGGCGAAATGAACAACAGCGCTGCACTGATGCTCGATCAAAGCAGCCTCGACCGATGCACTGTCGCATACGTCCCCGCGAACGACCTCCGGGCGCGTTCCTGTTATTCGTTCGATTCTCTCAACGACCGCTATGTTGCTGTTACAGAAATTATCATAGATGAGCACAGGGTATCCCGCACTGATCAGCTCGACGCAAGTATGCGAGCCAATATAGCCCGCGCCGCCCGTGACCATGATTGTCATCTGCTAATCCCGTCTCAAAGTGACCTCACTCAAAGATAAAGATAGCGGCCTACAACGATCCGCCGAATAACATTTATTAATCGGACAAGGATTACTGGACTGTACAATTTATCAGCTCAATCTCTCGCTTCCGGCATCTTCCAAGAAATGCAGCGACTGTTCCCGCAATAACCAGCAGGCTTGCGAAATACCAGAGCAACTCTATCGGACCAGGCTTGAGCATAACGATCGCGCCGAAGACCAGAACCGATATGGAACTCACTACCAACGCGAAGCGGCGTATGCCGAAATGATCGTTCGTGAAGCTCATGAGCATGCTGGCGGGCTGGTAAAGTCCCGTCGCAACAATGATGATACTAATGACAATAGCACAGCCTGCCGGAACGATATTATTCGGTCCAAGAAGAAGCGAAAAGACCAAGGGCGCATCGATCGCGACCACTGCCGCTGGTATTGCCGATGCGAGGACGCATAACACGACCAGCTGACTGAACAATCGGTTCGCTGATTTGGCATCAAACTGAACGACAAACCGGCTATGCCGCGGCAGGCCTATTTCTGCGAGCGTACGCGAGCCCGCCATCACGAGCCTCGCCACTTTCATAACGCTATCGAAGACGACCAGCGTTGGCCCCACACCATACGTGAACGACACAACGGCATAAGGTACGTTAAGAATCAGCAGATCGGCCAGCCCGGACGTGAAAGATGTAGCAATGAGTTGTGCCCTGCCTCGCCACGACCCTTGCGTTGATGGCAGGCGCTGAACGCCCATCTCCCACACCAACGCGGCACAAGCGAAAATCGCAAATGCGGTGAACACGCCTGCGGCCAACGATGCGAAAATGCTGAAACTGGCTGAAAGCCACAGAGCGCCCAATACCGCAAACTGACACAAGCGATGGAGAAGCGACCAGCGAACGAACTTTCCACCTAACTCCAGCGCAAATGCAGTCGATTGCAGATCAAACGCCCAAAAATTGGTGAGCAACGCAAACAGGAGATAGAACGAGTGGCTGACCTGATAGCCGCTACCCTGCCCGTAAGCTATCGCGAGTGGAATGCAGATCGAGGCCAGGGTTAGAACGCCGAGTTGAATTCCGAGCACAACAACAACATATTGCTTTGGGGTCTCGTTACGAACGACACTCGCGCGCAATTCCGCGAATGAAACCCGCCCAAGAGCCTGGTCGATCGGCTGAAAATAGAACGATATCGCAGTAAGAAACACGACCTGCGCGTATTGGTCCCGAGGTAGCGCCCTCGATAGCGACAAAAGCAGCGCCAGAGAATACAATATGTTCAGTGCGGTGTTGGTGGTGTGAAGCACGCCAAAACTGAGCAACAGCTTTTTCAAGCGTCGATAAACTCCTTCATACGACATCAATTCAAAACTCCGCCGACATCCATAATAGTCGACAATATTGATCCGGTACGTCACTGAGCGGCATCATCGGCCGATGCATCAATTGATCGCGCTCACATATTCGGAGAGCGCGCACAGCCTTCTTCGGTGTCTAAGCTGAAGGTGCCCATCCTTGATGTGCACGAGATCCGCCTCCCGAAGCTGCTTCATAGTTCTGCTGACATGGACCACACTCAGCCCGAGGGCGTCGGCGAGCATCTCCTGCGTGAGTGGAAATGCGAATGCACCGTCCGTCACCATGCCGACCATTGAAAGGCGATCATGCAACTCAAGAAGAAAATGCGCCACGCGCTGATACGCATTGTGGCAACCCAGCCGTAAAAGCTGATTTCTCGTGAACCGAAGATGTTCGCGGGCAACCAGAAAATAGAATCGGTCGAGTTCGTGAGAATATGCCGGATCCTGAACGCCGGTTCCCCGGCTAGCGTCCACGAGGTCCACTGACGTGACCGCTACGATCCCTCCAGGGACAACTTCTCCGAGGCAGCTGAATGGCTCGAGTGGATCTCCCGGAAGAATGAACCCAAAGATTTGGCGGCGCCCGTCCGCCAGAAACGTCTGACGCAAGGCCCATCCCGAAACTAAGAAGCACGACCGCCGACTGGAATCCCCTTCTTCTGCAATAAGAGTTCCCTTGGGTCGACTCTCACACTTGACCGCATATGTCTTAATTAAATTTCGCTCTGGCTCAGTCAGCTCGATAACTGAACTGATGCGCTTCAAAAGAACATTGTGAGCTACAGCCTTCGCCGCCAACGATTGCAACATGACGATACACCTTCGTTTTGCACCCCGCTGAATCGAATTGCTCCCCACCTAGACTTAACGACTCCGACGTTTCCCTCCACAACCGGTTATCATAGGTGTCGACAAACTTTGTAGACCGACACATTTCAGGCTTCTCGAAGCAACCTTGCCTAATTTCGCAACGTCCCCTTCGTGCAACCTTTTGTATGCATTTTTAATTCAATTTTCGTGCCATCACGGCGAAACGGCGATTATTCTAGCAGTAACGTGACTTTTAAGGGCTGGCCGGCGCATGACCGCCCAAATGAAACCATCAAATGTTAAATCTGGGCGTTCTTGCTGCGGCAAGGGCCGGCTATGGTATTTTTCCGAGCGCTAATCGTTGCTCATGCTTCATGCTCGCCGGTGGCCGAGCAGCTACTTGCTGCTGTGCTTTCGAGCAGCACGCTCGATTTATAGCGTTGTCTTTGGCACGAATTGGCTCAGAATATTTTCACGATGAAGCATGGATTTGAGTTTTGAACTCCAGGATGGCCTGGCGGAATTTGAACGCGCCAAGTCAGCTTTACGCTCGTTCGAGTGACACGGTTCCATCTGAACGGCCAAGCGTGGCGATACCGTCAGTGTTCCACGCACGTGGATGACTATTGCTCGCTGGCATTTGCAGTCATTCAAACACCGGAGTCATCATCATGACTTCAGTTGGAATCTACGGCGACAACAATCCTAGCGGCGTCTCGGCTTTTGACACCTGGCTGGGCCGCCCTGTCGATCAAGTTCTCGTTTCACTCAATCAGAGCAGCTGGTCGGATTTCGAAGGATCCATTTCCTTCGAAAGATCGCTTTGGGGGGCGGGCTCAATTGGTCAGCGCAACACTCTAGTCTTTTAACAAAGATGGAGTGTGGACATGAAACAACGACGTCGCATTTATTACTCGGCGGCCCAGCGGTCCGAGATCTGGGATCGCTGGCAGGCTGGCGAGCCGATGAGTTCGATCGGACGCCGGTTTGACCGGGAGTCCTCGTCGGTCTTCTCGGTAATCTCGCCGACCGGGGGCATCCGTCCTCCGGATCGGCATCGCGCCAAACAGGCTCTCAGCCTTTCTGAACGAGAGGAAATCTCTCGATGGCTCAGCATGCGCTGCTCGTTGCGGTCGATTGCGCGCCACTTGGGACGATCTCCGTCAACCATCAGCCGTGAAGTCCAGCGCAATGGCGGGGCGGATCGCTATCGGGCTGCAGGGTCCGATCAGGCCGCCTGGGATCGGGCGCGGCGTCCCAAGCTCTGCAAGCTGGCTTGCCGTCCGTTCCTGAGGCGGACAGTATCGACCTTGCTGCGGCGGCAATGGTACCGAAAGCGTTGTCTCGGCACTGATCAAGCAATCGCAGCGATTGCCCGGCGAGCTTTGCCGTTCGCTGACCTGGGACAGAGGCAAGGAACTCTCGGACCATCAACGCCTGACATTGGCCACCGAGGTCGACGTCTCGGCGACGATGAAATTCACGGCGGGCTCGGCAACGATCATCTCTACGGCCAAGGAGGAAACGACACCATCTTTGCCGAGGCTGGGGACGATCAGGTTTTCGGCGGCGCTGGAAACGACCACCTCTATGGCCAGGAAGGCAACGACACCATTTTTGAGGAGGATGGCGATGACGAGGTTTACGGCGGCCCCGGCAACGACGCGATCTACGGTCAAGCCGGTAATGACAAACTTTACGGCGAAGATGGCAACGACACCATCCTCGGAGGAGACGGAAACGATCTGTTGGTGGGCGGCGCTGGCGACGATATCCTCAATGGGGAAAACGGCGACGACATTTTAATGGGCGGACCAGGGAATGACATCCTGACCGGCGGACCCGGCAAAGACACCTTCATATTCAGTCTAGGTTCCGACGCAGACAAGATAACGGATTTTGAGCCGGGAATCGATCATATTGACCTGACCGGCTATCACCTTACGGCCAAAGCGCTGGTTATTCAGGTGACATCAACAACAGTCACGATACGCTAACCACCCTCAGCCCAAACGACAGCATCGTCCTGACCAGTATTCATGCAAATCAGCTGCATATAACGACCGATTTCATCCTCTGATCGTCGCGGGCAGAGGATCGCTTCCCAATTGAAACTTAGGCGATCTCGATTTCGCGGCCAATCGCCTCGCGATCGCCTGCAGGTCGGACCACGTCCCGACAAGCGAATGGCATTTCGCACAACAAAATATTGCGTCCGGCGCAAGTTGATCCGGGGGAGTCAGCGCGAAACTGCCGCACGCATGGCACCGAAATCCACTAATGACATCTACTCCACACCGTTACGCTTATCATTATTCAGTGCGGCGCCCCTCGCGCATAGGTGCCTGCCGCAGCCTTCTCTAACCGTACTCGATCAATGATCAGGACGCACCGCCGCCGCGAAGCAATAACCCGCTGGCCTTCCAATAGATGAAGTACATTCGTCACGCCCGCTCGATTGGCCCCAATCTTTCGGGCGAGCTGATCCTGGGTGATGGTGATTTCGTCGCTGGCGCTGCGATCGTGACACATGAGAATCGCCCGTGATACGCGCGCCTCCAGCGAACCAACCGTGGTCGCAACGACGGCGTTGTATGACTGAAGCAATCTGTCATGAACGTAAGCCGTGATCCTCTGCCGTAAAATCGGCATCTCCGGCAGGATTCTCTGAAAGTTTGCGGTTGCGATTCGACGGCCTTTTCCATTGGTCTGCATCAGACAATTATTGACCGCAAACGTAGCTCCAAGAAACACGGAAAGCCCGACCATTCCTTCCGAACCTATCATCGCGACCTCGACGGGACGCATACTTCCCGTGGACATAACCGACGCCCATCCCTCATCCAGAAAATAGATCTGGCTTATCGCCTTTTCCTTTTCCACGAGCCGTTCGTTCGGCCGCAAATTTATGCCTTTGAGATCCTGTTCTACTAATCTGCTCTCATTCTCGGGGAGCTCGTCAAGCAACGAATTGCGCGATTTGTCTTGAAATGGCGTGTGCGGCACCCCGTCAAGTTGCTCGTATGAATGTTCGGATGCCATTGATGACTTTGTCATCTGTCTGAGGTGGCACTAACTACGGAATTCCGAGCGCTCGTCGGCTTAATCGAGGGCCACGCCAACTTGGGCCGGCCAGAAATCCGGTCACGCAGTGCCAGCGCCGGCCTCTCGACAACTGTCCACGATATAAATGCCGCAGCGATGACAATCGCAAAACAAAGCAGAGCACCAACGATCGACAACAGAAGCGAAAGATATGGATATGACTCGAACGCCCGCTGGCCAGCATCACCTGCGCCCCACCGGGCCGCTAGCGTCAGAATGCGCTGCGGAATGTCCGCCGGCACGTAATCATTGATCAGGTAAATCGAATAGCTCAGGCGCCCCAGCAGGGACATTGACGGCGCCTCGAGCAGGTTTACCAGGGAGTTGGATTGCCCTGAAATGACGTTGGCCAGAACGAACAGCCCGACCGCGCATCCGAGCGCGTATGATATTTGCAGGAGCAATGGATCGGCAGCCAGCAGCGACGTCGTTGAAACCGATAGTACCAGATAAACAGTTAGCGCAATCCACCCGGGCAAACCACGGTTGAGCCGCGCGTTACCCATAAAGAACGTCACCTGTTGTGACATGAGGTAAAGCAGGCCGCCGGCCGCTAGCAGGCCAAAATTGACCAGACTGTCGATGTAAATTCGGAACGGCTCGATATCTTCTGACGTCAGGACGATTCTTTGGACGGCGGACGCTACCATCACCGCCAGGCACATTTTCACAGCATGCCGGGCAGGCGTAAACAGCAGCAGGGGCGCAAACAGGACATAAAACTGCTCCTCGACGGCTAAGCTCCAGAAGTGAGCCCAAGTCGTATGGAACTGATCCATATTGGATGAAAGGTAAACGTTCGAGAGGTGAAACACATAGTACGGCGTTCCATGAAGCTCATGCCCGGACAGCAAGTAGTAGCAACTTATGAAGACCAGGATCGCGTAATAGGCCGGGAAGATGCGAAGCGCACGCCGGTACCAAAAGGTCATCAATTCCGCGAACGATCTTGACTGTCCTGCTTCTACCCGCCGTCGCGCGACATAAAGCTGTCCCGTGATCAAGTATCCGCTGAGAAGGAAGAAAAGCCACACTCCGTAAAAGCCCATGCAGGATTGAGTACCGAAGTCCGTCTTATGCATGATGAGCACGAGCCCAACCGCAATCGCCCTCAACCCATCGAGACCTCTAATGCGGCCGTGCATGCTTGACCTCACGCCGGTTCTTCATGATTGCGGCCTTGCCGTTGAGATCGGCTGCCAGGTTTGGAACCGGTCTCCCCGTATTGAGCGCCAGACTCCAATTCCCACGCCGAGCAGGCTCGATAGAATCGAACGCATCTGTTTCGGAGGACCGGCCTCGCCGAGAGCCACATACGTCATCGCCGCCAAAGCGACAAAGACGAGAGTAATGAAATATCTGAACGGCAGAACCGCAAGCGCAAACATGGCAAAGAATGCCGCGGAAAGGCCCAGATTATAGATGATTAGCCACTTCAGTAGCCGATGCGAAACATAACCATAAAGGATCGGCGGCGACTTCTTCACCGCATCCCAGATGATCCGGTGAACGTTGAATGCCTGGCACGCGATACGGATCTTGCGCCTGAATTCCTCTCGCTCGTCGGATCCTGATCTCTCGAAGGCAAGTGCGAGCGGCTCTCGAACGACGCGATGACCGGCCAGCAGAATTCGCATGCTGATATAGAAATCGTCTATCACGTCCGGCGCGACGGATTCATGGAGCACACGCCTAATCGCGAACAGCGAGCCATCGGCGCCCACGATCCCGATGGTATCGCTTTCAAGCTGCTTGATGTTCTCTTCGATGCGCCAGTAGAGGCCACCCATCGAGGCCGTCGCCGTTTCTGTGCTATTCGTGTAAATCAGGTTTCCGCACACACAGCCGACTGTTTTGTCGGCAAATCGCGCCCCAATCCTCGACAGCGCCTCGTGGTGAATTTCGACATTTGCGTCGGTAAAGACCAGAATGTCCGCCGAGGTTCGCTTCACGAGCTCATTGAGGCCGTGAGATTTGCCGTGACGTTCCTGGCCGACCAAGACAGTGATGCGGTCGGCATAAGGCGCAAGAAGCTGCGCTGTTCGGTCCGTCGCTGCGTCGACATAAACGAGGACTTCGCAGTGACGGAGGCCGGCTTTGAGTTCCAGGAGGTTGGCAATCTTCCGGGCGATAACCCCCTCTTCGTTAAAGGCTGACATGCAGATCGCAAAGCTCGGATCGGACTCCGGCGACGGATTGTCGCGAACCGGCCCCCGCGCCATCCTGATAATCCGGAGCGAAAGCGGATACATGACGAAGGGGTGTAGCGCGAGAATCAGAAACACCACCGAAGCTGCTAAAAAAATAGGCGTCATGATGATTTCGTCGACCTTCGGGTTGCAGCCAAGGGTATTTCAAGATAGGCAGAGATCATATTCTGAATCAGTATCTTGCTTTTCGCCGCTGGGAAGATCGGGGTTGCGTTCGCAGCCCTGCGGCGTCTGCGAGACGACTCGACCATTTTCAAGTTGTTAAGTTCGATCTGAAAAGATGCTGTCGACGCCGGGAGACGATTCATGTTGTTTTTGATCGCCATATTCGCGATTTTGACTGGCATAACCGTGTCGGTTTTCTCGTATCGCGCACTTGCGGTTGCCGGCGTCATGAGCGTGACGATCTTCGCGGCCGCCTTGATCAACGCGGGGTGGGGCGTGTTGCCCACGATCGGTTGGTGTGTTGTTGCGTTGGTTCTCCAACAGGCTTCGTTCCTGGCCGCCACGGCCTGGCAGACCCGAATTAAAGCGGAAATCGTCCGGATCCGCGGAGCATTGCGCTCGAAAACCAACTGAGCGCCTGCCGGTACCAGGTTCGATCGAGAGCTGCTGGTTGACGTCATTTCCAGACCTGCCCACCGCACGCTCTAATATAACTTACCGAACTTACTCCAATCGGAGATCTTCGCTGGGGATTGTCTTTCACCCATTTCAGGAAATTCCAGACTGAACGGCCGATATTGATGCGCCCCCTGTTAAGCGCGAAGACGTAACAAGAGAATGCGATAAGGTTGATCGGAAGGTACAGGCTCGGCATGTACTTCCACGAAATGATCATCTTGTTTGTCAGGCGCATTTCCTGAACGGCGCGGGTCGGCAATCTGCCTCCCGGATCATTGTGTTCTTCGATCCATATTTTTGGCTGATAGATGATCTCAAAGCCCGCTTCGATGACGCGATAGGCGTAATCAATCTCTTCCAAGCCGTAAAAGTAATCATCAGACATACGGCCAATCGCCTCGAAGGCCTCTCGCCGCATGGCAAAACCGTTTCCCTGGAAGCGGAATGTTTTGAAGGAAATATCCTGAGGCAGAGTCTTGTCCGTGTGCGGAAACGCCTCCCGTGGAGTACATCCCGTCTTCACGTCGATGTGACGCGCGGTCACGATCGCGGCTCGCGGATTTTCAATGAATGTTTGTTGGTAGAGAGCAAGCGCGTTTGAAGGATTCAAAAACGCATCATCGTCGACAAAAACGATCAGCCGTCCCTTCGCCGCGGCGGCGCCGTCGTTGCGGGCGGCCACACCTTTATTGAAGCCAAGCTTGACGTACTGCCTTTGTGCCAACGACGCGATCATGGAAGAGCGATCAGTGTCATCAGGATTGTTGTCGACCAGAATATATTCAACATCGCGGCGGTCGCCGATCACGGTAGCAATCTGATCGATCGACTGCTGCAGGATGCCATCCCTCTTGTATGTGACCGTCACGATCGAAATTTCAACGATCCTTGTGTCCGCAGCTCCGTCTATTTTGGTAGGACTGTCCATACCGCTAATGCCTGACTTGAGGGATCGGAACCGCACCACGCTTGATCTAACAGCTCCCCTCACGCTTGATCACAACGCCGACGGTCTTCCAGATGATCCAGCAATCTTGCAGCACAGACCACTTGCGCGCATAAGAATCGTCGAGCTCCACACGCTGTTCGTAGCCGCAGTTGCTGCGCCCGCTGACCTGCCATAGACCGGTAATTCCGGGACGGCATGACTGGTAGGAGCCGTAAGCTACTCCGTACCTTTCAATTTCAGCGCCGACGATCGGACGTGGTCCGACAATGCTCATCGAGCCCTGCAGTACATTGAAGATCTGAGGGAGCTCGTCCAGACTGGACGAACGCAAAATCCGACCGACGGGCGTCACCCTTGGATCATCCCGCAACTTCCGATCCGCTTCCCATTCGGCGCGAGCCGCGGGAAATCTGGCGAAATGATCGGCCAGAACTTGGTCGCCGTTGGAGACCATCGTTCTGAACTTCAGGCACTTGAACGACTTTCCGCGGTACCCGACGCGCTGATGACTGAAAATCGCGGAATCGCGCGTGCTCATTTTGAGAAGAAGAACTATCATTCCGATGATGGGCAGCAACACGATCATCGCCGAAAGCGCGAGCAAGATATCCATCGCGCGTTTGAATTTTCCGCCGACCGGACCTGCTTCCGTGCCCTGGGGACGCAGGGCGAGATCCATCATGGCGGGAGAGAAGGCGTGGCTTCGGGCGGTTAAGGTTGTGTTTTCAGAATTCATGGTCGACTCCAATATTCCGCAACGCACTAATCTCTGCCGTGCTGACTAAATTCCCCAGTTTTGTTATATAGTTATCGGCCAATCCCACTTGTTGCGGTGCAGAGAGATGGTAGTCCTTTCTGTCAACGATCCCTTAACCAAAGTTAACTGAAATTAAACAATCCTATCCAAAGTTAAGGCAGCCCCCGCTCGCATAGTTTGCAGTGCAAAATCGCCGGTGCGCGCTTCGACCGGCAGGCACGGATCGATGCAGGATGATTAGCGGCGCTATCAAGACCGGACGACCGTCACGCGCAGGTTCTGACCTTGCGGGCATCGAGTCGTATCTACTTCAGTCTTCGATTTACGAGGAACGCCGGACCGTCGATTTTCTCGCGATCGAGTTTGCCCTCATCGTTATCACTCAAAAACTCGCGATCCCGCTTGGCGCCGATAGTCAAATTTCCGTCGCGCTGGTCATCCACTACGGAGCGCTGGCGTGGCTGATTTCCGTTGGACGAGCCCGGATAGATATCGTCAGGCTGATGCTATTTTGCATGTTTTCCGCCGCGGCCGTTCTGGCTCAGCTCGGCAACACCGTCGGATCATATTCGGTGCCATCGCTCGGGCTCATGTTGATAACTTCCCTGCTGCTGGTCGTCGTCGCGCCCTTGCATCGAAGCAGCTATTTAAGGCTCCTCAAATACTTCACCGTACTAAGCGCCGGAGCCAGCACGCTTGTGCTGTTCGACTGGCTCACTCAGCTCGCCGGTCTTGGAATGGCTAACCTTGAGAGCGTCATTCCCAAAGGTTTCCTTTATCTGGAGTATGTCTATGTGCAGCCCCTGCAATGGGATTCTCCCTGGTTGAAGCCCAACGGATTGTTTTTTCTAGAAGCTTCACATGTGTCCCAGTTTGTAGCCATGGGACTCGTCGTCGAACTTGCGTACTTCAAACGGCGATCGCTAATCGCAATCAATGCCGCGGCGCTTGTTCTCACGTTTGGGGGGACCGGGCTGGTCATTGTTGGCCTCGCCATACCCTTGCTGCTGTCGAAGATACGGCCTCAAGCTTTGATCGCCGTCGCCGCCACCACACTGATCCTCCTCATTATCGCCGACTCGATCGGCCTGCTCGGCGCATTTACCAACCGGGCTGTTGAATTCTCGCAAACTAACTCCAGCGCCTATAACCGGTTTATTTTGCCAACAGAGCGATTCGTCGAATTTCTGCAGGATCAGCCTGCGCGCCTGCTTGTTGGTACTGGCGCTGGAACCATGCCCAAGGCGGTCAACAACCTAGCGCATCTCACGTTCGGACTTGCATGGCCGCCCTATGTCAAGGTGGCGGTTGAATACGGTATCATTACTTTTGTGTGTTGGCTGGCGTTCAGCCTGGTCGCCATGTTCGGCGGCGCAACCCCATTTATCGTGGGTTGGGTCGCGTTCGTTCAATACCAGTTCCTCAATGGATCGTTGAACGTTCCGATCCACACCATCTACTGTTGGCTGCTGTGTGCCGGATACCATCTCGCCGATGGTGATCACGATAGCGCATGGTCAGCCTCTCCTCGGCAGCTTCTTCCGCTACCGACGGGTCAAAACGCAGGCCTGTCCTGATGAGAATTCGCTCTTCAAGCTATTGCGCGAACAAGCTCTTCCAGATGCGCCGACCGGCTGGTGCCCGCGACGACGCAGGTAATATCGCCGGATTTGAGCACGTCAGAGATCGCCGCACCCGGCGAAAGCTCGGGTCGCAAGGCAATGGCTTCGCGCGCGAGCACACCAATCTGGCGTGCTGCAATCGACGGCCAGACGTCTGTCTTGCGAATCGATTCGATCAAGTCGACGGGCAATTCGAGAAGCGACAAGCCCTGGTACCTCAACGCCTCGAGCAGACTGGCTTCGTCGTCGCACGACACGCCATAGTGCCTGATTTTCCCCTCGCGTTTCAAGCGAATCAACAACGGCTCGATCTCGTTGGAACTGAGCTGCTTGGCGCTTGGACTGTGCAGAAGCAGCGCGTCAAGGGTGTCAAGCTGCAATCGCTTGAGCGATCGCCCCAGCGCTTGCTCGAGATACACCGCCGTGAAATCCGCGCGCATGTTGTCGCCGCGGCGTGCCGACACGATCGTCCTGGCGCCGCTGGACCTTGCAGTCAACAATCGGAGCAGCGGCTTGAACGGACGCACGACGCGCGTCTTGAGGGAAAAGCATTTTCCAATCTTGGAAACGATGAATGCCTTCTGCCGCCGGCCTTTAAAAAAGCTCCCCAAGGCGCGCTCGCTGTCGCCCTGGCCGTAGATATCGGCAGTGTCAAAGACGTTGATTCCCAACTCTATCGCACGGTCGACGGTTCGCCGGATATCGGAAAACGAAGCCGAATTCCCGAACGACCCGATGCGGCTGCAGCCGAGACCAAGCACCGACAACGGCTCGCGATCCCGGCCGAAGAAATTGACCTTCATTTCTGCTCACCACCACTTCGCGGAAGGAAGCAGAGCGTAGGCAGCGGAACCTGTGCGTTGCCTTAACTCATGACGTGTTGCGAGGTAAAAGTGCGATATGATCGTTGATTGTTCAGTACTGGCCCGCGAGGGCATCGCGTTCGATTTGATGATCGTCGGAGGCGGAGCCGCCGGATTGACACTGGCCCAGGCGGCGGGTGCAAGAGGCCTCCAAGTATTGCTGATTGAAGCCGGCGGCGCCCGTGAAACGAACGCAGGCCGCAGAGCGTTTGCCGGCGAACTGGCAACGCCGAATGTCCATCCGGCGCTGGACCTGTATCGGGTGCGCGCACTGGGAGGCACCAGCCGCCTCTGGGGCGGCCGCTGCATTCCGCTTGATCCCATCGATTTCGTGCCCCGTGACTGGATTCCAAATTCTGGATGGCCGATCACATATAGCGAACTAGCAGCCTATTATCCGCAGGCAATGCGGGCTGCAGAGGCCGGTGAGAATACCTTTGATCCATCTGTGATGTTGAACAATTGCCAGGCCGAACTGGCGCCCGGGCTCGACGGTGAATTGGTTCGCACAACAATCGAACGCTTCAGCCGGCCGACCAATTTCTGGAAGCGATTCGGTGACGAGCTCAATTCCTCTCCCCGCGTTCATGTACTGCCGGAGACGAGGCTCGCCGAAATCAAGCTTCATCCCGACGCCGCCACTGTGCGTGGCGTCGTGGTGATCGATAAGGCCGGGCGGCGGATTGACGCCCGCGCCGCCAATTATATCCTGGCCCTTGGCGGATTGGAGACGACACGCGTCCTACTGACTTCGCGTGACGTCAAACCGTTGGGAATTGGAAATGATTTCGACCAGCTCGGCCGATATTACATGAGCCACCTTTGCAGCAACGGCGGGATTGTCGACTTCTCTCCATCCGCGCGCGCGCTCGCCCACGACTATGATCGAGACAAGGACGGCATTTACTTGCGACGGCGCTTGTGGCTGACTGAAAAAGCGCAGAGGACTTTCAGGCTGGCAAATATGACGTTCCGCACCAACGTTCCGGATCCGGGCGATCCCGTTCATGGAAACGCAATACTGTCGGCCATGTTCTTGTCGAAATCCCTGGTGCAAAAGGAATACGCGGCCAAATTCAGTGAAAATCCGATCAAAGGTTCTGACTATGTTCGTCACGCTAAAAACGTTCTCGGTAACCCGGGAAAGCTGATACGATTCGCTTCGATCTGGTTGAGACAGCGCATCCTGGCGGATCGAAAGCTGCCATCGGTGGTCCTGGCGTCAGCGGATCATCGCTATCCCCTCGAGTTTCACGCCGAGCAGATCCCGAATCCGACCAGCCGCGTCAGCCTGTCGACGTCGCTCGACCCCGAAGGCGTGCCGCGTCTCAAGGTGGATTGGAACGTGCTGGATGCTGATATTGAAAGCATCATAAATGCGCACAAAGTGCTGCGGCAGGAATTTAGCCGCACGCGAACCGGTTCGTTCACCTTCGATACCGAGGCACTGCCTTCCAGAATTCGCGAAAAGAGCATCGTCGGCGGTCATCATATCGGAACGACGCGGATGTCTTCATCGCCAAAGCTCGGTGTCGTCGATCCGGACTGCCGCGTCCATGGCATTGACAACCTGTTCGTCGCGAGCAGTTCCGTGATGCCGACGTCAGGACAAGCCAACCCGACACTCACGATTATTGCGCTTTCGCTGCGGCTCGCGGACCACCTGGCAAAACGCAGGACCTCCGTCGCGACCACCACCGTTCCAACCTGCAGAGCCATTGCTTAAACTCAGGCTGCAACGTAGCTATCTGGCCGGACGCGTGCTGACCGCTTCCGAGCCGAATTGCTTGACGTACTCCGCCGCAGCCAGCGGAAACTGCCGATTCGACAGCATCGTGTTGAACTCGGGAGACGGATTGTCCCAGTAGCTTTGATACAACGGCTTGGTGGTGGCAATCCAGCTCGCCATGCCACGGATGAAAACTGGATTGTCTCCTCCGCCGGAGCCCTGCGGGTTTGTACCGACGCCCCATTCGGAAAACGCCAGCGGCTTGTGATGCTGGGCTGCGAAGTTCCGCTGCCAACTCAAGCCAAACGGCTGATAAACATAGCTCGCCCAGCGAACGGTCGCGTTGCTCTCGAGCGGCGTCCAGTACTCGTCGTACACATCCATGCCGATCACGTCGACCACGTCATCGCCCGGATAGGCCTCAGTCGGCGCCATCTCGTGTCGTCCGTGATTTGGACACCACTCGAAACTGAACCGCTGATTCGTCGTGTCTCGCATCAGCCCCACAATTCTTCGAAAATAGGCCACAAAGGACTTCGGATCCTTTGACGCCGACCACGGCTGCCAGTGTCCGTTAAACTCCCAGCCGATCCGAATCGTCGCGTCCGGGCGCCCGTGAGCGACCAGCGTTTCCGCGATGCGTCGAAATGTTGCGTCGTATTTGCCGTCGGCTCCTTCAGCCAGCGTTGCAGAGGCGTCGCGCGTCAGCATTGGAACCGACAATGTGAGACTTACGGACACGTTATCCCAGCAACCGATGATCCAATCGATGCTCGATTCCAACTCGGCCCAGGTGGTCTGGTTCAGGGCGTCGACGGTACGTTCCACCTTACGGCCGACAAACTGCTCAAAGTCGCCGATCCGTTTGGCTCCATCACAGCCTGCCCCAATGTAAGCGCCGAATTCGGTCGCCTCCGTCCTACTGGGCAAGAATACCGAAAAATTTGCGATCATGAACACGATAGCGGGCACGCAGGCCTTGCGGATCAGGCACTTGTAGAAGAAACGTTCAAGGCCCAAAAAAGCCTCGATCACCGGCTGGATTCTTTCGGAAGACCCAGGCTTAGCGTGACTTCGACAACGTCTCCAGGCTCCAGCTCGACGTCCAAATTCGATGCGATCACCTTGGCATCTCTCACAATTTGAATGTTGGTGTCCGGGTTACCTTGCCGATCGAGCGACTTGCGCATTCCGACATAGATCAGCTTCTCGCTCGCGACTTTTATGTCGGACCGCAAGATTTCCAGGCTGGCGTTAGCATCTCGCAATTCACCCAGCAGCTTCATTTTCCTTGCATCGTCAAACTTGTCGATCTCACGCGTTCCCTTTTCAAGATCGGTCTTTGCCCGTTCGAGCTCGACTGCCGATTGGAGGGACTGGATCGACGATAGGAGCACAATGCGCCGGGCATCGGCCATTCTCGTATTCGGTGCAAGCCCTCTCTTGTAGGTGTCTTGGATCTTGGCGAATTCGTCCGCGTCCGACTGCAGGCCTTCGCTTTCGGAATCGCGGCGCTGTGCCATGATGTCCCGGCTTGCCTTCAACTGGGTCTGCAATCGGGCCAGGTGACTTTTCTGCATCTCAAAATCTGTTTTATCTATCTCAAGCTGGGCGTTCTCGATCCCGACGATCGTCGACAGAACCGATTGAGAAAGCGGGATGGAAGCAAGCTCCTTTTCTTCGGCGTCCACGGCCTGTCCAAGTTCGGCTTTCAGCCGTTTCGCGCGAGCAAGCTCTTTGGCGTAATCGACCCAAACGGTCGTGTATTTGCCTTGGAGATCGGCGGTCTGGAGGATCGGGTCCTCGATTCGAGAGCGAAGAAGATCGTACCCGCCGGCGAGGCTCACCGCCTGGCGCGCCGTTAACCCGGGCCGATATACCTGGCTGCCGGGTCTCGAGACATCGCCGTTGACGTATATCGGACGATATTCGGCAATTGCTAGTGTGATTTCCTCTCCGCCTATGACGTCACGCTCAACCTTGTTGTAACCGCGCTGACGAAACTCTCGCTGGGAGAGAACGGCTGCGATTTTCGAACGCAACTCAGAAATGGTCAGTCCTGCGGCGCTCATACTGCCAGCCAGCGGCAGCGTCACTTTACCGTCAATATCGACCGGAGCTTTTTGTTTCAGGTCGGGAACTCCCGCGACCGAGAAATCGATGACGTCCCCCACCGCGATCCTGTACTCGGCCAGCGCAGGCACGGCCAGGGTGGTTAAGAATAGATAGATGCAGAGCGAACACAGCACCCTGCTCTTAGCTCGTCTATGCGGCATTCGGAACCAATCCAGTGGAGGCGGCCGCGGCAACCCCTTTATTCGTAAGTTGGCGGAAGAAGCAGCCCGCAGTTTGCAACACCCAGAAGAATGGCCGAAAGCTTCGGTCCCGTACTTATCAAATGTTGATACGCGGCACAGAAAAATCGGGAATAAAGAAAGCAGCGCTTGGCCTTGCACTTGGCTCGGCGCGTTAAGACCGGACCAGTCGGAGTACCATGTGAACATCGAGAGACGATCGCACGCGTTCACTTATCCCATTCCGCGGCCTTCAGCGACCCCACGCGTCGATTTGCGCTCTTTCGTCAGAGCGGCATTCCGATACAAACGGCTTCTTCAGGCCGTACTGGGCGCGTCCTTAATCGCAGGCCTGCTGTTTGCCCTACTGGCAAAATCGGTCTTCACCGCGGAAGGCATGCTGCTTGTCGACCCTCACCGGGCGGTGCAGCAGGCGTCTTCACTGCGCGCCGGTTCTCAGGAACAGTTCGCGCTCGACTCCGCTGCCGTCGACTCCCAAGTCGAGATGCTCAAGTCCGAACCACTGTCGCGCGACGTTATTACCACGCTCGGACTGACTACAAATCCCGATATATATAATCCGGGCATTGTATCGATCGCCTTTCGCGCCCTTAAAAGTCTGGTCAGGGGACAGCCCGCACTCGACACAGACATTCCCGCTTCGATCATACGCGAATTTCAGAGCCGCCTCGACGTCAAGCGAGTACGCGAAACCTACATGGTATCGCTGCGCTTCAAGTCCGGCTCGCCTGAACTTGCGGCGACGATCGTCAACACCATCATGCGGGTACACCTCGATCGGGAGAGCGAAAACCGGCGAAACTCGATCAAGGCCGAACTTGACTGGATGGATGAGCGATTGACCCAGTTGCGAGGAAGTATAACGGCAGCCGACCAGGCGTTGCGGCAAAGCTCGGTAGAAGGTGGCGCCCTGCAGGACAACAGCAGGTTACAACGGGAAGCAGAATCAAACCGCTCAGTCTATCAACTCATCCTCGATCGCTATACGTCGTCCCTTCAGCAGCTGTCCTTTCCCTATGCACAAGCCAGCATTATCGCAGGCGCGCGCGTGCCTCAGGAGAAGAGCTTTCCCAATGCATCGATGATGCTCGTGCTGAGCGCAATTGGAGGGCTACTGATTGGCCTCGGCCTCATTGCCTATCTTGAGCTGAGCGACGATAGCTTTCGCTCACCGCAACAGGTCGAAGCAGCGCTTGGAATTCCGGTCATTGGCCTCTTGCCCCGGCCGGGCGAAATTCGTCGCGCTCAGAGCGCAGCGCCTTTGGCTACCAATGCGCGAGTCAACATAGCTCCCCTCGGCCAGCACGTTATCGCCAGACCGGCGTCTCGATCCTCGACATTAATACGTACGGTACGCAATCAACTCGGCTTCATTGCTTCGATTCGAAACGCGAGCATGCTATCGCCGACCCGAAAACTACCGGTTTACGGTGACATCGATGATTACCGATACGCCGCTGATAAGCCCATGTCGCGATTTGCGGAGGGGTTGCGCGCCGTAAAGGCCGCGGTCGATCATCATATCGAAACCAATTCGGGCCGATCTATCGGTTTTACTTCGGCATCGCCCGATGATGGCGCGGGCGTTGTCGCCGCCAACTGCGCTTACCTGATAGCCCGTACAGGAAAACGGGTCCTGTTGATCGATGCCGAGATGAGAACGGGAACCTTGACTGCCATGATACCTTCCAGTCATGAGAGGCATCTCGCCGATGTTATTGCCGGCAGACTAACGCTCGCCGACGCGACATGCCGCCTCGCTGATAATCTGGCTTTCCTGCCCTCGAGCCTTCCGTCCAAATCATCAAAAGCTTGCTACGAAGTCGATACTGCAATCACGCGATCAATCATCGATCAGGCTACGATGCATTATGACTATGTCATCGTTAGCTTGCCGCCCACTGCCCCTCTGGCAGATCTACGCACCTTCGCTCCTGCTCTTGACGCACTAGCGGTCGTCGTCCGGTGGGGTGCTACTTCGCAGCAAGCGGTGCGCGATGCGCTTGCGTTCCCCTCGAATATTCAGGGCAAGCTTCTGGGCATCGTCCTGAATGACGTCGATTTTAGCCGACTTGCATCGGAAACAGCAGGCGCGCGCACCACGATTGCG
>Ga0137412_10000411_pt1 | contig 29656 bp, 31 predicted proteins | sample CZODoug2_1_16fun_FD_122160 | JGI IMG/M metagenome (GOLD analysis project Ga0137412, IMG submission 122160) | Vadose zone soil fungal communities from Angelo Coast Range Reserve, California, USA - CZODoug2_1_16fungal (Hybrid Assembly) | ecosystem: Environmental > Terrestrial > Soil > Vadose zone...
TTCGACAGTTCGGACTTTCGCAACATGCTCCCGCGTTTTACGCCGGAAGCTCGAAAAGCGAATCAGGCCTTGGTTGATTTGTTAGGCAAAATCGCAAATCGCAAGAAGGCAACGCCTGCTCAGATCGCGCTTGCCTGGTTGCTTGCGCAGAAGCCGTGGATCGTTCCGATTCCAGGAACTACAAAACTGAAGCGCCTGGAAGAGAACATCGGAGCAGCAGCAATTGAACTTACTGCCGACGATCTTCGTGAGATCGAAGGCACCGCGTCAAAAATCAAAGTGCAGGGAGCTCGATACCCCGAAAAGTTCGAGCAAATGACAGGCCGCTGAAGAAGGTGATTAGTGATCAGTAGACAGACGACACGGCCTGAGGGCAGGCCGCGTCCCCACCTGAGGCGGGTTCCTCATATCGATGCATGCCCGATGGAGACGGGCCGCCTTCGGCCCGCACCCAACCGCACCAAACTATGAGCGCCTGGCTAACGGGAGAAGCAAATGTCCAACGCCCAACATCGAATTAGAAAAGTAACAGAAGGCAAGGAAAGTCAGAAAAACCTTTGTTATCTTTGTTTCCTTCTGTTTCTTTTGTTTGGATTCTGGAAAACTTCTACGCGTGCGTAAGCCAACTCGTCACCTCTCACTGCTTCAGAATGTTTGCGACTTTTTCGATTGTATTCCAATTGCGAGTGGTGGCTGGTACGCCGAGAAGTTTCTCGATCTTGCCGAGGTAGGTGATCGCCTTCATCTGCCGACGATACAGCCCGAAAACAAATCTGCCTTCGATGGCAATGATCTTGAGCAGCCAGTCGTCGTCCGAAGGTAGACTGAGAGGGAGAGGCGGCGGCGAGGGGAGTCGTTTGGCCAGCACATTAACAAACCGCGTTATGTCTGGTCCTGCTGGTTGTCGAGCGAATGGATTTTTTGACGCGAGTTTGATGATATCGCCCGCGGGACAAATCATGATCTCGCATTTGAACGGCAACTTCTTCGCGATCGCATCGCGCAGAACGGATTCGCGCACGTTTTCTCGTACAACAAAGGTGCCGACGGCGCCGATGTTGACTACACCGAACTTCGACAACTGTTTCGCGATCAGCGCGGGCTGACATCGATTCGCTCCACCGACATTTACCGCACGAAGAAATACGACCCACTCCATAAGGCTATAGTTGATGGTTGAGAGTTAAGAATGGCAGCGAGTAAGGGGGTGGGAAGTCAATGGCGTTGGAGCGGAGTCCGTGCAATCTGATAATGCATGAGAATGATTTTGATCTTGTCCGTCAGTATTCTAGTTTTCGTCGCAGCCAGTGCGTGAGCACAGCCAAAGATTGTGCGCAAAGAGTTGTACAAAGCCAGCATTGGGACGCAACCGATCTCGACGGTCGATGTGCGTGAGATCGATTTTCAGCCAAATCAGACGACCGGACTGCATAGGCATCCCTGCCCGGTAGTTAGTTATGTCGTGGAAGGCACAATCAGGTTTCAGATTAGAGGACAAAAGATGCAAATCATCACGCCGGCCAGGTATGTTATGAGCCGGCCGGCGGCAATTATTGAGCATTTCGATAACGCATCGGATCACGCGTCCGCGAAATTTATTCCCTACTACCTGCTCAACGGGCAAAAAGAATTAATCGAAATGCTTCCGGCTACGCAGACTAAACCGCAATAACCCTCGTAAACATTCGACGTTATTCGAGCCGAGTATGGGCAGGCATTTACTGCGCGCGCAAAGCGATGATGGGGTCGACCTTCGTCGCACGCAGCGCAGGAATGTAGCTGGCCAGAATTGCGACTGCGAGCAGAACCAGTGAGATGCCAAGGAACGTGATTGGATCCGTCGCGCTGATCCCATACAGCAAACTTGCTAGTACTCGCGTTAGAAGAAATGCCGCCGCTAATCCGAGCAGCATACCCGCGCCAACGAGTTTGAGCCCCTGCTTCACCGTCATTTGCAACACATCGGTCCGTCGCGCGCCGAGCGCCATGCGAATGCCGATCTCGTGCGTGCGTTGGGCGACTGAGTAGCTCATAACACCGTAAATTCCAACCGAAGCGAGAACCAATGCCAAAGCGGCAAAGATACCTAACAAGAGCATGCTGAACCGCTGCCTGGCGATGGCCTCTGACACGATGTGGTCCATCGTGTCGATGTCTGCGACCGGTTGATCCTTGTCCACGGCCCATATCGCATTGCGAATTGAGCTGGCGAGGCTCATCGGTTCCACGCTTGTCCGCACAACCAATGCGTTCGCTGCCAAGTCCTTTAGCTGCCGATACGTGAAATACATTTGCATTTTGGGCTGTGCGATGAAGTCGTTTTGCCGCACATCCTTCACAACACCAATCACCTCGCGCCACGGAGAATTCGAAGTCGTGGCACCCGGCTTCAGTCGTTTGCCAATGGGGTCCTGGCCCGGCCAGTAGTGCTGGGCGGTTTTCTCGGCAATCACCACCACGTGTTTCGAGTCCGCTCTGTCCTGATCGGTGAAGTCGCGGCCGCGAATTAGTGGAATTCCCATTGTGCTGAAGTAACCCGGTCCAACTGCGCGGTAGATTACATCGGGCCACTGATCCGGCGGCGGATCGGGGATGCCTTCGACGGCAATACTCATCGAATCGCCGTTGTAAGTGAATGGCAGGTTACCCGCGACAGCCACTGATTGCACGCCGGGCAGGGTGCGGACGCGTCGCAACACTTCATCGAAAAACACTGAACGACGTTCTCCGTCTGGATATTTCAGCTCCGACAGGTCTACTTTCATCGTCAGCAGATGATCGGTGCGAAATCCGGGATCGAGATTTCGCAAGTGTAGAAAACTATTGATGAGCAATCCCGCGCCAATGAGAAGGATGAAGGAGACTGCGACTTCCGCGATAACTAACAGGCCTCGAATTCGATTTCCTTTTCTGCTGGCCGCGGAATCACGGCCCCCTTCTTTCAACGAATCGTTTAGGTTGGAATGCGACGCGTGCACGGCTGGCGCGAGTCCGAATACAATTCCGGTCACCAGGGCGATCAACGCAGTAAACAAGAGCACCTTTCCGTCGATGCTAATCGGCTGTGTTTGCGAAATGGTTGCAGGGATGAACGTTTTCAGCACTCGGATTCCCGCCAAGGCAAGGAGCAAGCCGAAACCGCCGCCGAGCAACGCGAGCAATACGCTTTCAGTTAAAAACTGACGCGTCAGGCGGGAGCGACTTGCGCCGAGCGCAAGTCGCAATGCAATTTCCTTTTCGCGCACGGCAGCGCGGGCCAGCAGCAAATTCGCGACGTTCGCGCAGGCAATGAGAAGGACAAAGCCGACGGCTCCAAGCAGGATAAGCAGCGCGGGTTTAATATCTCCGACCAATTCCTCGTGCAGCGGCGTCACCGTCGCTCCGATGCGCGCGTTGAAGCGTGGGTATTCCTTGGCGAGGCGCGCGGCAATCGTCTCCATCTCAGCTTGCGCCTGCTTAAGGGTGATGCCGGGCTTGATCCGTGCAACCACGTCGAGAAAATGAGAGCCGCGCTGCGTTACTTCCTCATTGGTAAACGCGATTGGCACCCATACCTGGTCGCGCCAGTTGCCATAAGCGGGCAAGTGCACCGAGCGCGGCATGACGCCAATCACATTGTAGCTTTCCCCATTCAACGTAATGACGCGTCCAATGACGTTAGAATCAGAACCGAAGCGGCGCTGCCACAGTGAGTAGCTTAGGAGAACGACGTGTGCGCCAGGGCGGTCGTCATCCCGCACAAATGTGCGTCCCAGCAGCGCCGGAACGCCTAACAAGTCGAACAGATTTGCCGAGACGCGGCGACCGTCGAGGCGCTCTGGTTCGCCGGCGCCGGTCAGATTAAAGCTGCGCTCCGACATCGCTGCCATCCCAGTGAAGACCGTGTTCTGTCTCTGCCAGTCGATGAAGTTAGGCGGCGCCGGAGTATTTTTCGGAAAACCGAGATGCGTGGCATTTTCCCACACCATCACCAGTTGTTCTGGGTTTTTGAAGGGGAGCGGCCGCAGCAGAACAGCGTTGACGACGCTGAAGATCGCGCTGTTCGCACCGATGCCGAGAGCGAGAGCGATGACAGCGACGATCGTGAATGCGGGGTTTTTTAGGAGCGTGCGCAGGCCGTAGCGCAAGTCTTGCCAGAGATCGGCAAATATATTGGTCTTGCCTTCGGTTCCCAATGTGACTGGGTTTTGCGAAACGCGACGTTCCACGTGTTTCAGTTCGCGGCCTAACAAATCAGGCGCGTTGAGTTGATCGAAGACTTGTTGGCGCGCTTCCTCTTCCGAGGCACCGCAGTTGAGCGCCCTTTCGTATTCTTCTTCCAGATGCTGCGAAAGTTCTTCAACGATTTCCGCCTCGCGCACGGGAGATAAACCGAGTTCCGCCAGGCGCTCTCTGATCTCGACCTTGAAATCAGGCATGTTGAATCCCGGTGATCAGGTTGATGGCTTCAACGAACTCACGCCAGCCGGCGCGTTGCTTGGACAGCACGTTCTTGCCCGATGCCGTCAGACGATAATAACGGCGGCGACGTTGGCCCGGCCTTTCGACCCAGCGACCACGAATCCAGGTCCGTTTCTCAAGTCGATAAAGCAAAGGATAAAGGGAAGCCACATTAAATCGGATCGCGCCGCGTGAACGCAGCTCGATCAGCTGTGCGATTTCATATCCGTGCCGGGGCCGATCTTCCAGCAGGGATAGAATCATCAATTCCGCGCTGCCTTTCTTTAGTTCGCGATCGGGAACTGGCGATGCCATATATTGCAATGCCATATATGGCACCGAAGGCCGATTGTCAAACCAGGATCCGGGCCGCCCTGTCAGCAGTTCTTTTCGCAGGCGATCGCGGCGGGCAGCGTGGACTCGGTCACATCTTCGCGCACCACAAACGTGCCGACCGCGCCAATGTTAGTGAGGCTGAAACTTCGACAATTGACTGGCGATTAGGGCGGGCTGAAATCGGTTGGCGCCGCCGACATTCACCGCACGAAGAAACACTACTCAGCGCATTCGAAATGCTTCAGGTGAGATTCGTCTGGATAAATTGCGCGCTGGCGTGGATGTCGGTTTGACGCAGGATCGTGTTGCCGGAGTTAACGAAGCGGTGCGGCATGTTCGAGGGAATAACGACGATGCTGCCGGCTTTCACTTCGCGTGTTTCATCTCCGACTGTAATCGTGGCAGAACCTTCGAGCGTGAACGCGACCTCGACGTACGGATGCGTATGTAGCGGCGGGCCCTGGCCAGGCTCGGCGCTGACGATGTAGGCTGAGAACGGCGCACCGTGAGTTTCGCCCACGAATTCGTGCGACATCCCGACAAACGGCAACTGCTGGAGATTAAGAAAGCTCATGACGCACCATACAAGATACTGCAACGCGTGGTTTGGCATACATCGTAGCAACTTATGATGCGCGATCGCTAAACTGCAAAACGAACTTCACGTCGTTCGCGCCGCTGGCGTCGAGATGGTCGAGAGCTTAGAGCGTAACGCTCCGTTGGAGCCACGCTCCTTTACACAGTTTAGGGTTGAGCGTGTCGGAAAGAAGCAACAAGCACCGGCACGTCATAGCGACGCCGAATGCTGCAGCCCAACGCTGCGAGGTCTGCGCCATAGATATGGATCGATACCGCTAGACCCGATCCGGCATTCGTGACTTTGTGGATATCACCTGGAGGCACCGGCACATCCATTGAACCCTCACCATTTAGTCCATCGCCGGCTGCTACGAGGCATGCTTGTCCGTCCTGGTGGCAAAGCTCGTAGCGCGTTTCGTATTCATTCCCTTTGTACACGCCGACAACGCACCACGAAACGTGGTCGTGAACCGGCGTTTTCTGAGCCGGCAGCCATACCAGCGCCGCGACCGAGAAGCTGCCGTCGGTTTCGACGTGTAACACATGCTGTCGATATTTTTTCGCATCCGGCTGCATCTGATCCTGCGTCAGGAGGTCTTCGACTTGAAGATACGGTTCGAGAAGTTCGGCGACCGCACCGGCAACGCGTTTTCGGTTGCTTCTGCATGGACGATCCTTCGCACGCCTGCGATGAATGTCGTCAGCGCGAGCGAAAACTCAGCGCACTCGATATCTGCGACTGCTTTGATAACAACCATGGTTGATCGCGTTTGTGATTCAGGAGGTTTGCGTCCGATAGCGTGCGAGAATCATGCCTACCGCGAGGACGAACGCTTGGCGCTGTAAGTGCACCGGCGCACGCTGCGGCGTTTCCAAAGTGATTTCCCACGGCCGCGGCTGCTGCTCCGGGGGAGCTGAAAGCACGCCGGCATAACATTCGCGCAGGATCGCGTTGTTCGCTGCGAAACCGTCAATCAGTGTTGAGCGGCACCGCGGAAGCGCGTGGTGCGCCGTCTCCAAAGCCGCATGGAGCAGATCATCCGTTTCTGCGCCGTAATGCGCGAAACCGTAAACGCCATCACTGGTATCATCGGTGTGCAGCGAAATGATGCCCTCAAACTCTTCGCGACGGATCTCCGCCTCCAGCAGGCGTACCTCGGGCTCCGCGGAATTCTGCCAGAACTCGCGATTCAAATCTGCACCTGACCTGGAGGAGCGAGTGCCATCGACGAGGCCACCGGGATTGCACATTGGATAAATAAAAAGCCGGTAGTCGCGTCCCACTTCGGGACGCGCGTTGAGGCCACGGACAAGATCTACCAAACCGAGGACCGCCTCCGGTTCGTCGCCGTGAACGCCTGCGAAGATGCCTACCTTGATCCGCCGCTTCATCCGCTGCGTGCGCTGAAAAATGAACCGCGGCATCCAGAAGCGCTCTTCGCCTACGTGCCACATCCCGATGGAGTCGGCGATCAGGTATGGTGAGGCGGCGACCTCGAGTAGCAGCGGCAGCAGAAGCTTGCGCAGTGCCGGCGGCATTGAATCACCGCACTGCTCCTCGCTCGTCGCAACCAACTGATCAGCTGGTGCGGCTTCTGGCGCATCGGCGAGCGGAGCAGGCGGGGGCGAGCAGGACCGATTTAGCAACTCTTCGACGTCAGGTGCGGGCAAATTTGTGGGACGACTCAACATGAAAAGGAAGCGGTTGAATGTCTACTGACGAAGTATGGATTTAATCCTATACCAATCAAGTAGGATTTAAAACGGATTGCTCATGGCAACAACGCCGTCGAGCCGCGTCCCGTTTACGTACTTCGCGGTTCTAGCCGCACACTCTGGCAGCTCACATTCCGTAGTCTGAGCCGCGGCGTGTCTCGATGATCTTCCGTAAACTGTGCCCCCGGGCGAGTGCTCGAGACTCTCCGCTTGACATGCAACCGGTGGGTTGCATAATCTCGCACTGATGGATGCAGTCTTTAAAGCCCTGGCCGATCCCAGTCGCAGAACATTGCTCGACGAATTACGCAAGGAGAATGGGCAGACACTGAGCGAATTATGCGAGCACCTGGAGACGACGCGGCAGGCGGTGACGAAGCATTTGGTGTTGCTGGAAAAAGCAAGCCTCATCGCTGTCGTATGGCGCGGGCGCGAGAAGTTGCACTATCTCAATCCGATGCCGTTGCATGAGATCTATGAGCGTTGGATTGGCAAATACGAACGCCATCGCCTTCAGGCGCTGAGCGATCTGAAAAAAGGTCTCGAATCCGCCCGCCATACGGCGAGACGGATCCGCCGTGGCGGACAAAAGAAAACCAAACCCAAGAAAGCAAAACACGTATTGCGGCGGACTAGAGACCGCCGCTCCTTGAAATAATCCTATGAAGAAAGACCAATTCGTTTATGTGACCTACATTCGCACCACGCCGGAGAAATTGTGGCGGGCGCTCATCGAACCGGAATTCACGAGGAAGTTCTGGTGCAACACAACGCAGGAATCGGAATGGAAACCGGGCGCGTCGTGGAAGATTGTCGCGCCTGACGGAATGCTCACCGACAGCGGTGAAGTACTCGAAATCGAACCGCATCGGCGGCTTGTATTGAAATGGCGCAATGAATTCAGGCCTGAACTAAAAGCCGAAGGTTATTCGCGCCTGACTTACCAACTGGACAAGGAAGGCAAATCGGTCAAGCTGATCGTCATTCACGAGACCGAGAAGGAAGGCTCGAAGTTCATCCGAGCCGTGTCGACTGGATGGCCGCATATTCTCGCCAGTCTCAAGAGTTTGTTGGAAACCGGCGAATCACTGGAAGAAACCCGCGAATGGCCGCGTGAAGCGTGTAAATAGCGGATTCGGAAAATCCCAAAGTGATTCATTATTCAACCCAGCGTTTGGCCGATGAATCGGCCTACGCCGGGCTACGCGCGGGCATCTGCTCCGATTGCTGAACGGAAATGCATTCGCGGAGTCAGGCTCGCAGCCTAACATCCAATTCCGCTACGCTTTGAAGCGACGTAAACCTTGACCAACAAGGGTCAACGGCCTTTGACTAGCGTTGCCTGTAAGAACCGAAAGCAATGCGAAACAAGGAAACAAAGGGAGATATTAGTGTCCAGGCAATTGCAGGGACTCATGTTGTGCTTCTCGGGATGGATTTACCCGAGCAAGATTGCCCTGGCCTACTTGGATTCGCCTTGCGACGAGAAGATCACACTGAGGGAGAAAAGTATTGGCTGTCGGGATATAAGACTTTCGCCAGCGTAGAGCCATCTCCGCCACCGGGGATTCTTTACTCGACGCGACAGCATCCTATTCAAGGCTTCACCTGGTCGGATTTTTCCGCGAAACCGGAGCACGAATATACGTATGAAGTATTTGCGCTGAGAGGCGCGCCTGCGAGTCCGGAAGAGGCCGAAAAAGTAGCGGTGAAGATTCGCACTGAGAGTGAGCATGGCAGGACCCATCATGTGCATTTCAATCGCGGTGCCGCAGCATCGCAGGAATACACGCGGCTTTTCGGCGACAAGCGGCCCGAGGACGTAGGGCCGGCGGCGTTCACGTGGCTTTCGCGCGGGGCAGCCGAATCAATCGCGGATTTCATCGGGCGCGCCGTTGGCCCGGGTTGGGGACTGCGCGTCGGCGGCTACGAATTTACGGACGAGAATGTGCTAAAGGGGTTAGGCGCAGCGCGGGACCGCGGCGCGGATGTTGCTATTCTCTACCACGCAAAAAATGACGAACAAAAGATCGCTAATGAGGCAGCGATCCAGAAATTCGGCCTGGAAAATATTTGCCATCCGCGCAATGCGCAGGGCCTGACGCTTTCACATAATAAAACCATCGTGTTAACGAAAGCCGGCGCCGCACAAGCAGTGATCACCGGTTCGACCAATTTCAGTATCGGGGGAATTTATGGGCACAGCAACGTCGTGCACATCTGCGAGAAGGATGAGGTCGCGGCGAAATATTTATGGCTGTGGAATGAACTGAAGAAGAACACGCCGAAATCTGCCGACGTAAGCGTGTTGGTCGGCAAAACTCCGCTTCCAGACGACCCCGTTGAAAAACAAATCACTCCTATTTTTAGTCCGCGCGATTCTCTGCAAGCATTGGATTGGTACGCAGAGCAGGCTAAGGGCGCCAATGACGCATTGTTCATGACGTTTGCCTTCGGCATGAACCAGCGTTTTCAGGATGCGTACGGAACTGGAACCGCCAAACTGCGTTACGCGTTGATGGAAGCGATGAGCGGACCGACCAGGACCAAAGAGCAGCGCCTCGCCAACGAAACCGCAATCATCAAGCTAAGGAAAATGAAAGCGAACAAGTTCGCCATTGGATCGCGTTTGGGTAAAGGCGCGTTCAACCACTGGCTCGTCGAGCAGCTCTCAGGATTAAACGTTAATGTGCGATATCTACATACAAAATACATGCTGGTCGATCCTTTGGGCGCCAACCCACTGGTAGTTTCCGGTTCTGCAAATTTTAGTGAAGCTTCGACTACGAATAATGACGAGAATATGCTGGTCATTCGAGGTAACCCGCGCATCGCCGACATTTATCTTGGGGAGTTCATGCGTCTCTATCGCCACTTCGCTTTTCGCGACTGGCTTACGCAACACCCGGAAGCCGACGAAGTACAAGTCGGTCACCTAGACGAGACCGATCAATGGTGGAAACGCTACTTCGGCGACAGCTTCGAATCCCGGCAACGCAGCTATTTCGCCAGCTAGGCAGTTGCAGTGGCGGCGGAGCCTGGCCTGAGTTTGCCGAACGGGTCAGCCGCATCGGGGACCAGGCGCGTTTCCCGTGCTACTTGAAACCCCTGCCTTAACGAGATCTCTCTTAGTATTTCGGCACGTCGGGATCGATTTGATCCGACCACGCATCGATTCCGCCTTCAAGATTGTAAACTTTGGCGAAACCACGCTGTTGTAGCAGTTGTACCGCTTGAGCGCTGCGTGTTCCACTGTGACAATGAGCTATGATTGGTTGCTCGCGCTCCAGCTCGTCTAAGCGTTCGGCAATTTCTCCCAAGGGGATCAATTTTGCGCCGTCAATCCGGGCAATTTCGTATTCGAACGGTTCCCGCACATCGATCAATTCGAATGGTTCGCCTGCATCCATCCTCCGCTTTAGTTCTTGCGGGGAAATCCCCGGGATCGCTCCTTCGTCGCGCACTCCGCAAAATTGTTCGTAGTCGATGGGCGAGAAGATTGTTGGATTCTCGCCGCAGACAGGACATTGCGGATCACGTCGCAGGTTGAGCTCGCGAAATTTTACCTTAAGCGCATCGAAATGGAGAAGACGTCCAACGAGAACCTCGCCGATGCCCAAAATTAGTTTCAATGTCTCAATCGCCTGCAGCATTCCGATTATCCCTGGCAAAACGCCAAGCACGCCCGCCTGCGCGCAGTTGGGAACGGACTCCGGTGGAGGCGGCTCAGGAAAAAGACATCGATAGCATGGGCCGCCCAGATGAGGCGCGAACACCGTCGTCTGTCCTTCAAATCGGAATACCGAGCCGTAGACATTGGGCTTACGTGCAAAAACACAGACATCGTTCGACAAATATCGCGTCGGAAAATTATCCGATCCATCAACGATCACGTCGTAACGGGACACAAGTTGAGGCGCGTTTTCACTGGCGAAACGGCACTTGTGCAATTCGATCTCGATCTGCGGATTGATGTCGTGCAAGCGATCCCTGGCCGACTCCAGCTTGCCGCGACCGATATCTTTTGTTCCGTGAAGAATTTGGCGTTGAAGATTGGAAAGATCGACATCGTCAAAATCCACAATGCCGAGTGTCCCAACGCCGGCGGCTGCCAAATAAAGCGCAGCCGGCGATCCGAGTCCTCCGGCGCCGATGCACAAGATGCGCGCCGCTTTGAGTCGACTTTGCCCTTCTGATGTAACTTCGGGCATGATCAGATGACGCGAGTAGCGTTGCAACTCGTCAGTGCTCAATCGCATCGCACCACTGCGCTTCTCATCAATGATGCTCCGATTCATATGCAGCCCGTACCTTAGCACAAAGTCTTGGAGCTGTAGCCGGGATCGCCGAAGCAGTTAATCCGAACCCATCTTTGGCGCGGCCCACGTCGCCCGAAAGCATCGGGGGACAACTCTCCGGTGCTTGAGCTACTCTGTGACCTTTACAGGCGTGCCGACGGGGGCGTTCTCAAAAAATCTTCCCGCCATCCCCTTCGGCAATCGAATACAACCATGGGAAGCAGCAAAGGGTGGCACATAACCCTGATGCATCGCGTAGCCGCCCCTGAAGAACATGGCATAGGGCATTTGCGCACCGTCGAAATGCGTGCCTGACGGACGCCGATCCTTCCGAGCGTCAATGTTTGATCTCACCACATTGCCATAATCATCTATGTAATCACCGAATATCGTTGAGACGTGGTCTGGGCTCTTTGAGACAACTGAATAGCTTCCAGGAGGCGTAGAGAACCCTGGTTTGCCGGTGGAAACGGTCGACTCGCCGACCAGGCGTTTGCCCTTGTAAAAGTAGGCTTTCTGTTCGCCGATATGAACAACGATCCTGGCCGGGCCGGAAGCGCCTTCATCATTCCACCAGCCCACTTCGGCGGCGCGAGGAAACGGACCCTCTGGAAAAGTCTCGCAACCGCAAATGATGAGGGCGAGCAGGCATGCGCCTGCAATCCGGAGTAAACAGTGAGGGTTCATGGAGGCGGGTATTTATCCGCGTTTAGTTAGGCCGCTTCAACTTAAATCCGCGTAAAAGCTTCGCTCATGCGGTTGAAGCCCTTTACGCGGTTTGACGCTGTGCGCTTGTCTCAATACGCTCTGCCTGATGCAAACTGTGCAACCGCCGATTAATTTGGAGAATTGGATCGAAGAGAACCGAGGAAATTTTAAGCCGCCGGTGAGCAATCGCTATCTTTACGACGGCCGCGATTTTTTCGTGATGGTAATCAAGGGACCGAACGCGCGGAACGATTTTCACCTCGTCGATTCGGAGGAGTATTTCTACCAGCTAAAGGGCGACATCAAGGTGCGGGTTCGCGAAGGCGACCGCATCGTGGATCATATTGTTAGACAAGGCGAAACATTCTTCATCCCGCCAAATGTGCCGCATTCGCCGCAGCGCCCGCCGGATACGATTGGTGTCGTAGTCGAACGCCGCCGGCCGCCGGGAGAAAAAGAGCACGTTATTTTTTACTGCGAGAATTGCGGCTCGTTGGTGGAAGACATCCATTTCGACTGCGCAGATATTGTTGAGCACTTCAGCCAGGCGATGCTCGATTTCTGGAATGACGACGCGCGCCGTACCTGCAAAAAGTGCGGCACGAAAGTCGAGAAAGCGCCGCCAATGGACTCGCTGTAGGCATCTGTGTCAGCTCCGAACGCTTTCGGAGTTCGCAGAAACACCCTACAATTCCACGCGTGAAGATCGACCTTCATACCCACATTCTGCCGCGCGACTGGCCGGACCTCGACGCAAAATACGGTTACAACGGATTCGTCAGGCTTGATCATTACGATCCCTGCTGCGCTCGCATGATGGTCGGAGACCGGGTCTTTCGCGAGATTACGGAGAATGTTTGGGATCCGAAGCGCCGGATCGAAGAGATGGACGCGGCCGGCGTTTCAATGCAAGTGCTCTCCACCGTGCCAGTGATGTTTAGTTATTGGGCGAAGCCCAAGGACGCTCTCGATCTTTCACGGTTCTTAAACGATCACATCGCAGAAGTCGTCCGGGAAAATCCAAGTCGCTTCGTCGGTCTGGGGACGGTCCCATTGCAAGACGCCGATCTTGCCGCGCAGGAACTTGAACGTTGCATGCGCGAGCTCGGTTTGTGTGGCGTCGAGATCGGCACACATGTCGACCCAAACGAACATTGTCATGGCGCAGATTGCCGGAACCTGGATCATCGTTCGCTCGACGTTGTCTGGAAAACCGCGGAGCAATTGAACGCTGCCATCTTTGTTCATCCATGGGACATGATGGGCAAGGAACGCATGCCCAAGTACTGGCTGCCCTGGCTGGTCGGTATGCCGGCTGAAACATGTCTCGCGATTTGTTCGATGATGTTCGGTGGCGTTTTTGAGCGATTTCCAAAATTACGCGTCGCCTTCGCCCACGGCGGCGGGGCATTTCCATTTACCATCGGTCGTATCGAGCACGCCTTCTATGTTCGCCCCGATTTGGTCGCGATTGATAACAAGATCAATCCTCGAAGCTACCTGGCGACTGACAAAACTCCTGCGCGGTTTTATGTCGATTCCCTTGTTCACGACACCGAGGCATTGAAAATTCTGCTCAAGCTATTTGGTCCGCAACGCGTCGCTCTCGGCTCCGATTATCCTTTTCCATTAGGCGAAGCTAAATCGGGTCAGCTGATCGAATCGACGGAGTTTTCGGCCGAAGAAAAAGCACAACTGCTTTCTGGTACGGCCCGCGAATTTCTCGGCTTGGTAACGTGATTCGTTAAAGCGTTGAAGCGGCCATAATTTTCGGCGCGATCTGACGTTTTAACGCTTCAACCGTTCAACGCTTCAATAAGGCGACAGCCTCACATTTCGTGTCTAATGGCCCAGAGATCGTGAAAGACGGGCCTGAACAATGACTCTTTCAGAAACGGGACACCGGGTGATCCTCCTGTACCCTTCTTCGCTCCGATTGTTCGCTCAACAAGCTTGATGTGCCTGTAACGCCACTCCTGCAGTCCCTCGTCAAAATCGGTCATCAATTCGAAGAGAATCGAGCATTCAGGCGAATTCTTGTAGAGCTTCAAAATTGCCTCCTGTACGCGCTCGTCGGGTTCATTTGGTTTGGTGACGTCGCGATCCTTTAAGTCTGCGGGAATTTGCGCGCCGCGCACAGCGAGGAAATCGTAAAAATGATCGACCACAGTCCGTTCTCGGAGCAATTGTTGCAGTCGATCATATCCCGGGAAATCCGGCTTCAGATACCTGACTGTCGATTCGCGCTTGTATCCCAGCGCAAATTCAATTTCTCGAAACTGCACCGATTGAAATCCCGATGCAGTCTCGAGCCGGTCCCGAAAACTCGAGAACGAAGAAGGCGTCATCGTTTCGAGAATATCTATCTGGGCGACCAGGACCTTCATGATTGTGCGCACACGTTTGAATGTGTGAATCGCGCCGAAAAGATCGCCCGCGGAAAAATCTCTCTTTATCTTTTCGAACTCATGCAGCAACTGCTTGAACCATAACTCATACGTCTGATGGATAATGATGAAGAGCGTCTCATCGTGTTCCGGCGGGGTGGAACGCGTCTTTTGAAGCGAAAGCAGCTCCTCCAAATCAAGATAAGTCGCATACGTGAGGGATGGCATATGAACATGCTCTACGGGACTCGAAGGGACGTCAACGCTGCACGATGTGGCGCGCGCTACCCAGTCCAGCCCGGACGATTCCTCGATGTGGATGCAAGTTGAAACTCATTAGGTCGGCTGCAGTTTTTTTGAATTTCTGAATCCAGTGGTTCTGCGGCGGGCATCTCAATAGGAGAGGCGAATTGTATGAAGTGGATCAATAAGTCGGACCTAACTGCTAGCGGTCAACGATTGTGCTTTTACCTGCTTGGGAGAGTGGCGATCGCGGTAGCGGTCTCGATGTTTTTCCTGCCTGCAACAAAAACTTCGGCCGAGCCAGTGCCCGGATCGCTGGATGTGCACTGGAGCGAAGGCGCTTCAGATTGCACGGCAAATCCGCAAAGGCCTCTTCAAGTCCACGTTTACGAGCCGCAAACGTTTATCTTGCGCCAAAGTCCTTGCGCTAACTTCGAAGCCAACTTTCTCTATCTTCTTATCGGCTCGGACAAAGCTCTTCTAGTCGATACGGGTGCGGTCGCGAATCCAGCAGAGATGCCGCTGGCAAAAACGATCTTGGAGCTATTACCGAACAAGGACGGCAAAAGGCTTCCACTCCTGGTGGCGCATACTCACAGACATCTGGATCATCGCGGCGGCGATCCGCAGTTCGCATCTCTTCCATCGGTTCAGATCGTGCCCATAGATTTGGAGGGTGTTCGAACGTTCTTCGGTTTCACTGACTGGCCCAACGGAATTGCCCATCTGGATTTGGGTGGCCGAACTGTGGACGTAATTCCGACACCCGGACACAACCCGACCCACGTGGCATTTTACGACAACAGGACGGGCATTCTTTTTTCGGGAGATTTTCTGATGCCGGGTCGACTGCTGATCGAAGATGCGGCGGCTTACCGCGAAAGCGCGCTGCGGGTTGTCGACTTTCTGAAGACGCGTCCACTGAGCCACATCCTGGGCGGGCACATCGAGTTAAACGCGGCAGGACACACCTACCCATTCGGATCTCACTACCATCCCAATGAGCACCGGCTCGAGTTGACGAGAGAAGATTTAACAGAGTTGCCAGCTGCGTTTGGAAGCTTCAACGGCTTCTATGCACGGCATTCGAATTACGTTCTTACGAATCCCATTCACAATCTTGTGGCGCTCGCGATTATTGCGATTGCGGTACTAATTCTCATCGTGTGGGGCCTGCGCCGGTTGTGGCGACGGGTCAGGCATTGTTGACGATCGAGATGTGTGAGCACGAGCTTCCCGCGTTCGCTCCGCCCGGGCCGGGAGCAAGAGAAAGAGCAGGATGGCGGCCGCGTCTGCTGACCTTAACATTGAGCGTTGGGCGTTCGGCTTTTGCTTCAGCTAATGTACTGCAGGTACTCGCGATCCCACGCCGCCGGGATGCTCTCCCGGGAGGAGTACGGGCCCGGCTCGTACGCGCGCGAGGCAATGCCTTGCTGGCTCAATTCGCATACGTGCCAGTCCTGCTTGTTCGTCATGTCCCAGAACTCGATCGCGTCCTCGGGTTTGAAATCTTTTCGATCGAACGCTTCTGGATGAAAAAACCAATCACAAAGAATTAAAGTCCGTTCCGGCGACAGCGGACGAAGCTGGTGCACCATCGCGTAATCTGGATGCAAGCTGAGCAGCATGTTGGGAAAAATGGAATAGTAGAAAACGAATCTGAAATCCTCGTTGCCGAAATCGCCCACAGGCAAGGCGCACGCGTTGCCGCTCATGGTCAGGCTCTTTTCGCTGGCGATGCGCATGAATCCGCCCAGGAACGGTCCTTCGGTCAAATCATTCTCCGCTGAATCGGAAGGCGATATTTTTGAGAGTTCGGGATGCACGCCCGCGCAGTGATAACACTCCGAGTAATTTTCGAAGATCAGCTTCCAATTCGCCTGCACGTCGTAATCGATCCGTTTGGCTGAGCGCAGCTTCGGCAAATTCCAACGGGAAAATTTTCCGGCCAACGCCGCGAACCATTTGTCCAGCGGAGTAGGGGAATCCGTTAGATTTACGAAAATGAATCCTTCCCACAAGGCCAAGTGCACTGGGTGCAATGAATAATCGGCTTTATCGAACCCGGGAACATTATCCATGTGCGGCGCGCCAAGCAGTCGCCCGTCACCTCCATAAGACCACGCATGATAAGGACACTGAATTGCGGACACATGTCCATTTCTGTTTTCGACAAGCCGGGATCCGCGATGGCGACATACGTTGTAAAACGCATGAATCGCCCCGCGCTTGTCGCGAAGAACGATCAAGCTTTCAGCGGCGACCTCGGAAATGAAATAATCGCCGGTTTTTGCGATCTGGCTTTGATGCCCGACCAGCACCCATTGCTCGGAAAAAATCTTCTTTTGTTCCTCCGCAAAAATCTCGGGAGCGACAAAATAGCGCTGTGACAAGGTCTTGGCGCCAGCCGAGAATGTCTCAGTCGTCTTGCGAAATGCTACGTCTGTCTGCGTCGCTGGCATTGGGGAAAGTCCACGCCGATACGTTCGCGTCAATGCAGTTGTAGAGGCGATTGTGCCGAGCGCCTGGTTACAGATGTTTAGCGGCGGGCTGTGTCAGCCGCAAATCTGTAGCGGCGGTCCATGACCGCCGAACGTAATTCGCCTACTTCAGAACCACCTGATGAAACTCGTACCAGTCGTCGAGATTGTTTAGATTCACCGCGTCCTTCGGAGCCGAAGCGTCATCCGTGATGTCGCACGCACCCAGGACGCCCTTGCGCGTCTCGTCATCGTGAATGTAACCACGCACTGCGTCGTTATGCTTTTCAATCGCGCCTCGATTAAGTGACTTGGCGTTTTTCGTCACCCAGGCTTCGAATTCGGGATAGGTCGGCTTGTTTTGTTTGATGTAATCTTGTACCGCCTGCTCTTCGAGTCCGAGCGCAGCGCAAGTCATGGCATCAAACCCTCTGCCGATGCCCGGATAACCGGGTGCAAGTTTGCCTTGCTCTTCAAGCGAAACTTTGAGCCAGAGACGTGGCAGATGCAAAACACCAAGTGGCCCTGCAACGCCGGAGCTGATCATTGGAACGTATGTATCGGTCATAGTGTAATTTTGTTAATCCCGGCTCAGGCGAATTGCAAGTTCCTGCGTCCCTCAAAGGGAGTCTTATTCGCTCTCGATATCCGGCTTCGGTAATGGCGAGGAGATTTCCACCTGTGTAATTTTACTGTCCGGCTCGCGGCTGGCTTCGAGTTCCACTTCTTGCCTGGGATCGGTGCGCGTGCTGAGAAACAGGATCCTCGTGATCTTGCCGTTAACACTGATCTTGTTAAGGCTCTGATTGAGATTGTTTGCTGCGGTTGCTACAGCTTGCCAGCTGTCCGCTATTTTCTCTGGAGTAAGCGATGAAGTGCCGGTCTGGACGATTTTTACCTGGTCATCCACGATTTTTCGTGCTGGCACCCCAGCAGCCTTCAATTCCGGGGTAGCCGGTGTCCAATCGGGTAACACCACAGGTCCTGGCGCGTCGAGTTGCTTCTTCAGAGCGGCCTGCAATTTGTCCTTTTCACGTTTTTCCTGCTCTTCCTGTCGCGCTTCCTCTTCTTTCGCTTGCGACAGCATGTCCGCGAGTTTCTTTTTTGTGTCCTGCGACGCCGGGTTCTGTTTCTGAAGTTCCTTGGCTTCCTTCTGCATGTCCTGCGCCTCCTTTAACATCTTCTTCAAATCAGGATCGTTCAGCGGATTATCCTGTGCGCGAAGAAGCGGGGCAAAAAGCAGGCAAGTGATGACGAAAATAGAAACGGAGCGGGCTTGTGGATTCATCGCATGAGAATAGCAAGCCTGTCCGGCTGCTTACAATTCAAATGAACTAAACTGACGTCATAGACCGGCTGCCCGCCCAAAAACGTCCTCGATCAGATAATGGAGCTTTTTTTCTCGAGCTGTTCCATGCAGCGTTTTATGGGTACCGCTCGCCCGCCTTGCTCTCGAAAAGATCGAACAATAAACTCGAGACTTGACGATATCGTATATTACGATATCGTATCATATCATGAAGAAGTATTGTGCAACATGGGCATGTGGTCTTGCGCTGGTTCAAGCGGCATTGGCTGGAGAAGCGGGCGCGCCGCTGGTTGAACAGCGGACGCAATCGTTCACGATTGGGTTAAATGGGTCGGTCGCCGATGTCACGCCGCTCTTTGGTCCGGTACGCGAGGCAGAGTGGGCTCCAGATTGGTCACCACGTTTCATTCACCCCTCACAGGGCGCGCAACGCGAGGGCGTGGTGTTCACTACCACGGGCGCCGATGGCAAGGATCGACTCTGGTTGCTCACAACATACGACCTTGGGAACGGCCGCGTGGAGTACGTAGTTATAATACCAGCCTTCGCGGCTAACGAGATCAAGATCCGCGTTCTTCCTGACGGCGAACGGCACTCCAAAGCGACGATAACGTATCGGCGTTCCGCGCTGGCGCCGGAGGGGAATGACGAGGTTGCCAAACTGGACGCGCATTGGGCGGAGCAACAGCGGATTCACTGGGAAACGGCCATTAACGAAGCTCTGACAAAGGGCCGCATTCATGACTGATGTGGAATTAACGCGCGCGCTCGAGCGCGGCGAGCTCAAGGATTTTCATCATGCTTCGCATTTGCACGTAGCATGGGTCTATCTCGCGGAATCTTCATCGGTACAGGAAGCTGCCAAAAAGATGCGCAACACGTTGCGCCGATTCGCCGCAGCCGCCGGCAAACCGGAAAAGTATCACGAGACCATGACGTTGTTCTGGGTGCATCTTCTCTCACATGCGCGCGCGGACAACGGCGCAGAACCATTGGAAGAGATCGTGCATGCAAATCCGCAATTGCTGGAAAAGAATTTTTCGCTCGCTTATTATTCGGCCAAACGGCTTTTCAGCGACGAAGCGCGAACTTCGTGGGTAGCGCCGGATTTGAAGCCGCTTTCAATCGATGCCATTGCGACTTGTTCATCCAGTCCACCGTGCGACGCACCGAATCGGTCTTTATCTTGACGATCTGAGAGAACGAGGGTTGACGCAGGGGGAAGCGCATATTTTAGGGCTGCTTGCTCATTCCGGCCGGGCCAATGTGGCCGACCTCCATCGCGGCCTCGCGCACAAGAGATCGACCTTGACCAGCATTCTCGATCGCCTGGCAAGACGCGGGTTGATCACGCGCGCAGTCGGCGAAACAGATCGCCGCACGTTCGTGGTGAGATCGACGACAAAAGGCCGAAAACTGGCGAAGCGTGTCCAGCGTCATTTATCCGCTTTAGAACGCGCCGTTGTCCATCGCGTTAGCGCCGCCGATATCAAGGGTTTCAACAGGGTCGTCGCAGCTCTGGAACAGGAAGCGCATCAACGCGTTGGCTCAAGAAGAACGCGACCGAGTCGCAAGCGCAGGAAAGCCGCAAATTAAATTCAAGACCTATTGGCGCGAAGAGCGGGCGATCAAAACTGCGAGCGCCAGGATTCCGATTACGACAAGAGTGACGAGAGCGGTGTAAAGAATTCGATCTTGCAAGCGAGCACGCCGCGCTGCTTGCGCGTATGGGATGCGCGTAAAGGTGACCATGGTGTAAAGTGGCAGATACATACCCGGCAGCGCAGCTTCGAGCAGGTGATCGAGTTTCTTTTTCGCACGAAATGTCCGCGACGCGGTTTTGTCGCGCATCTCAATGAAATTGCCGATCGCCAGATCGGCGAGCGCATCGGCATTTTCTTTTCGGCATTCGAAATATTTGGCAAATGCGCGTTCGCGGTTATGGGGAAATTTGTCCAGACATTCGTCGAGCACGACGCAATCTTCGAACGCGGCGTTCATTCCCTGGCCATAAAATGGAACCACTGCGTGGGCTGCATCGCCGAGCAGGCAGACCCTGTCACGGTAATACCAGGGCCCGCAACGAATCGTCACAAGTGAGCCGGTTGGGTTGTTCTTGAAATCCTCGAGCAGTGCCGGCATGAGGGGAACTGCGTCAGGAAATTCTTCATCGAAGAAGCGCCTGATGTCGTCATCCGTCTTTGTTGTGGCGAAACTGCGTGGTCCTTCGAATTCCCAGAAAAGCGTACAAGTGAACGAACCATCCGGGTTGGGCAGGGCAATCATCATGAAGCTTTTGCGGGGCCAAATGTGGAGAGCGTTTTTCTCGATTCGCCACGACCCATCCGTCGCAGGCGGAATGGTCAACTCCTTGTAACCATGCGCGAGATAGCTCTCCTCGTATTGGAAATTGTTGATGTTTCGTTGCATCGAAGCGCGCACCGCTGAGAAGGCGCCATCGACGCCGATCACAGCATCGCCACGGACTTTGATTATTTCCGGAGCGGGAGTCGCCTCTACATCTGCGCCGGTCTTTTCCAAATGACAGACTGCTTCGGCCAGATCGACGTCGGTGCATTTGTGATTGAAATGGACGCGTACATTCGGATACCGCTGTGCCGCCTCAATGACCGCAGCGTTGAGCGAAGCCCGCCCGATCGAGTTGATGCATTTCCTGGGATCAACGTCATAAGCCGCGAAATGCAGCGCGCCGGATCTATCGTGAATCATCCGGCCGCGCATCGGGATCGCGTGCCGTAACGATTCGTCTGCGATCCCGATCTGTTCGAGCGCATGAATTCCGCGCGTCGAAATTGCCAGATTGATCGAGCGGCCACCAACCATGTTGCCTTCGCGTGGATCGGCTCGGCGTTCGTAGAGATCGACATCATATCCGCGGCGTCCCAGGTATGCTGCGAGCAATCCACCGGCCAGGCCGCTGCCGACGAGAACAAACTTAGCTGGCATCAGGGAATTCTTAACCGCGGATTACCCGGATATCACGGATATTTCAAACAGTTAGTGATGACGCGCTTCTTGAGACGCATCTTATAGCGACAGGGCGCCGTGGTACACCGTCGCGCGGAATAGCTTTGTCTGCTCTCGCGCCCAGCTTAGGGCATCGCGGGTTGCGTCAACTCGCTGATGCTAACCCGCCGATTGCGTTCGGGACTACCTTTGCTGGCTTTGTTATTAGTTGCAGTTTTCGATTTCGACTTGGCTGGTTCGTAATCCTGCAGCCAGGCACTCCATTGCATGTTCTCTTTCCATGCCGTGATTCCGGAATGGCCATAATGCTGTTCGACCTCGTACTCGTCGTCTTTTATAACCGGGCACCAGAATAGTCGGCCAGCTCTCCGCCAGCCATCGAGGATGATGCCGTCCGTGAAAGGCTGGTTACGCGCGGTCACTACAAGACAATTATTTTCGCTTGATGTGTGATCATAGGCCACGCCCCAGTGAAGCACCAGCGTCTTGAGCTTGAGTTCTTTCAATTGCGTGCCGATATCCTGTGCCCAATGGCCGCACCAACCACGTTTTCTGGCGCCGACGTTGACCAGGAAGGCCTGGAACTCTGGATTTAAGACGACATGATAATCGCGTGCGAGCTTGCGCGCCGTCGTGTGCGCCGTCACCGCAACGAGCTCGGCTTCCTTCGGATCCACATCGGATGAAAGCCCCGCAAGCGCCTTGCTCAAATCCTTGATCGATCTCTCGTCTTTGGCGAATGCCTGATTGGCGAGAGGCAGAAACGCACACACGAACAAAATGCTACGACTCAATTTAAACATTCTCTTTTAGCCCTTAAGCACTTCGATCCGATGTCCCCATTGCAACAACAAATGTGGCCGTCATAGACAGTGCGTTGCATGCTTACGCGTGAATGCTGCTCGTGTCCAGACGCTGTTGATGATAAAAATGGTCCCCTTGCTAGATGCATATCCGACAACTCATTTATTGCATCGTACTAGTTGGAATTCTCGGTGTGGTCGCGAAGACTGCACCGCCCAGCTGGCGCGATTTGTGGCAGAGATTTGTGCGCGGACTTTCGGCGCTGGCCCGCCACAAGACGGTGAGTTGGGTGGGGCTGGGAGTGTTGATTCTCGCTGCGCGGGCAGCGCTTCTTCCAATCTGGCCCATCCCCAAGCCATCCATTTACGATGAATTTAGTTACCTTCTGCAAGCTGACACTTTTGCGCATGGCCGCCTGGCCAATCCGGCGCATCCCCTTTGGCGGTTCTTTGAAAGCATCTATATCCTGCAACAACCTACTTATGCCTCTCGGTTCCCGCCTGCACAGGCGTTAGTGCTGGCGCTGGGACAGGTGTTCTTCGGGCACCCATGGTTTGGGGTGTGGTTGAGTGCGGGTCTGCTGGCTGCGGCACTTTGCTGGGCTCTGCAAGGGTGGCTGCCCTCGGGCTGGGCGTTGTTAGGCGCGTTCATTGGGCTCGAGCTTTGTCTTTTCAGCTATTGGATGAATAGCTATTGGGGAGGGGCGGTAGGTGCAATTGGCGGCGCACTTGTTATCGGCGCATGGGTTCGCATCGTCCGCGCGAAGCAATGGCGTTACGCCTGGCTTTTTGGAATTGGAGCGGTGATTGTGATTCTGGCGCGACCGTTTGAGGGATTGCTGCTTGTTGTTCCGGCACTCATTGCGCTAGGACTGGCAGACCGCACAGCGCGCGTCTGGTTGCCCATCATCATTATTGGCATTCTGGGCGCTTCCTGCCTCGCGTATGATAATTACCGCGTCACTGGTCATCCATTGCGTCTGCCATATCGGGAGTACTACGAGCAATATGAAATTGTGCCGCCGTTTTCGATCGTGCCGATTTCCACGACTCCGCGAACCTTTCGGAATTTCGATCTTGAGTCGAGAAATCGCGAAACGTACGAGCGAGCGCGGAGCTGGCGCCTTCTCATTGATCGCCCATTGGACTGGCTCACGCTCTTTCGTTACTATTACGGCAACCTCGTCTGGTTGCTGCCGGCCGTTGTATTTATGCCGGGGCTGTGGCGTTCCAGGAGGACGCGGTTTGCTCTAATCCTGACGGCAATCATTGGCGCAGCATCGCTGATTGAAGTGTGGTGGTATCCGCACTACGCGGCGCCGTTTCTTGCGGCATTGTTGATACTCGTTGCGCAATCGATGCGTTATCTCAGACAATGGAAGTATCACGGCCGCGGTGTTGGCCGTTTTCTGGTGAATGCAATGCCGGTTGCGGTATTTGTGTTAATGATCGCCTCAGAAGCAGAGGCAATTGTAACGCATGGGACAACAGACCAGAAGCAGGCTGCGAACGTGCAGATCGCGCAAAAGGAAAGCATTGAACAGGAGTTGCTAAAGAAGCAGTCAGGCCCGCATGTAATCTTCGTGAGCTATGCCGGCCTGCCCAGTCCGCATGAAGAATGGGTCTATAACCCGGCGAACATCGATACCGCTCCGGTCATCTGGGCGTTGGATTTGGGCCCGACCGAGAATGAAAAACTCCGCCGCTATTATGCGGGCAGGTCTTTCTGGCGCTTTAAACCGGCTGAGTCGATGAGCCTTAGCCCGTACTAGCTGACGCTCAGCGGAAGCAGGCGGGTAATCCGGTCGCCAGTTTGCAGCTGATGCGACTGCATTGAAAGCAAAGAAGGCTCGCACAAAATCCACACAGGACACATCGTAATCGATCACCACATGAAAAACCGATCTCGCCAACTATTCATTCCGCTGATTTCCATTTTCGCAATCGTACAATCGCTGAACGCGCAAGAACCCAAGGCCGCCAAGCCGAAGCAGTTTATCTATATGTTAAGGCTGGTGCCGAGGCTGCACGCGGATTCAGCTTGGACGAAAGAGGATAATGCCGTGCTGGAGCGCCATTTCGTTCGGTTTCAACAGGCTGCTGAGTCTGGTCAATTGATCCTTGCGGGGCGGACGTCAGAACCAGGCGACAAGACATTTGGCATCGCCATTTTTGAGGCGCCCGATGAAGACGGAGCGAGAAAGTTCATGCAGGAAGATCCAGCGGTGGCGGGCGGATTGATGACGGCGGAGCTGCACCCGTTTGCGGTCGCGCTTCAACGGAAGAATCCGTAGAGAGACTGGTAATCGACAGATCTGCTATTGATGCTGAGACAGAATCCTCGTAAAACGCCAGACTTCGTGAAAGGTATTGTAGAGTGGGGTAGGGGCAACGCGGATGACGTTGGGTTCGCGAAAATCGCATTTTACGCCGGCGGTTTCGAGTTCCTTTAACAATTCTTTCGGATGCTCATGCGCCAGGATCGACAATTGGCAACCGCGCTCATCGGGATTGCGCGGTGTAATAACGGTAAACTTTTTCGATCCAATTTCTGCTAACAGGAATTCCAGATAGCCAGTAAGCCTGATCGACTTTGCGCGCAGCGGTTCCATTCCGCCTCCGTCATCGAAGATCTCGAGCGAGGCGCGCAATGGCGCCATCGAGAAAATCGGCGGATTACTGATTTGCCAGCCGTCGGCCGACGCAACTGGAATAAATTCGGGTTCCAGATGCAATCGGAACCGAGTGTTCGGATCGTTGCCGAACCAGCCGGCGAACCGCGGCAGTTTGGTGTTGGTCGCGTGTCGTTCGTGCACGAACGCGCCTGCGACTGCGCCGGGACCTGCGTTTAGATATTTATACGAACACCAGACAGCAAAATCCACATTCCAATCGTGCAATTTCAACGGCGCGTTTCCCACGGCATGGGCAAGATCGAACCCCACGACGATGCCGCTTGCCTGTGCTGCAGCAGTGATTGTCTTGATATCGAACAGTTGGCCGGTGAAAAAATTCACACCGGCAAACATCACCACCGCGAGTTGATCGGCGTGCTTCTCGATCAGATCGACAATATCTTCCGTTTGGATTGTGAACTCGCCTTTACGCGGGCGTGCGAGAATAAGTGCGTCGTTTGGGGCGAGCCCATGATGAGCGATTTGCGTTTTGATCGCATAGGTGTCGGAAGGAAATGCAGGTTCTTCCATCAAGATTTTAAACCGCGATTTGGTCGGCCGATAAAATGTTGCCATCATGAGATGGAGGTTCACTGTGAGGCTGTTCATGCAGATTACCTCCAGTGGTTTCGCGCCAACAAGCCGCGCGGTCGGGTCGCGCAGTGCCTCGTGATAGGTGTACCATGGCGTTCCCGCTCCGTGATGCGCATCGACACCGAGCTTCGCCCAAGTGTCTAATTCTTCTTCGACGATTTCTCTCGCCGATTTTGGCATCAGGCCTAACGAATTGCCGGCAAAATAGATCAGCGGTTGGCCATCTTTGCCGAGTGGGAGATAAAATTTTTCCCGAAAATGCCGCAGCGGATCCTCGGAATCGAGTTTAAGTGCGAAATCTTCGTCGGCGGAAAAAGTCACGGACATGAGTGAGCAAAGTCCAACGCCGAACGCCCAACGTCCAATGCTCAATTCAGAGCCAGCGTCGGAGAGTCTCTGGCCATCAACTATTGACTCTCAACTATCAATCGTTTCTGGCGGCTGCATAAACTCGATCGTGGTTCCATCGGGATCGCGAACATATACCACCTTCTTTCCGGCGTTCGGACCCGACCGAAGAGTCTGCGGTTTACCGGCTTTTTTCCAACCGGATGCGTTGATGGCGCTCAAAATCGCGTCGAGATCATCGACGATGAGCGCGACGTGCACGAAGCCAACATCGCAGGGCCGACGGTCCACATTACATTTACGCTCGGCCGGCGCGAGATATTCCAGCAGTTCGATCTTGTGACCGCCCGGTGCTTTGACGACTGCAAGCTTGATCTCGGCGCCTTCGACTCCAGTGATTTCACTGGCCATTTCGCCAGTTTGATGCGCGGTATGTGAAAGCTCGAAACCGAGAACGTCGCGCCAAAATTCGAGCGATCGCTCAAGATTCGAGACCGTGATACCTGTGTGGTCGGCGGCAAGAATGCGAGATGGCATAGGCCAGAAACGTCCAACGTCCAAAGCTCAACGTCCAACATCGAATCGTAGGGAAATCGCGCTGCGAGGTGTCGCGGCGGACCGAAGCGCGCGTGCCTACCGGAGCGCAGCGATGACTTTAAGCTCAATCGCAATTGGCGTCGGCAACGCGCCGACTTCAATCGTCGTTCGCGTTGGATTTGGCTTGCCATCACCGGCGAAATGTTCGGCGTAAAGTCTGTTGTAGATCGGGAAATCCTTTTTCATGTTCGTCAGGAACACGGTGACATCGACGATATCGTTCCAATTCGCGCCAGCGTCTTCGAGCACGAGCCGCACATTTTCAAACACGGCGTGACATTGCGTTTCGATATCGTAGCTGATGATGTTCCCGGCTGAATCGAGCGTGACGCCGGGTATTTCCTTGCTGCCACGTTTGCGTGGACCGATTCCAGACAGAAATAACAGATTTCCAACGCGTTTCGCATGCGGGAACGCGCCTACCGGCTCAGGCGCTCGCGAGCTTTCGACGTTTTCGCTCATTTATTGGAACCACAAATTGTACAAGTAAACCGAATTGCATCACATAGGCGAGCTACCGCAGCCATTTCCTCAATTATGATTGTGATTGGTCGTGATGGCCTGCGCAGAACCGAAGCGTTTCGCCGATCGCGCGCGTGCTTTCATCGCTTCGACCGCGCGATCGCGCACCGGCGCGGTGGTCACAAGAGAATCGAGCAAATGTTGCGCGGCGTGAGCGACATCATCGACGGCACGATTGAAAGCTGCCTCGTTTACCTTGGAAGGTTTCGTGACTCCGCTCAGCTTTCGGACGAACTGAAGCGACGAAGCGCGAATCTCGTCGTCCGACGCTGGTGGACTGAAGTTATGAAGTGTTTTGATGGCTCGGCACATACCCGACCATCGGCAATTGTCGATCAACGATCAACTATTTCGCGATGCAGATATTTTTAGCCTCGGTAAAAAACCGCAAGGCTTCCTCGCCGCCTTCGCGGCCGACGCCGCTTTGTTTCATCCCTCCAAAGGGGACCCGAAGGTCGCGCAGAAGCCAGCAATTCACCCAAACCGTGCCGGTGTTGATTCGCTCTGCGACACGATGGGCGCGAGTCAGGTTTTGTGTCCAAACACTCGAGGCCAGGCCGTAGTCGCAATCGTTGGCGTAATTGATCACTTCTTCTTCATTATCGAACGGCGTAATCGTCACAACCGGGCCGAAGATCTCTTCGCGATTTGTGCGGCATGAGACCGGCAAGCCAGTGATGACTGTGGGCTGGAAGAAATAACCATCACGACAACGCTCGTCGAGTGATTCCAGCGCTTTACCTCCGAGCGCGACCGTCCCGCCTTCTTTCTGTGCAAGGTCGACGTAGAACTTGATTTTATCGAGCTGGCTCTTGCTTGCGATCGCGCCCTGGTCCGTTTTGTCATCGAGCGGATCGCCCATTTTCAGTTGCGACGCCTTCTCGATGAAATGCTGGACGAAATCTTTGTATACGGAACGCTCGACAAACACACGCGACCCGCACAAGCAAATCTGCCCCTGGTTGGCGAACGACGAACGTACACTTCCTGAAATTGCAGCTTCGAGATCCGCATCGGCAAAGATGATGTTTGGGTTTTTCCCGCCGAGCTCGAGCGAAACTTTTTTGAACAACGGCGCACAGGCCTCGGCTACTTTGCGACCGGTCACGGTGCCACCAGTGAATGAGATGGTGTTGATCTTCGGATGCGCCGTGATTGCAAAACCGACATTTGGACCGGTGCCGTGTACGACGTTAAGGACGCCGTTTGGCAAACCGGCTTCGCGCGCGATTTCGCAAAGCATGTAAGCCGTCATTGGCGTGAGCTCGCTCGGCTTGGCGATAGCGGTGTTGCCGACGGCAATGGCCGGCGCGATTTTCCAGCTCAACAAATAAAGCGGCAGGTTCCACGGCGATATTAATCCGGCGATGCCACGCGGCTGTCGCAGCGTGTAGTTGAACGCGACATTGTCGGTAATATGCGCTTCGGATTCCGTGTGCAGGATCGCCGTCGCAAAGAAGCGAAAATTGCTTGCGGCGCGAGGAATATCCAGGGTGCGCGCCAGTGAAAGCGGCTTGCCCGTGTCGATCGATTCGGCGCGCGCGAGTTTTTCGAGATCGCGCTCAATCAGGTCGGCGATACGGAGCAGAAATTTCGATCGCTCTGGTGCGGATTTTTTAGACCAATCAACAAACGCGTTCTCTGCCGCCGCGACAGCGGCTTCGACGTCGCGCGCGTCGCCATCCGCAACTTGCGAATACGGTTTGCCAGTCGCAGGCTCGATATTGTCGAGGTACTTTCCGCCGATTGGCTCTACGAATTGACCGTCGATGAAGTTTTGGATCTGCGGTGATTCGGTGCGCACGCGAGAGTTTAAACGCTCAATGCTGAACGTCCATCCCGACGTTGTCGCAGCCACGAACGGCAGCGATCCGCCTCGGCCTTGCCGGATATAAAGACCACCTCTATGCCTGTTTTTTGAACGTCGGCAAAGTATGTGGCTCGGTGGCGAGACAGTGGCGCCTATATTCTTTGCCGCCGGCGGCTGCTAATACCTCGCCGACCGCCAGCTAAAGTGCGACCCGAGTTTTCGCCCGTAGGCGAATGGGGGCTTACGATGAGTGGGAAGGTCGGCGTTTGTTTCTTTTCTTCGACATATTCGCAAAACGCCTTGAGGGATTCATTTGCAATCTTCGGTAACGCGACGCCGTAGACTCGATGAATCTCATCGATCCTGGTTTTTAATTCCTTAGGAATTCGAATCGTTAGGCGGGCATCCTTTTTCATTTTGGCCGACTTACGAAGCGTTCAACGCTTCCACATACTTAGATCTACGGAAACTGGAGGGGGAAAGTTCCTAAATATTTTGCAGCTAGTGGCGGAATTTGTCGAGTTTCGCGAGCCTTGCATTCCGAGGCACAATAGGATCAAAAGTCTGCAACAAATAGCTCTTGACACCAATGTCGGCGTTTGATGTCATCAGCGTCTATCGACGCGAACCCTGATCTGGATCGCATTGGGAAAGGCATCTTGAAACCTCTTGTCGGGTGGACGACCGCGGCGATTACACTGATCTGGAGCGGCTTTTCAGCATTCGCAACGGTTTATGATTCCGATGGGTCGGCGGCGAGTGTGCAGGGTTTGCAAAACGCAGCGTTAAATGGCGATACCATCACGCTTCCGAGCGGAACGTT
>Ga0137412_10000412_pt1 | contig 29644 bp, 15 predicted proteins | sample CZODoug2_1_16fun_FD_122160 | JGI IMG/M metagenome (GOLD analysis project Ga0137412, IMG submission 122160) | Vadose zone soil fungal communities from Angelo Coast Range Reserve, California, USA - CZODoug2_1_16fungal (Hybrid Assembly) | ecosystem: Environmental > Terrestrial > Soil > Vadose zone...
GCGACGTGTCCACCGGTCGGTTCATCGACCGAACCAAGTTGCACTACATCGACTTCGAAGGCTCGAAGTTCTCCGTCAAGGGCCCGTCCATCACGCCGCGGCCCCCGCAGGGGCAGCCGATCGTGGCCGCACTCGGCCACATCGACGTCGCCTACCGCCTCATCGCATCGAGCGCCGACGTCGGCTTCGTCACTCCGCACGGCGCCGCCGAAACGGGGGCCATCGTCGACGCCATCTCAGCGCATCGGGCAGGCGACGCGGCACCGGCAAAGGTGTTCGCCGACCTCGTCGTGTTCCTCGATGACACCGTCGCCGGCGCCACGGCGCGACGGGAGCGCCTCGACGCCATACTCGGGCGCGAATACATCAGCGACGCCGAGGTTTTCGTCGGAACACCGCAAGGGCTGGCCGACGTGTTGGCTGAGTGGCACGCGGCGGGCGCCGCGGGATTCCGGCTCCGCCCCGCCACGCTGCCCCACGATCTGCTGCAGATCACCGACGGCCTGGTCCCCGAGTTGCAAAGGCGCGGGGCGTTTCACGACGCTTACCACGCCGCCACGCTGCGCGGCGCACTCGATCTGCCGCGTCCCGCCAACCGCTACTCGAACGTCTAGGAACGCGCATGAGCAAGCCAGTCAAGCAGATTCACCTCGCCGCGCACTTTCCCGGCGTCAACAACACCACCGTGTGGAGCGATCCCGCCTCGGGCAGCCACATCGACTTCAGTTCGTTCGTCCACTTCGCCGAGACCGCCGAACGCGGCAAGTTCGACTTCATGTTCCTCGCCGAGGGCCTGCGCCTGCGTGAGCAGGGCGGCGAGATCTACGACCTCGACGTGGTCGGACGGCCGGACACCTTCACGATTCTCGCCGCGCTCGCCGCCGTCACCGACCGGCTCGGGCTGACCGGCACCATCAACTCGACGTTCAACGAACCCTACGAAGTAGCCAGGCAATTCGCCTCGCTCGACCATCTCTCCGAGGGCCGTGCCGCGTGGAACGTCGTCACGTCGTGGGATGCGTTCACCGGCGAGAACTTCCGCCGCGGCGGGTTCCTGGCCGAGAACGAGCGCTACGAGCGCGCCGAACACTTCCTCGAGGCCACACACACCCTGTTCGATTCCTGGCGCGGTGACGAGATCGTCGCCGACAAGGACAGCGGTGTGTTCCTGTCCGATCCCGCTGCGGGCGCGTTCAGCTACAGAGGCGCGCACTTCGACATCAGCGGCCGGTTCAACGTCCCGCGCAGCCCCCAGGGCAGGCCGGTGATCTTCCAGGCGGGTGACTCCGACCATGGCCGCGAGTTCGCCGCAGCCGCTGCCGACGCGATCTTCTCCAGGCACGGAACCCTCGCCGACGGCCAGGCCTTCTACGCCGACGTCAAGGGCCGCCTCGCCGCGCATGGGCGCCGTCCCGACCAGCTGCTCATCCTGCCCGCAGCGACGTTCGTGCTCGGCGACACCGACGCCGAGGCGGCCGACATCGCCCACGACGTCCGCCTGGCGCAGGTATCACCGGCGACGGCGATCAAATTCCTCGAGCAGCTCTGGAACCGCGACCTGTCCGACCACGACGCGGACGGGCCACTGCCATCCGTCGATCCGATCGTCGGGGAGAACACCATCTCGCGTGGCCGAGCCAGCGTGCGCATGCACCGCGACCCCATCGCGACCGCCAACGAGTGGCGGGCCAAGGCCGAGGCCGAGAACCTGACCACCCGCGAGCTGATCGTCGAGGTCACCGGCCGCCAGACCTTCATCGGCTCGCCCAGCACGGTCGCCGAGACGATCAATCACCTCGTCCAGGCCGATGCCAGCGACGGATTCATCCTGGTCCCCCACGTCACGCCCGGCGGGCTCGACCCGTTCGTCGACCAGGTCGTGCCCCTACTGCAGGAGCGCGGCGTGTTCCGGGCCGACTACGAGGGCACCACGCTGCGCGACCACCTCGGCCTGGCTCAGCCAGCCCCAGCGGTCGCGGCCACGCGGTGACTCACCAGACGCGTACGTAGTCGACGAGCATGTCCGCCGGATAGGTACCGCCTGCGGGATCTCCGCCGCCGGAACCGGTGACCGCCAGATTCAGCACGGGGAACACCTTGTAGTCGGGGAAGTTGAACGGCCACCCGTCGAGGGAGTTGGCAGGAACCTCGAAGTACGGCTGCGCGCCGTCGACGTAGTCCATCCAGAAGTACATCCCTGCGTCGTTCCACGTGACTCGCCACGTGTGCCACGCGCTGTCGATGGGGAACGGGTTGGTCGCGAACGAGGTGCCGTCCGACTTGGCGTGCACGGTGGTTCCCGAGGGCCAGTTCGCGTTTCCGTACCACTCGGCCAGGTCGATTTCACCGCCGACCTCGGGGTGGTCGTTCGACAACCACCAGGCAGGCCAGCACCCGAGGGTCAGGCAATCGAACTTGATGCGCGCCTCCCAGGTGGTGTTGATGCCACCCCAGAAGTTGCCAACCAGCTTCCCGCTGACGTACTTGCCTTCGGGGTTCCTCGTCGCGCGGATGACCAGGTTGCCGTTCCCGTCGAGGAACACGTGCTGGCGATCGTCGCGGTACTGCCCCATGTTCTCGGGCTTGTCCCAGAAGACGGGATTCCTGATGGTCTCCCGCGCCTTCGCCACATTCCACTTCGAGTAATCGGGGGCCGAGCCGGCCGGGCCGTCGAACTCGTCGTGGAACAGGTACGTCTGAGTCGCGCCGACCAGCGGCGGCGCCGTTGGCGGGGAACCCGGGCTTGCCGGTGCTGCCCCGGCCAGTGGCACGGGGAGCGCAGCAGCAAGCAGGCCAACCCCCGACATGAACAACAAGTTGCGACGATCTATCTCAGGCACAGCGAGAGAATAAGGCCCAACGTCAGATCGCGCGCAATTCCGGCGCGCGCGTCCGCGCGTCGTGTCCGTCGGTGCGTCGCCGCCCCAGGTCAGCGACGTCGAGGTCGGCGGCCACGTCAGAAAACGATGGTTTGGTTGCCATATCTGATGATGCGGTCCTCGCAATGCCACAGGACGGCGCGTGACAGCACGGCCCGCTCGACGTCGGCGCCGAGGCGGACCAGGTCACCGACGCCGTGACGGTGGTCCACCCGCACGACGTCCTGTTCGATGATCGGCCCGTCGTCGAGTTCCTCGGTGACGTAGTGGGCAGTGGCCCCGACGAGTTTGACGCCGCGCTCCTTGGCCCTCCGGTAGGGCGACGCGCCGATGAACGACGGCAGGAACGAGTGATGGATGTTGATCAGTGGGCAACCGACGTCGGCCAGGAATTGTGGCGTGATGATCTGCATGTAGCGGGCCAGCACCACCAGGTCGACGTTGTCGCGCATTAGGTCGAGTTGGCGCTGTTCCGCTTGTGCCCGAATGTCTTTGGTGGCCGGCACGTGCAGAAACGGCACGCCGAACGGGCGGACCTGATCGGCAAGGTCGGGGTGGTTGGAGATGACCATCACCACCGACATGTCCAGCTCACCGCGACGATTCCGCCAGAGCAGGTCAAGCAGGCAGTGATCGTCCTTCGACGCCATGATCGCGACCCGTTTGGGTTTGGCCGCCTCCGTGAGCCGGAAGTCCATCTCGAACGGCGTGGCCACCCGGTCGCCGAAGTCACGTTCCAGGGCGTCACGCGCGGCGGTCAGTCCGGGCAGGTGAAAGATCGTGCGTTGCACGAACGTCCCGCCGGACTGTTCGGTCGAATGCTGATCCAGGGACACGATGTTTGCCCCGGCATCGGCCAGGAACGCACTGACGGCCGCCACCAGCCCCGGCCGGTCGCCGCAGCGCAACAACAATCGGCCGACGTCCTTGACCGGCAGCGCCCCTTGACCCACCTCTGGGTACTCCCCACCGACCGCCGCCATCGCCCTAGCCTGCCTTGATGCGATCCACGATCAGGTCCCGTACGAGGTCTGGATGTTCCTCGGGGATCCAGTGCGAGCCGTCGACGACCTCGAACCGGTAGGGGCCGGTGACGTATCGCTGGCACAGCTCGGCGCACCGGCGGCTGAGTGCGATGTCATCGGTGCTCCACACGTATGTGGTTGGTACCGAGACCCTTTGGACGTATCGCTGCGAGCTGAAGGGTATCGCCCGATACCAATTGACGGCCGGGGTCAACGCACCGCCATCGATGACGTCGGTGTGCACCTGGCGGATGGCTTCGTCATCCATTCCACTCTTGCGCAGTATTCGGTCGGTGAGTTTCGGGAAGCGACGCGGCACGGCGGCGGGCAGCCACGGGATCTGGAACATCGCCATGTAGTACGACTTCAGCGCCTGAGTGCTGCTGAGCAGGGACCGCAGATACGCCCTCGAGTGGGGCACGGACACCGCGGTGAGAGTCCTGAGGAGTTCGGGGCGCCCTGCGGCAGTCGCCCACGCGACGGTGGCGCCCCAGTCGTGGCCGACCAGGTGCACAGGTGACCCCACTTTGGCGACGAGTGCGGCGATGTCGCCGACGAGTGCGCTGATCCGGTACGCGAAGCGTCCCCGCGGGCGGGCTGTCGACGTGTAACCACGCTGGTCGAAGACCAAGGTGCGGTAGCCGGCTTCGTGCAGACCCGGCGTCACCGCATCCCACGACTTCGAGGTCTGCGGAAACCCGTGCAGCAGAACGACGATCTCGCCGTCTGTGGGTCCCTCGTCCCTCACTGGGAACGTGTAGCCGTCGTTCGCGAACTCGCTGATGCGTTCACTCATCGTGATTGGAAACTAATTGGATGCATCGCGCACCACAAGGGTCGCATCTGCGGACGACACGCCCGCCAGCTGGCGGAAAGACGCTTAGGGTAGCCTAACGTCCGATGAGCTTCTCGTATGCGACCGTCATCGAGACGATTCAGCTGACCCCCCGCCTACGGCGTATCACGCTGCAGGTCGACGACCCCGAATTGCTCGAGGTCAAGCCGGGCGGCGACTCCGCGGTCGGTGTCTACTTCCCCATCGTCGGCCCCGACGGCGAACGCACCCAGCCGCCGACCGTGACCGGCGCCGACGGCGGCCGTTACGTCGACCCCGAGTCGGGATCCGAGGGTCGCAACTACACCGTGCGAGCCCATGACGGTGACCGGATCGACCTCGACGTCATCCTGCACGCCCGCGGGCCTGGAACCGCGTGGGCCAGCTCCACCGGCCCAGGCGACCGGGTCGGGCTCGATCACGCCCGGTCGTGGTATCGGCCAGAGCCTGCGAGCGATTGGCAGCTGCTGGTCGCCGATCTGTCCGGGCTGCCCGCCGCGGCCCGCATCATCTCCGAATTGCCAGGCGGTGTGCCCGTCACCGTCGTCGTCGAGGTCGCCGACCCCGAGGACCTGGAGTATCTGCCGACGCATCCGGACGTCACCGTCGTCTCCAGCGTCGGCACCGGAAACGGCCACGCCCCAAGCCGGCTCGCTCGACTGGTCCGCGAGCTGACCTTGCCCGACGGCCGCGGCTACTGCTGGTTCGCCGCGGAGGCCGCAGAATCACGCGCCGTGCGCAAGTACTTCCGCGGCGACGGGTGGACGATCGAACAACTCGACGTCACCGGCTACTGGCGATTCGACTCCGAGACCTGGGACGCCAAGTTCGCCCTCGTCCAGGACGACGTCGTCGCGGTCTGGGAACGCGCCCTCGCCGACGGCAAGGGCGAGAGGGTCGCCGACGAGGAGTTCGACGAAGCGCTCGAACGAGCCGGCCTCTAGACGACCGTGACCGCCCCTGCACCATCAGCCCCTTCGCCGACTTCATCTCCGGTGGAGCCGCCCGCGCAACGCACGCAACGCAACCGGGTCGTCGGGCTGCTCATCGCGGTGGCCCTACTGGCCCTGACGTGTGTCGCCAGCCTTGCCATCGGCACCGAGAACGTCTCAGTGTCGATGGTGTGGCAGGCCGTCACCGACTACCACGACGTCGGTGACCAGTGGATCGTGCACGACCTGCGGATCCCGCGCACCGTGCTCGCCCTGCTCGTCGGGCTGGCCCTCGGCCTGTCGGGGACGTTGATCCAGGCCGTCGGCCGCAATCCGCTTGCCGACTCCGAGATCCTCGGAATCAATTCCGGCGCAGCATTGTTCGTCGTCTCCGCGATCGCCTTCCTCGGCATGACTGGCATCTGGACCTACATCTGGTTCGCCTTCGCGGGCGCGCTGTTCGCGATGCTGCTGGTCTACCTGGTCGGCATGACCGGCCGAGCAACCGTCACCCCGGTCCGCGTGTTGCTCGCAGGCGTGGCGATCGGCGCGGTGATGGACGGCGTCGGCTACGCGGTCCGACTGCGCAACCCGCAGGCCTTCAACAACATGCGGTTCTGGGACGCGGGTGCACTCGACGCTCGCCCACTCGAGGTGGCCGCCGCGATCGCGCCGTTCATCGCCGTCGGCGCGGTGCTGTGCCTGGTCGTCGGCCGCTCGCTCAACGTCACCGCCCTTGGCGATGACCTGGCAAAGAGCATGGGCGGCAACGTCGCCCGCACCCAGATCCTCAGCCTGATCGCCGTCACCCTGCTTGCGGGCGCGGCGACCGCTGGCGCGGGCCCGATCGGCTTCGTCGGCCTGATGGTGCCGCATGCGGTGCGCAGATTCACCGGCCCGGACTGGCGCTGGATCCTCGCGTACGCCACCGCCGTCGCGCCGGCTCTGCTGTTGGCGGCGGACATCGTGGGGCGGGTCATCATCCGGCCCGCCGAGCTGCCTGCCGGCATCGTCACCGCGTTCCTCGGCGCGCCGGTGCTGATCTGGTTGATCCGCAAGCGGGGGGCAGACCGCTCGTGACGATCACCCAGAACGACACGGCCGGAGTGACATTCGGCCGACGCCAGTGCGTGATCCGGATCGGCAACGTGTCGGCTCGGGCGTCGTGGCGCGCGATCATCGTGGTCGCGGCGCTCTTGGTCGGCGCCTTCGCCATCGCGGTCGTCGCGGTCGGCCTCGGCAAGTACACCGTCGCACCGGCCGACGTACTCGGCGTCCTGACCGGAAGCAACACCTCGTTCGACCGGGTGGTCGTCCTGGAATGGCGGATGCCCCGCATGCTGATGGCGCTGCTGATCGGCTCCACTCTCGGCATCTCCGGCGCCATCTTCCAAGCGCTGACCCGCAATGCGCTTGGCAGCCCAGACATCATCGGCGTCACCTCGGGTGCCTACACCGGGGCGCTGATCGTCATCGCAGGGATCGGCGGCGGCTACTACGCGGTGGCCGCGGGCGCGCTGATCGGCGGCCTCGTCACCGCGGTCCTCGTCTACGCACTGTCCTACCGCAACGGGCTGGCGGGCTTTCGGCTCATCGTCGTCGGGATCGCGGTCAGCGCGGTGGTGAACTCGGTGAACCAATGGATCATCATCAAGATCGACTTCCACACCGCCGTCACCGCATCGGTGTGGCAACAGGGCACGCTCAGTGGGCAGAGTTGGTCGCAGGCGCTGCCCATGACGGTCTGCCTGGTCGTCATGGCCGCCTTTCTGGTCGCCATGGGACCGCAGCTGCCCGTGCTGCAGATGGGTGACGACGCCGCAGGCGCATTGGGCGTTCGGCCCGACCGCGCCCGGCTGGCCTATCTCGTCGTCGGCGTCGGTCTGGTGGCCCTTGCCTGCGCTGCGGCGGGACCGATCTCCTTCGTCGCGCTGGCGGCGCCGCAGATCGCCAGGCGGCTCACTGCCAGCCCCGGTGTCGGCCTGGTGCCGTCGGCGGTGATGGGAGCGGTGCTGCTGCTGGTCAGCGACGTCATCGCCCAGCAGGTGTTCAGTGGCAGCGAGCTCCCCGTCGGCGCGGTCACCGTGTCGCTGGGCGGCGCCTACCTGATCTACCTGCTCATCTCACAGGCGCGCCAACGATGACGTCGGCAGAAAGTGGTCATCCCGTGACAGGACAACGCGACTCACGCCTCAGCGCCGATCACCTCGTCATCGGCTACGAGGACACCGCCGTCATCGCCGACCTGTCCGTCGACGTGCTCGACGGACGCATCACCGCCATCGTCGGACCCAATGCCTGCGGCAAGTCCACGCTGCTGCGCGGTTTCGCCCGACTCCTGAAACCGTCTGGGGGCCAGGTCATCCTGGACGGGCACGACATCGGCAGCCTGCACACCAAGGAGGTGGCTCGCCGTCTGGGGCTGCTGCCCCAGACGTCGATCGCGCCCGAAGGCATCACCGTGGCCGATCTGGTGTCTCGGGGCCGGTTCCCGCATCAGAAGGTGCTGCGCCAGTGGTCCCGCAGCGATGACGAGGCCGTCGCCGAGGCCATGCGCTGCACCGGGGTGTGCGAACTGTCCGGCCGGCTGGTCGACGAGCTGTCCGGTGGTCAGCGCCAACGGGTCTGGGTGGCCATGGTGCTCGCCCAACAGACTCCGCTGGTGCTGCTCGACGAGCCGACGACGTACCTCGACATCGCCCATCAGGTGGAACTCCTCGACCTGTTCGCCATGCTCAACCGCGAGCAGGATCGCACCGTGGTCGCGGTGCTGCACGACCTCAACCACGCCTGCCGCTACGCCGATCAGATCATTGCGATGAAGTCCGGAAGCATTGTCGCGCAGGGTGATCCGAAGTCAGTGATCACCGAGGAGCTGGTCGAGGCCGTCTACGGCCTGAAGTGCCAGATCATCGACGATCCGCAGACCGGGACGCCGTTGGTGGTGCCGCGCGCGTCTCCGCACGTCCGGGCGCGGACCTGAACTCGGAGTCAGGCCGTGGCGAGGTCCGCGTGTAGGTACGGGGAGATGTTGCGCATCGCGCGCGCGACGTAGTCGTCCTTCTCCCCCACCGGAGCCACGTAGTCCAGCGCGCTCTCGGCCGCTTCGACACCCTCCAGGCGGGCGATCATCCAGGCCGCGAGATAGTGCGACGCCAGGCAGCCGCCAGCGGTGGCGACGTTGCCCTTGGCGAACAGCGGCTGGTTGAGCACTTCGACGCCTGCCGCTTGGACCCACGGCTTGGTGGTCACATCGGTGCACGCGGGTACGCCGTCGAGGAGTCCGAGCTTGGCAAGCACCAACGTTCCAGAACACTGGGCCCCCAACAACTGCCGGGACGGATCGAGTTGCAACCGCGCCATCAGCTCCGGGTCGGCGACGACCTCGCGGGTCATCCGGCCGCTGCCGACGATCACCGCGTCCGCGGCGCTGGCCTCCTCGAGAGTGGCCATGGACTCGATGACCACGCCGTTCATGGAGCGGACTTTCGGCGTTGGAGTCGCGATCGACACACGCCAGTCCGACTTCTGTACCCGGTTGAGAAGGCCGAGGGCGATCAGCGAGTCGAGTTCGTTGTAGCCCTCGAAGGTCAGGATGGCGATGTGCATGGCAGTGGCCTTTCGATTTGCGCAGCAGCGTCCTTCACGGTCGGTGAATCCACATCGTAGATCGCCGATCCCGTGACAATCAAAGAATTGTCATGCATACAATCGGTGCATGGTTGCCTCCCGCTACAAGGGCGTCGTGGACGCCCTGGCGTCCGACATCCGCGCCGGACGGCTGCCGTCGGGCACGCGGTTGCCGACGCACAGGCAGCTCGCCGCGCGTGAAGGCCTCGCCCTGGTGACCGCGTCGAGGGTCTATGCCGAGCTCGAAGCCATGGGGCTGGTCAGTGGGGAACGCGGCCGCGGCACCTTCGTTCGCGAGACGGCGGTATCCCCTGCCCACGGCATCGACCAGCAGGTGGCCGCCGCCGACGTGGTGGACCTGACCTTCAACTACCCGTCGCTGCCCGGTCAGGCCGACATGCTGCGTCAGGCGCTGCGCGAGCTCGCATCGGCAGGTGACCTCGAGGCCCTGCTGCGCTACCAGCCACATGCCGGGCGCAGGCACGAGCGAGCCGCAGTGGCTCGCCATCTCAGGCAACGCGGGGTACGTGCCGGGTCCGATCGGATACTGCTCGTCAGCGGAGCCCAGCACGGCTTGGCCGCGACCGCGATGGCGACGCTGCAACCAGGAGACGTCGTCGCCGTCGACGCGTTGACCTACCCGGGATTCAAGGTGCTCGCCCAAACGCTTCGCCTCGAACTCGCAGCGCTTCCCTCGGCAGGAGACGAGCCCGATCTCGATGCGCTAGAACACCTTTGTGCGACGCGGCGGATACGTGCCGTGTATGCGATGCCGACGTTGCACAACCCGCTGGGATGGGTCACGACGGAGAGCCACCGCGAGCGATTCGTTGAAATCGCGCGCAAACATGGACTTCTCATCATCGAGGATGGCGCGTACGCCTTCCTCGCCGACAAGCCACCGCCTCCGCTGGTGACGCTCGCATCGGAGACGACTGTCTACGTCTCCGGCCTGTCCAAGAGCGTGGCCACCGGGTTGCGTTTCGGATTCATCGTGGCCCCAACCACGTTGGTGCCTGCCATCGAACGCACCATCCGCGCCACCACGTGGAACACGCCTGCGGTGATGACGGCGATCGCGTGCCGGTGGCTCGACGACGGCACCGTCATCCGGTTGGAGACGGAGAAACGCAACGACGCGAAGGCGAGGCAGGCCATCGCCCGCGAGGTGTTGGCGGACTCTCCGCACGTCGGCCATCCGTCGTCGTACTTCCTCTGGCTCCCGCTGCCCGAGAGGGTACGGGCCGACCAGATCGCGTCGGCACTGATGGCCGAACACGTGTCGGTATCGACCGCCGAACCGTTCGCCGCCTCTGCGCACGTGCCGCACGCGATCCGACTGGCCCTCGGCTCCACCGACCTCAGCACCCTGCGCGATGCGCTCGGCACGGTGAGGCGGGTCGTCGACGCGCATGCCTTCCTCTGAGCCTCGATCCACTCACCGACCTTGTTGACTGGTGTCGGTTTTCGTTGATCCCGATTCTCGGGGTATAGGCGTGAGGTGGTCGCTGGTCTGTCCAGCTTTCCTTGACGCTCCGGTCGGGCCTTGGTGGTGGGTGATCAGGGTGTCGTTGGCGAGGGTGGGCTGTATCCGCCCCGTTGATGAACTGCTCCATCGTTTCGGCGTCTAGCTGACACCCTCATCTCGTCGTGCACCCTGGCATCGACCGGGTAGTGCTGCGGCACAATCTCATCGGTACGCTGCGGCATCGTCACCAACGCAACCCTGCGAGCTGGGCGACGGGTTCCCTATGAGGTGAGGCGTCGATCCGCAGTCGCAAGATCACGCCGTACCGCTACCGCCACCGCCGGGGCTACCGCTACCGCCACCGCCACCGCCGGGGCTACCGCCACCGCCGCCACTTGGGCTACCGCCGCCGCCACCGCTGGGGCCACCGCCGCCACCACCGATTGGGCGACATGGCTTACCTCCTCCACCGTTCGTGGTTCCGGGAGGGCAGGCCGGCGTGACCCGCGGCGGTGGCTGCAACTGCTTTGGCGGCGCGGCAGCCGGCGCGCCTGGAGGCGTCTGCGCGGGCGGGTTGGCCGCTGGCGGTGGTGCAGCCGGCGCCGCGGGAGGTGGTGCCACCACCGGCGGTGGCGCTTCAGACTCTGCGGGGGGCGACGGTGCCGACGCCTCCGGGGGTGGCGGTACCGGGTCAGACTCTGCGGGGGGCAGCGGTGTAGGCACCACTGGGGGTGGCGGTGCGGCTGGTATGGGAGTCGGGTCCGGCTCAATGTAGCCCGGCGGGCCGCCGGCAGGCGGCTCGAATTCATGGGCGACGGCAAACCGCACGGAATGTGTCGTTGGTGATGCTGCCACCGGTGTGGCGCCAATGACGCTGACGCCAATTAGTGTGAGTCCCGCAAAAAGGTACGAACGAGCCGCAACATTCATGTGCGCTCCTTGCCGGATTTGTAGCCCCCAGAGTTGCTGACGTTACTCGATGCGCGGCCCGCACAACCCAATTCCGGTGAAACACTTGCAATTTCAGTCCGACAAACCCATCAGCCGAGAAGGCAGCTGTTGCAGCCGTAGTTTGCTTAGTTGACCTCGACCGAAGGAAGGCGGACACCGCACCAATTCATTACCGCTGACCAGGGTTTGCTATTTGTTGCGCCCCACGTTGTTTCACTCGCTCGACAGTCGGCGGTCTGTTAGCGAGCGATAGGTCGAGAATTCAATACACCCACCGCGCACGGCCTTCAGGTTGCTTGCGGCGACTTCCGAGCGTTCCGAAGGCTCACTGCGACGGAGAACGTGTTCCAATCACGGGGTTGATGATTTGCCGTACCTGGTTGATCTTGTGCAGGGAATATCGATCATCGGTGCCCTGAACTGGTTTGCTGAGTAGGCCGGCGACGTGAGGTGTGCTTGCTAGTTCTGTACCCTCGTGCACGTTCGTCCAGCGCCGGGATCGTAGTGGGGTAACGACATTGAGAGGCACCGGCCAAAATTGGGCAATGCGGCCGCGGTTGGGGGTGGTAGCGGCGTAGCTTTTGCTGATACGAGACTGTTCTTCCCAGCAAATGGGTGTGCCCCTGGCCAAGTCATCGCTGCGTCCCTATGTCACAGGCTCACCCAGCCCGACATCACCCGATTGCGGTGGCGCGGGGAGTCGATCCCCTGGTGGCCCCTTCCCCGCTGGCCCCGTCGTCGGCGTAGACGGCTGCACGGCCGAGTTGGCTCGTCGTGGAGCGGCGGTCTGCGGAAACAGCGTCACTGCTCGGCCTGCTCACCGGTCCAGGCGAGGCGGATGACGCGGCGCCTTGGTCGTTCGGGCAGGGCACCCGTACCGGTCGCGCACCGACGGCGTCGTGGTCGGCAGGTCGCGTCTCCGAACGCAAACTCGTTGAGCCCGTGCTGAAGTCGGCGTCGCGCACGGCGACGGTGGACTGCGCGGCTCTCGCCGCGCCGGTGACCGGCGGGCCGGTAGCTGGTGTGTCAGATGGGCCAGGTTTGGGGTCGGCGGCTTCTTGAGCGCCCTGCTGGACAATCGGTGCGGTTTGGTGTGCAACGGTGCGGCCGGTCAGGACGGCCAAGGCGGCCAAGGCGGCGGATTGTCGTTCGGGATCGGCGGTGCCGGGCGGTGCCGGGGTGGCCCGGGTCAACGGCGGGATCGAGGTAGCGGTGGCGCCGGCGGTGGGCTGTTCGGCAACGGTGGAAGCGGCGGCGACGGCGGCTTGTTCAGCAGCGGTGGAGCGGGCGGAGCGGGCGCGACGAGTGCCGTTGGGGTGAACCCGACCCCCACCGGGGCGCCGGGAGGCCCCGGAACTGCAGGCTCGACCGTGTCCGTCGAAGGTGCTGGCGATGTCACCAACGACCTGTCTGGGAACACCGCAGGGTCAGGCGGGACCGGCAGTCCCGGCGGCACCGGAGGTACCGGTGGGTCTGACGGAAAGGGCGGCGCCGCAGGCGCCGGCGGTGACGGTGGACCAGCAGGGGCACGCTGGCACGTAGGCCCGTCCCAACCCATCCCACAGGTGGCTGGACGTTAAAGCGACGATCTCCGAGGGATCGCCGTCGACGCCGACGGTGTTCAGCCCGAGGCTAAGCAGTTCCAATCACGGTACGGCGCCGAGGTACCCGCCACCGTGTCCGAAGAAGGCCAGCGCGTCGTGGTCGACGCCGTCGTCGGTGCGCACCACGTCAAGCACCAGCCCTGGCGACTGTCCCCGGAAGGCCTCGGCGCCCGCCACGATCACCATGCCGCCATCCTCTTCGATGAAGACGCGTCCTGGTGTGCCACCGTAATTGCACCGCGATACGTGCGACCCGATCAGTCGCAGTCGCTGACCGCGAAAGTATGTGTAGGCGTTGGGATATGGATCGGACAGCGCTCGCACGAAGCGTTCGATGTCGGCCGCGGGCCACGCCCAGTCCACCACGCCGTCGCGGTCCGAGCGCTTGTGGAAGAAGGTGCGCTGACTGAGGTCCTGCGGTACCGCGACCGCGGTGCCGAACTCCAAGTGATCCAGCGCCTCGGTGAGCACCTCGGGAACGAGGTCGAGGGTGGCGAATACCAGGCTGGTTCCGGTACTGGTCGCCGTGATGTCGATGGCGCGCTGCACCAGGACGTCACCGGTGTCGAGTTCGGCGTCCATCATGTGCGCGGTCAGCCCGGTCTGACTGGCACCACTGATCAGCGACCAGATCACCGGGGAGAACCCGGTGAACTTGGGCAGCAAGGAATCGTGCAGGTTCAAAGTGCCGTGGGTCGGGATGGTGAACAGGTCCTCCGGCAACCGGGTGCGCCAGTTGTTGGCCACCATCACGTCGGGCGCCACGGCCGCCACCCGTTCGATCAACTCCGGCGTTGGACGCTTGGCCAGGAACACCTCGATGCCCTCGCTGCGTGCCAGGTCTTCGACTGAATCGGCCCAAATCGACTCGTACTCATGGTCACTCGCCGGATGCGTGATGACCATGCATACTTCGTGGCGAGATTTCAGCAGCGCCGCAAGCGTGCGATGTCCCCACGTCTGATACCCGAGCATGACGACCCGCACGAAGACCTCCGATTCCGATGGCTACCCAACAATGGTTAGCCTTACCTTTGATAGCATGCCTGCTGACTGCGGTGGGTACCAAGCCCACGCCGCGCACGACGCCCCACGACGGTCCACACGTCGAGGCGTCCGCACGAACACGATGACGGTTGAAGGTACGGGAGGAGTGCTTTGTCCAGCAATCCGTTTGACGATCAGGATGGCCGTTTTCTGGTGCTCGTCAACGACGAGGAGCAGTACTCCCTCTGGCCGACGTTCAGCGGCGTCCCGGCAGGCTGGACGGTGCAGTTCGGCGGGCCCGACGGCACCGATCGCGACAGCGCATTGCGCTATGTGGACGAGAACTGGACCGACATGCGTCCCCGCTCGCTCAGGGAACACATGAGTGGCGCGGCCGCCGACGCTACCTCGCAGAAGTGAGCTCTGAGGCCCCGCCAGACAACTCGATTCACTGGACCGGCACATCGGTACTACGCCGCACGTTGACGCGAAACCTGCGCTGGTTGATTCCGGGAACCGCGTTGATCTCGGTGCACCAACTCTGCGAGGTGGCGGTCCCCGTACTGATCGGCATCATCGTCGACAAGGCCGTCGCAACCGGCAGCGTCAGCGCCATCGTCGAATGGATCGCGGTGCTCGCCGCGCTGTTCGGAGTGCTCACGCTGGTGTACCGCTTCGGCGCCAGACTGCTGATGTTCGCCATCGCCCGCGAATCGCACCTGCTGCGCGTCGAACTCAGCGCCAAGATTCTCGATCCCATGGGGATCCACACCGACTACAAGGTCGGCGAACTCCTGTCGATCTCGTCGGGCGATGCCGAGGAAACCGGCTACCTGATCGACTATCTGGCCCGCATCGCCGGAGCGATCGTCGCGACCATCGCTTGCGGGGCGCTCCTGCTGAGCATCGATCTGCCGCTTGGCCTGATGGTGCTGATCGGCGTGCCGATCGTGGTCGCCGGGCTGCAGCTGACCGCTCCCATCATCGCCGACCGGGTCGAACACCAGCAGGCCGAAATCGGCAGGGCCACCGCGCTGGCCACCGATCTGATCAGTGGACACCGCCCCCTTCAGGGCATCGGCGCGCAGCGCAATGCCTCCGCCCGCTACCGCGTCGCGAGCCGCCGATCGCTGACCGCCGCACTGCGGGCAGCCCGGATCCAGAGCGTGCACGCCGGCGCGGCCGCGGCTGCCGGTGCACTGGCCGCGATGGCCGTTGCGGTCGCGGCGACGTACTTCGCGCTTCGTGGCGATCTGTCGATCGGTCAGTTGATCACCGTGATCGGGTTGGCACAGTTTCTCGCCGAGCCGTTCGCGCTGCTGGCCGTTGCGCCCAGCGAGGTTGCCGAATCCCGCGGCTCGGCCAACCGGGTTGCGAAGGTGCTGGATTCGCCCGCCCGCCACCAATCCGAAGCAGCGCTCCCAGTGCCCGCTGACATCGACCCGAGGGGTCTGACGGTCCGCGACGCCGCGCACGCGAGCCTGAACCGATTGTCCCTGGACGTCGAGCCTGGCGAATTCGTCGCCGTGCTCACCCCCGACGCGCGTGACGCCGGGGCGTTCATCGATCTGCTGTCGGGGTACGTCAGGTCTGCGGACGCAGGCACCGTGCGCGTCGGTGGCCGCAGGATCGGTGAGATCCCGCTGGGCCAACGGCACACCTGTCTACTGATCGAGCACCACAACGGCGATCTGTTCAGCGGCACCCTCGAGTCGAACCTCGCCGTGTCGGGGACCGCCGATCCCGTGGCGATACGGGCCGCGTTGGAAGCGTCCTGTGCCACCGACGTCGTCGAGCTACACCCCGACGGGTTGGAGCACCCGGTGGTCGAGCGCGGCGCCAGCCTCTCGGGCGGCCAACGGCAACGCTGGACCCTGGCCAGGGCGCTGGCCGCCGACCCCGACGTACTCGTCCTGCACGACCCGACGACCTCCGTCGACGCCGTCACCGAACAGGCCATCGCCGACGGCATCCGCCGGCTGCGGGGCAACGGCAAGCGGACGACGATCGTGCTGACCAGCAGTCCCGCACTACTTGCCGCCGCCGATCGGGTGGTCCTCGTCAGCAGCGGGCGTATCGAGGCGCAGGGCTCCCACAGCGAATTGGCCGATGGGCACAGCGGATACCGTCAGGCGGTCGCAAGGTGACGATCAGCGAATCCTTCACGCCACCGGTGCTGCCGGTCGCCACCACCGCACGGACCTGGTCCTGGCTCACCGGCGACCTGCGCCGCCGACGCCGCGCCACCGTCGCCGCGATGCTCGTCGGCCTGGCCGCCGCAGCCGTGGCCACGGTGCCGATCTATCTGTTGGGCACCCTCGTCGACCGGGTCAGCGACGGGGACGCCGTCGCAAGCCTCGTCGGGGTGTCGGTCGTGATCGCGGCGGCCGCCCTCATCGGCGGACTTGGCACCGGGCTGTCCACCTACCTGATCACCCGGCTTGGCGAATACACGGTGGCCGATCTGCGCGAAGAGGTCCTCGACCGCGCGCTCAACCTGCCCGCCACGATGATCGAGGAGACCGGTCGCGGCGATCTGCTGTCCCGCGTCGGTGCCGACGTCCGGGCCGTCGCCAAGGCGGTGTCCCAGGTGCTGCCGGACATGCTGAACGCGTTCTTCCTCGGCGTGGTCACGGTGGCAGGCATGGCCAGCATCGACTGGCGGCTGGGACTTGCAGGCGCACTGTCCATCCCGGCGTATGCCGTCGCCTTGCGGTGGTATCTGCCGCGGTCGGCGCCGAGGTACGCCGAGCAGCGGGTGGCGCTCGCCGCCCGCGCACAGGCCACGGTGGAGTCGGTCCAGGGAGCGCGAACCATCGCCGCGTACGAGATCCACGAGCGGCGGCTCACCGACATCGACCGCGAGTCGGCCCGCGCCCGCGACATCTCCGTCGGGGTCTTCACCTTGTTCACCCGCCTCGTCGGCCGAGTCAACCGAGCCGAATTCATCGGACTCACGGCCACTTTGGTGGTCGGGTTCCTGCTGGTGCGCACCGGCACGGTCACCGTTGGGCAAACCACGGCGGCGGCGTTGATGTTCCACCGCCTGTTCAACCCGATCGGCATGATGATGTACAACTTCGACGAGATCCAGGCGGGCGCGGCGTGCCTGGCCCGCCTCGTCGGGGTCGTCGACCTGCAGACGCCTGCCCACACCGAGGAGTCAGCCGCCCCCCGGTCGATCCCTGCTGGATCCGACGTCGAGGTCGACGCCGTCTCGTTCGCCTATGGCGCGGGACCCGAAGTACTGCACGATGTTTCGCTGACCATCCCTGCGGGCACCAGGTGCGCACTCGTCGGCACCACGGGAGCGGGCAAGACCACCCTCGCCGCCGTCGTCGCAGGGCTGCTCGCCCCCACCCGCGGCCAGACCTCCATCGGCGGGGTCCCCGTCGGTGACATCGATCGCGGGCAGCTTCGTCACTGGGTGGCCACCATCACCCAGGAAGTGCACGTCTTCTCCGGTCCGCTCATCGACGACCTGCGCCTCATCGCGCCGGACGCGACGAGCGACGAGATCTGGACGGCGTTGCGCACGGTCGGTGCCGCGAGTTGGGTCGAGGCGCTCGACGACGGACTCGACACGTTCGTCGGTGAACAGGGACTCCAGCTGACTGCCGCGCAGGCCCAGCACATCGCCATGGCCCGCCTGGTGTTGGCCGACCCCAAGGTGGTGGTGCTCGACGAGGCCACCGCGGAAGCTGGCAGCGCGCATGCCGCCGAACTGGAGGACGCGGCGACGGCTGCCACCAAGGGCCGCACCACGCTGATCGTCGCCCACCGACTGACTCAGGCCGCCACCGCCGACCAAGTCGCCGTGATGGACGACGGACGCATCGTCGAACGTGGCACCCACGAAGAGCTCATCGCGCTCGACGGCCGCTATGCGCGGCTGTGGCGGGCGTGGAGCACCCACAACTGAAGACCGATGGAAGAGGTTGCCCGGACGTGACCACGCATTCGCTGGACATCGCGGAGCTGTTGGACCAGTGGAACAATCACTCGACACCCGAGTGGACGTCCACCGTGCCCGCGCTGTTCGCCGCGCAGTGTGCGGCCACTCCCGATGCCGTTGCCGCCGTGTACGGTGACCGTCGACTGACCTACCGAGAGCTCGGCGAGCGCGTCGCCCAGCTGGCGAACGCACTGCACGACAACCAGTTCCGTCCCGAGAGCATGGTCGCCGTCGGCGTGCCCCGGTCGGCCGAGATGGTGGTCTGCGTCCTCGCCGCCATGGTCGCCGGGGCGGCGTTCGTGCCTCTGGACCCCACCTGGCCGCAGCACCGCCGCGGTCAGGTGCTGGTCGACGCAGGCGCCTCCGCCGCCCTCGTCGCCGCGGACGACGAATCCCACTGGGACGTCCCGACTCTGGTCGTCGATCTCGACGACTGGCACCACGACGGGCAACCGACCCAGCCGCCGACGGTATCGGTCCAGCCCTCACAGCTCGCCTACGTCATCTTCACCTCCGGCTCGACGGGCAAGCCGAAGGGCGCGATGATCCGCCACGACGCCATCGCCGAGCGGCTGCTGTGGCAGCGCGACGACATCCTGCACTTCGGTAAGGACGGTCGGGCTGATGCTGCCTTGTTCAAGGCGCCGTTGTCATTCGACATCTCGGTCAACGAGATCCTGCTGCCGCTGATCAGCGGCGGCCGCGTCGTGGTGGCCGAGCCCGACGGCGAGAAGGATCCCGAGTACTTGCTCGATCTGATCCGCACCCAGCGCGTGACGTTCGTCTACCTGGTGTCGTCGATGCTCGACACGCTGCTCGAACTGGACCGCCTCGGGCTTGGTGACGGTGCGCCCAGCTCGCTACAGTCGCTTCGCCACGTCTGGTGCGGTGGCGAGGTCCTCACCCCAGGACTTTTCGCGCGGTTCCGCCAGCAGCTCTCGACGACGCTGTATCACGGCTACGGCCCCGCCGAGGCCACCATCGGTGTCTCCCATGTGATCTACCGCGACACCGCAGAGCGGATCGCGACCTCGATCGGCAGACCCAACCCGCACACACAGCTCTACGTCCTCGACGACGACATGCGCCCGGTACCGCCAGGCGTCGGCGGCGAACTGTACGCCGCGGGCTTCCTACTGGGCCGCGGATACGTCAACGCGCCATCGCTGACCGCATCGAGATTCGTGGCGAACCCGTTCGACGACACCGGGTCTCGGATGTACCGCACCGGCGATCTCGCCCGCTGGACGCCCGACGGCTCCCTGGAATTCCTCGGCCGTGCCGACAACCAGGTCAAGATTCGCGGCAGGCGCATCGAACTGGAGGAGATCGAGTCACAGCTCGCCGACCACCCCGCGGTCCGCCAGGCCGTCGTGACCGTGCACCAGCACGGCGGCGCCGAGCAGCTGGTCGGCTATCTCGTCACCGTCGACGGCGTCGCCAACGACGCGGCGCTGCACGACGAGATCGCCGCGTGGAGCCGCACGAGATTGCCCGACTACATGGTGCCGACGCTGTTCGTCGGTCTTGACCGGGTGCCGGTGACGGCCAACGGCAAGGTCGACCGCCGCGCTCTGCCCGCACTCGACGTCGCGGGTTCGCGGACGGTGAATCCGCCACGTACGCCCCGTGAAACGGTGCTGTGTGAGGCCTTCGCCGATGCGCTCGACCTCGACGAGATCGGGGTGGACGAGGACTTCTTCAGCCTGGGCGGCGACAGCATAGTCGCGATCCGGGTGGTCAGCCGGGTCCGCGCCAACGGGTTCGCGCTACGGCCCCGAGACATGTTCGCCCATCGCACCGTCGAGGCACTCGCGCCGCTCTTGGTGGCGTCGGCGGCCGTCGATGCATTCGTCGGCGACGCCATCGAGCCGACCGGACCCACGGCGGCCACGCCGATCCTGCGCTGGCTCGATGACGTGGCAGGGCCAGGTTCGGTGCTCAATGGGTTCTACCAGGCGATGTCGCTGATCACCCCGGAGAACCTCGACGAGGACACGCTGCGCGCCGCCGTCGGCGCGACACTGGTCCGCCACCATGCACTCTGGGCGACGACGGACGGTCACGCCGCGGAGCTGAACATCCCGGCGACCTCCCCCGAAATCCACTTCCTGACAGGCGTTCTCGACACCGGCATCGAGGACATGCGGAATCGCCTTGTCGCGACCCTCGATCCCTCCGCGGGGATCATGGTGGCATTCGGCTGGCTTCGGTCCACCGCAGGTCCTGGGCGGCTGCTCGTGGTTGCGCACCACATCGTGGTCGACGGCATCTCGCTGCGCATCCTGGCCGAAGACCTCGCGGCCGCCCATCGGCTGATCACCACCGGTCAGTCTCCTGCCCTGCCCCCGGTCGAAACATCATGGCGGTCATGGGCGCAACGACTGACCGATGCCACGGCGGCAGGCGCGTTCGACGATGACCTCGACTACTGGCAGCGGGTCTGCGCGACGTCGGAGACGCCATGGGGCGATCGACCGCTCGACGACACCCGCGACACCGTCGCCACCGAAGCCCGGCTCACCGTCGAATTGCCGGCCTCCGTCACCGATGCGGTGCTCACCCAGGTACCCGACCGCATCCACGGTCACGTCAACGACGCCATGGTCGCGGCGCTGTACCTGGCGCTGCGCGAGTGGCGCGCTGACACCACCGGCCCCCTGCTCCTCGAGATGGAGGGCCACGGGCGCGAGGGCCATCACGTCGGTGACATCGACCTGTCGGCCACCATCGGCTGGTTCACCACGCTGTACCCCGTCGCGTTGCGCGACGACGAATTCGACTGGAACGCAGCACTGTCGGACGGCCCATCGCTGAGCGCCGCGGTGCGGTCGATCAAGGACCAGCTGCGTTCCGTGCCGTCGCATGGGCTCAGCTACGGCGCGTTGCGGTACCTGCGTGGGGCGAGCGAAGCGACGGGAGAAGGCGTCGGGGCGAGCGAAGCGACGGGAGAAGGCTGCGCACATGAGGACAGCCTTGCCGCGACACCGCAGGTTTTGTTCAATTACCTCGGCCGGTTCGATACCGCCGACCGGCCATGGTCCTTCGCCGACGATCACCTCGCCGTGATGGAGGACCGGGATCCCGCGATGCCGTTGCCCCGGCTGCTCGAGGTCAACGCCGAAGCGGTGGCGACGGGACGGGGCACCGTGCTGCGGGCCACGTTCAGCTGGCCGTCGGCTGCCATCGCCGAAGCCGAGGTCTCCCGCATCGCGCGGCGCTGGACCGAGCTCCTCACCGTGATCGCCACCAGTGCCGACGTCCGCGGGCACAGCGTCTCGGACTTTCCTCGAGTCACCCTCGATGCCAACGACGTCACGGAACTCGAGAACGCCTACCCGGGGCTCAACGAGGTCCTGCCGTTGACGCCGACGCAGCAGGGCATCTACTTCCACTCCACGTTCAGCCGCCGGCACGACCCCTACGTGGTCCAGCAGATCGTCGACATCACCGGTCCGCTGGACGCCGACCGCTTCCAGCGCGCCACCGAAGCCGTCGTCAACCGGCACCGGACCCTGTCGGCCGCGTTCACCACGCTGTCGGACGGCACGCCCGTCGCCGTGCACGCCGCGCCCGTGGCACCCGACTTCGAGGTGGTCGACGCGCGTGCGGAGGCGGATTCCGCGACTGTTGTCGCACGGCGCGCGGAATGGGATCGCAGCCGCCGGTTCGACCTGGCTGCCCCACCGTTGACCCGCTACACCCTGATTCGCCGCAGCGCCGACGTGCACACCATGGTCCAGACGGTGCATCACATCGTCGCCGACGGATGGTCGGTGCCGATCGTGCTCGACGATCTACTGACCGCCTACACCGGGGCCGACTTCGATGGTCCGGCACCGCAATTCGCCCGGTTCGTCGACTGGCTCGGCGAACGCGACGGCGACGCCGACCGGGCCGCCTGGACGGGTGTGCTCGACGGGATCTCCGGGCCAACCCGAATCGCATCGGCAGACGGGACAAGAGGGCTTGCCTTCTCGGCGTCGTCGACCGGTTTCGGCAGCCGCAGCTCCGCGCTGCCATCGCGGGCAGTCGTTGCGGCCGCCGCCGGTCGCGCCGCGGTGACCATCGGCACCCTCCTGCACACCGCATGGGGTGTCACGGTGGGCCGCCTCACCGGCGAGGGCGACGTGGTGTTCGGCACCGTGGTCTCCGGACGTGGCGGCGGTCTCGACGGCATCGACCGCATGGTGGGCCTTCTGGTCAACACCGTGCCCGTGCGGGTCCGTTGGTCGCCGACCGAGACGACGCTGGACGTGGCCACCCGCCTGGCCGGCCTGGAGTCCGAAGTCGTCGAACACCACCACCTGCCACTGTCCGAGGCTCATCAGATCGCCGGCGTCGGTGAACTGTTCGACTCCCTGGTCGTCATCGAGAACCTCGGCGCCACATCGCATTCCGCAGGAGATCTCACACTCGGCGAGATCGGTGTCATCGAAGCACCGCATTACCCACTGACGGTGATGATCTCCGTTCACGACACCGTCACGGTCACCGTCACCAACGACCGCGGGCAGGTGTCCGACGCATTCGCCGACGCCGCGGCCCAGGCGTTCGCCGATCTGCTGACCGCCATCACGTCCGACCCGGCGATCGCCTTCGGGGAGGTCGAACTCGGCATCCCGGCCGGGCCCGTCGCCGGAGCCGAAGTCACCACGGTCACGGCACTGATCGCCGACGCCATCGCACGCCACCGCGACGAGCCCGCCGTCGTGACAGCCAAGGACACGTTGACGTTTGGCGAACTCGACTCTCGCGCTGGCTCACTGGCACGTCAGCTCGTCGAGGCCGGGGTGCGCCGCGGCGACGTCGTTGCGCTGGCCCTCTCCCGTTCGGCCGACGCGGTCGCCGCGATGTGGGCGATCATCTCGGCAGGGGCGGCCTATCTGCCCGTCGACCCGACCTACCCGCGGGCACGCATCGAGTTCATGCTCGCGCATGCCCGTCCTCGCGCCGTACTCGTCGACGACATTGGGCGCGCAGCCGTCGACGGCGCCATTCCGGTCGGCACCGCAACGATCGACACCAACCTCGTAGCCGGCGCCACCGGACCATTCCACCCGGTCGAAGTCGGCCCGCTCGATGCGGTCTCGGTGCTGTACACGTCCGGCTCCACCGGGGAACCCAAGGCCGTCGTTGGCACCCACGGCGCTCTCGCGAACAGATTGTCGTGGGCCATCGCCCAGTGGCCGGCAGCGACCCGGCTGGCCAAGAGCTCCTTGTCGTTCGTCGACGGCACCACCGAGTTGCTCGCTGGCATTGCGAGTGGGACGTGCACCGTCCTGGCCGACGACACCGCGGCCAGGGACGGACGGCGGCTGGCCGAACTGATCGCCGCCAACGACGTCCGCCAATTGGTCGCGGTCCCGTCGCTGGCATCGGCACTGGCCGACGAGCACGCGGCCGAGGTGCACGGCGTGGCACGGTGGATCGTCAGCGGCGAGCCGCTGGAACCCGCCCACGTGGCTGCACTGCGCCGCGTGACCCCCGACGCCGCGATCGTCAACTCCTACGGCTCGTCCGAGGTCGCAGGCGACGTCATCGCAGGTGAGCAGAACGGCGACGGCATCACCCTCGGTGCGCCGGTCCCCGGCACCGGGATCCGGGTCCTCGACTCGGCACTGCGGGAACTGCCGGACGGTGTGATCGGCGAGATCTACGCCAGCGGCGTGCAATTGGCACGCGGCTACCTGCACCGCCCCGGCCAGACCGCCACCCGATTCGTGGCCGCAACCGACGGCGGGCGGATGTATCGCACCGGCGATCTCGGCGCCCGGCTCCCCGACGGGCGGATCGTCTTCGCTGGCCGCACCGACGGACAGCTGAAGGTCAACGGCCACCGCGTCGAACCAGGCGAGGTCGAGGCCGCCCTGACCCGGCACTCTGACGTGTTGGATGCGGCCGTGGTGGGCACCGGGGCGACGCTCGCCGCCTTCGTGGTGCTCGCTGCAGGCGCGCCCCCCGCCGACGTGCTGCTCACCGGCCTCGCCGACGAGCTGCCCCGCCATCTGGTGCCGACGACCATCCAGGCCATCGACGCGATTCCATTGCTGCCCAACGGCAAACGCGACACCGGCGCTCTGAGGGCGCGCGTAGTACGGGCGGATTCCAATCCGGCTGAATTGCTCGCCCCCAGCGACGACGTGCAACGCGCGATCGTCGACGTCGTCGCGGGCGTTCTCGGCCGCGACACGGTCGGCGCCGACGAAGACTTCTTCGCGCTCGGCGGCGACAGCATCGCCGCCATCCGGGTCACCAGCAGGCTGGCAAGAGCCGGTTACCACGTCACCACCGAAGACGTGTTCCGCCGTCGCACCGCCATCGGCCTTGCCGCGGTTCTCGGCGAGGCCCCGGCGGCCGATGCCGGACCCAAGCAGGCGATCCCGCGCTTCGGCACCGTGCGACTGTCCGCCGAGACCATTCACGGCATCGTGGCATCTGGCGCCGCAGAGGACATCTGGGCAATGTCGCCTCTGCAGCAGGGCGTCTACTACCAGAGCACCCTCGGCGACGCCGGAGCCGGAACAGCGCCGACCTACATCGCGCAGAACACGTTCGACTTCGACCGCCGCGTCGACGTCGACGCCATGCAGCAGGCCTACACGGCACTGCTGCGTCGTCACCCGCAGTTGCGGGTCGGCTTCCGCACCGTCGAGCACGCCGAGGCGCAACCGGCATCCGACGCCACCGCGATGGTTCAGGTCGTGATCGCCGATCCCCCGTCGGACATCACCGTCGTCGACCTCAGCGCCGCGCACGATGCGGCGGAGGCCGCGCAGCGCACCGTCGACCACGACCGCACCGCGCCGTTCGACATCGCGACCCCGCCCCTGCTGCGGCTCACCGTCATCCGGCTGCCCGACGGACGCGACCGGATGCTCTTCACCTACCACTTCCTGTTGTTCGACGGGTGGTCCCGCGAGCTCGCTCTTCGGGAGTTGTTCGCGCTGTACGACTCTCGCGGGCAACGGGGCGACGTCGAACCGCACGGCGACTTGGTGCTGCAGTACCTGGACTGGTTGCGGTCCGTCGGCGACGGCGAGGCAGCCGGCGCTTGGGGCGCGCTGCTGGCCGGACTGACCGAGCCGACGCTGGCCACCGGCGTGGAACCGGGCCAGCACGACGCCGCCGCGGACACCGAGCCGGGGCGCATCGTGGTGCGGGTGCCCGAGCATCTGACGGATCAGTTGCGCTCGCGCGCCACAGAACTGGGTGTCACACTGAACGCCGTCATCACCACCGCGGTCTCGACGGTGACCGGGTTTCATGCAGGCACCAGCGACGTCGTCATCGGAATCACCGTGGCCGGACGGCCGGGCGAGCTCGTCGGCATCGACGAGACCATCGGGCTGTTCCTGAACACCGTGCCCGTACGACTGGACCTGTCCCCCACCCGCACGGCATCGGAGACGATGCGATCCGTCAACGACCAACGCATGTCGATGATGCGCCACGACCACCTCGGCCTCGGTCAGATCCAACGCGCCGCAGGCGATTCCGGCCGAGCACTCTTCGATTCGCTGCTGGTCCTTCAGAACTTCCTCGACGACGACACCTTCACCGACCTGGAGACGGCCCATGGCATCGTCGGCGTCGACTACCACGACACCACGCACTTCCCGCTCACCTGGGTTCTGACACCCGGCCGGGAGCTGACCGTCAAACTCGAACACCGCGTTGTCGACGACCAACGCGCCCGCGAGATGGTCGATCAGCTGCTCGCGGTGTTCGAGGCCATCGCATCTTCTCCCGACGCCGCAGTTGGCGCCACTGACCTGGTCAGCCCGCGCCGGCGGGCCGAACTGGAACGGCGGTGGTCCTCCACCGAGCGGCCCTTCGAACCGGTCACCATCGCCGAACTCCTGGCCCGACAGGCCGAGCTCAACCCCGACGACGTCGCCGTGGTGTTCGGTGCGCAACAGCTCTCCTATCGCCAGTTCGATGACCGGGTGTCCCAGCTGGCGCGCTACCTGCGCGCGCACGGTGCGGCACCGGAAACGTTCGTGGCCCTTGCCCTTCCGCGTTCCATCGACATGGTGGTGGCACTGTTCGCGGTGCTGCGGGCCGGTGCGGCCTACCTGCCGCTGGAGCTGGACCTGCCGATCGACCGGCTGCGCACCATCGTCGACGACGCGCGACCGGTGTTACTGCTCACCACGTCTGAACGAACCGAACTGGCCGACTGCGCCCGCGGGCAGGGCGCCACCGTGATCGCCATCGACGACCCGGGCACCGTCTCGGCGTTGGCCGCGACGCCTGCCGATCTGCTGACGGCCGCCGAACTCGGCGACTTCGCCACCGGGGCGCAACGCCTGCAGCACCCGGCCTACCTGATCTACACCTCGGGCTCGACGGGACGCCCGAAGGGTGTGCTGACCGGGTACGCCGGCCTGACCAACATGTACTTCAACCACCGAGAGGCCATCTTCGAGCCAAGCGTGGCGCGAGCGCACGCAGCCGGTGGCGACCAGCAGATCACGGTTGCCCACACCGTGTCGTTTTCGTTCGACATGTCGTGGGAGGAGCTGTTCTGGCTCGTCGAGGGTCATCAGGTGCACGTCTGCGACGAGGAACTGCGCCGCGATGCCCCTGCCTTGGTCGCCTACTGCCATCGGCACCGCATCGACGTCATCAACGTCACGCCCACCTATGCGCATCACCTGTTCGACGCCGGCCTGCTCGGCGAAAAGGGTGGGAGCCACACACCCGCACTCGTGTTGCTCGGTGGCGAAGCCGTCGGTGACGGCGTCTGGTCCGCGCTGCGCGACAACCCGGACACGGCCGGCTACAACCTCTACGGGCCCACCGAGTACACCATCAACACCCTCGGCGGTGGCACCGACGACAGCCTGACTCCGACTGTCGGGCAACCCATCTGGAACACTCGCGGCTACATCCTCGACGCCGCGTTGCGGCCGGTCCCCGATGGGGCGACCGGTGAGCTGTACATCGCCGGAGCAGGACTGGCACGGGGCTACCACCACCGGCCCGGCCTGACCGCGAACGCGATGATCGCTGACCCGTACGTAGCCGGCGGCCGGATGTACCGCACCGGCGACCTGGTCCGGCGACGCCCCGGCGGCGCCGAGCCAGGCATCCTCGACTACCTCGGCCGGGCCGACGATCAGGTCAAGATCCGTGGCTACCGCATCGAACTCGGTGAGGTCGAGTCCGTCCTGGAGGCCGCAGACGGCGTGGCACGCTGTGCCGTCGTCGTCCGATCCGGCACGGGGACACCGCCGGTGAAGACGCTTGCCGCATACGTGGTTCCAGCAGCCGATCTGTCCGACGAAGCTCAGTTCATCGCAGGACTGCGCGACCACCTGGCCGACAAGTTGCCCTCGTACATGGTGCCCGCCCGCTACGGCGTGGTCGACGCGCTGCCGTTGACGATCAACGGCAAGCTGGACGTCGCTGCCCTGCCCGAACCGGTCGCCGCCACCCGTGGTACGACCCGCGCGCCACGCACCGCCGTGGAGTCGGCGCTGCTCGAGGTCGTCTCGGCAGTGCTGGGCATCGAGGCAGGCGGCCTCAGCGTTGATGACGACTTCTTCGCACTCGGCGGTGACAGCATCTCGTCGATCGCCGTCTGCGGCCGCGCCCGAAAGGCGGGCCTGCACATCACGCCCCGCGACGTCTTCCGCCGCCGCACCGTGGCCGCGCTGGCAGCAGTCACCCGGGCCGATGTCCAGCATCGTGACTTCCAACCCGACACCGGCGTTGGGGTCATCACCGCGACGCCGATGCTCGCCGAGACCGAACAGTCGGTCACCCCGCTGGCCAACTTCTATCAGTCGATGGTGCTGGCCACCCCCGCCGGAATCACCGGCGAGCAAATGGAACTCGTCCTCCGGTCGGTGGTCGACGCGCACGGCATGCTGCGGGCCCGACTCGACGCCGGCGAGGACGGCTGGACCCTTACCGTGCCGGAGCCGGGCAGCTACCCGGATCAGCTGATCCGCAGGAGTCCCGGTGCGCTGACGTCGGCCGACGTCGCCGAAGCGACTGCCGCTGCTGCGGCCGAGCTCGCACCAGAACACGGCGTCATGGTTCGCGCAGTCTGGTACGACGCAGAAGTTGGGTCTGGCCAATTGCTATTGGTCATCCACCATCTGGTCATCGACGGCGTCTCCTGGCGCATCATCGGCGAGGACCTGGCGAAAGCCTGGGCCGACGTCGCCAGGAATGGCACAGCGACCCTCGATGACGTCCCGACGTCCTTCCGGACGTGGTCCGACACGATCGCCACCGCACGGTTCGACACCGAGGCCGAACACTGGAACGAGGTGCTGGCCACCGCCGAACCCGACCTCGGCAGGCGGCCCCTGGATCCTGCGATCGATACCGCGAGCACCGTGCGCAGCCACACGGTCTCGTTGCCAGTCGCGATCAGCTCGGCCCTGCTGTCGTCGGTGCCGTCGGCCATGAACGGCGGCGTGAACGACGTCCTTCTCACCGCGCTGTCCTTGGCACTGGCTCGGTGGCGCGCGGATCGCGGACAAGACGACGGCACGGCCACCGTGCTGAACCTCGAAGGCCATGGTCGTGAGGCCGAACTCGTGCCTGGGAACCTAGATTTGTCTCGCACGGTCGGTTGGTTCACGGCGATCTACCCCATCCGGATCGATCCCGGCCCGCTGACATGGTCCGACGTACTCGCGGCCGGAGCGCCTTTGGCGGAATCGGCGAAGGCGGTCAAGGAACAGCTGCGCACGATTCCGAGCGGTGGTCTCGGGTACGGCGTGCTCCGCTACCTGGAACGATCGCAACCGATCCACGGGGTCGCCCCACAGATCCTATTCAACTACCTCGGCCGGTTCGCCGGCGGTAGCGGCCGGGACTGGGAAGCGGTCGCGGAGATCGGCGCCCTACGCGAAGGCGTCGATCCCTCGAACCCCGCTGTCGCACTGGAGATCAACGCACTCGCCGAGGACCGACCCGACGGCACCGTGCTGACCATGACGCTGGCCTGGCCCGCCGGCTTACTCGACGACGCCGACGTCGATCGACTTGCCACGCTGTGGTCGGAAGCCCTGACCGCGTTGACCCGCTGCGTTGACCTTGCCGGGCACACGCCATCGGACTTCCCGCTCATCGAGGTGACCCAAGCCGACGTGGACGAATGGCAACGGACGGGCGCCATCGACGACGTGCTCCCGCTGTTGCCGCTTCAGGAGGGCATGTACTTCCACAGCGCCTACGGTGACGGTGTCGACACCTACCAGGTCCAGCAGATCGCCGAGCTGTCCGGCCCCGTCGACCCGGATGCCCTGCGCGCCAGTGTCTCCGCCGTGGTCGACAGGCATCACGCGCTGCGGGCCAGCTTCCGCGAGATGCAGGACGGGCGACTCGCACAGGTGATCTGGTCCGACGTCACC
>Ga0137412_10000413_pt1 | contig 29635 bp, 26 predicted proteins | sample CZODoug2_1_16fun_FD_122160 | JGI IMG/M metagenome (GOLD analysis project Ga0137412, IMG submission 122160) | Vadose zone soil fungal communities from Angelo Coast Range Reserve, California, USA - CZODoug2_1_16fungal (Hybrid Assembly) | ecosystem: Environmental > Terrestrial > Soil > Vadose zone...
AGCACGGCGACAGGCAGCGGCAGCCCGCCTACCTGATCCATGACGGTGGCGATCGGGCCGATGCGGTGCGGGTTGACTCCCGACTCACCGAACACCCGGGACAGCACCGCGGCGATCGCCCCGATGGTGACGAAACCGGAAAGCGTGAACGGGCCGTACCACAGCCAACCCGGCTCGGATCTGGCGATCAACTCCTCACTGTCCACAGTGGATGTACGTACGATGGTTTGCTTGTTCAGCAGGCGTTCCCGCAGGTCTGCGGCGCCCGCGCGACTCAGCGCGTCGAGGGTCAGACCGCCGTTCTTCTTCCGGTCCGACTGCCCGGTGCCGATAGCGACCCGGGCCAGGCCGAGGAGTCGGTGCATCGCATGCGAGGTCACATCGACCGTGCGGACGCGGTCCAGCGGCACGGACACCGTCCGGCGGCGCACCAACCCGCGCCGGATCTGCACCTGTTCCGACGTTATCCGGTATGACGTGGTGAACCAACGCAACAGCCCCAATACTATTGCCGCGGCCATACCGATGAGGCTCCACAGTGGACCGTCGCCGCTACTGGTGCCCGCGAACAGCAGACCCAGCAGGGCCGGGAAGAACCGAATCAGCTCCTGCACCGGATGAATGGCGAGCATCAACGGGCTCAGCTTCTCCCAGCCGGCAGCACGCTGCGGGGTCATGTGGCGTCCCCCGGCACTGCGTGGGTGCGTGCCGTCAGCACGTCCGACACGTCCCGCGCGACGTCCTGGTCGAGCCCGTGCAGCTTCAGTGGACCGGCCGCGGACGCGGTCGTGATCGTCACGTTGGCCAGGCCAAACACTGCCTCGATCGGCCCCCGCTCGGTGTCGACCGTCTGAATGCGCGAGAGTGGCGCGATCCGCCATTCCTGGTTGAACCAACCGGATTGCGTATAGACAGCCTCATCGGTGATTTCCCAACGATGCACCCGGAATCGCCAGCGCGGCATCACGACCAGGTGAGCGGCGGCGAGCACACCGGTCACCACGAAGCCGATCACATGCCATTCGTCGCGGCCGCCGTCGACGAGCCGCCAGAGCACCTCGGCCGCGACCAGCACCAGCCAACCCGGCAGCGCCCGGACCGTCCAGTAGCGAATCGCGCGGCTGCTCACCCGGTTGCGGGGCGGGCGCAACTGCAGCGTCGTCGTTTCCATGTCCTTCATGCTGCCAGCACCGCGCCGCAACGGTCAGGCGCAATTATCCCGTCTCGGCCGGGACAAATGTCCCAGCCCGGCACTAGGTATGGACGGGCGAGGCCGGCTCGGCAATGCCCAGACCCGCCTTGAGCGGCGGCTCCGGCGGATGCTCCGGCTCCGCGGCCCCGGAACCCAGGTGCGGTCGGGGACGTCGTGGCACCCGCGATCCCGAGCCGCCGCCTCGGCCCCGATAGACCAGCAGGCCGTTGACCGGGTCGGGGACGGCGTCGAGCGCGGCCCGGACCGCGGGAAGGTGTCGAAATGCCTCGGCCGCGTCGTCGGTGTCGAAAAGGACCTCCAGCACCAGACCCCACCGGTGCTCGTGCCAGATCCAGTCTTGGGCGCCGTTGGTCAGCGCCGCCTCGGTCAGCGCCTCGCCGTAGGAATCCCGCCAGCTCGACGCCGGATGCGGTCCGTCGAATATCTCGATCGACAACCATTCGGCCATAGCAACCAATGTAGGCCGCGTCGGCGCCGACTCTCGTACGCCCAGAGCGAAATCAGACGGGCCGGGACATGGGCACCGTACGGGCCCGGATGCGGGCGTCGATCTCGCGAGCGAACCGGCCGGGCAGCAGGTAATAGCGGGTCGACTCGTCCGCCTCGTACCCGCCCTCATCGACCTGAGTGGCCGTCGGGATATAGCCGACCATGCCGTTGCTATACCCGACCGGCAATACGGTGCCCCGCGAGACGTCCTTGATTTGCCGGCCGTAATCCATGCACATTTCGCCATTCATCGCGAGCAATGACTGGTCCCGCGCGATATCCAGCCGCTGCAGTCGCAGCGTGGCAGATGCCGCGATCCGCTCCGGGTGGGCCAGAAACGCTCGCGCCCATTCACCGATCACACCGTCCTTTGTGAACTCTTCGCGTAATTCTGCCTCCGTTGGTACGTGTTGAAACGGCAGCTCTACGCTGTCCCATTGCGCTTTCAACGGCGCGTCGCCCAATTCGACGTGCGCATCGTCCAGAATGTCCAGCACAACAGTGGCGAGTGCGGCGCCCTGCCGGGGGATTTCGGCCAGCCCGGTCGCCGCCAGTCGGCCGGGGTTGATGTCACCGCAGCAGCCCTGCAAATACAGCGATACCGCACCGGTCTGGGCCTCGACCCGGCTCATTGCGTCGCCGGTGAACTCGCCGGAAAGCTGGTATTCGGCGGAAAGCACGGGATGGCAGGCGTAGTGCGTCAGCGCCGCCTTCACACTTCCGTCGGGCCGCCGGAACGCGAGCACGGTCACCTCGCGGTCTACCGGCCCCTCCGGATTCGGCCGGGCGAGCGCCTTCCCAGCAATAACGGTCCGCCGATTCATCGCCAGCCCGTGCTCGCCCCGACCGCGACTGACCGTAACCGGCTCCATCGTGTCGAGCGCGCCGGCAGCCGCGGTCAGCAGCCGATCCCCCAGCAGATCAAGGAAGCGCTCGTCCAACAGGCCGGTTGCCGCGGCATGCCAGCCGTTGGTCTGCGGCCCGGAATGGCTGTGGGTGGCGGAAAACAGAATCGACTCCGCCGGCACCGCGCACCGATCAGCCAGCGCCTGGCGCCACCCCGGTAGCCGTTCCGGTCCCCAGTTCAGCAGATCCGCCGAGACGATCAGGGCCCGCGTACCCAATGCCTCGAGCACCACCAGCCGCAGGTGCAGCGGCTGCGCTATGCCTTGGGACAACTCAGTGCGCGAGGCGAATCCGGCCAGCGGCAGCGGCCAGTCCGGGGTGATATCGACCCGCGCCGTTCCGGCCCGCAAAAGCTTTCCTTTCAGTACGCGTCCGTCGCCAAGTCAATCGAGTCGCCGGTACGCTGCGATTCCGCTGCTGCCACGGCGATCCGCAGCGCCGCCAGCCCGTCCGCCGCGGTGACCCTGGCCGGTTTGCCGGTACGAATCGCATTCGAGAAATCGGCCAGTTGCGCGCCGAACGCGAGCTCGGCCTCGTCCGTACCGTCGGGATCCGGCTTCGCGTCGCTGGACCGCGCCGTTCCCGCGCTGCCGATTATGTCGAACCGGTCATCCACGATGCCGCCCCACTGACCGACCACGTGCGACCGGGCGCCGCCCGCGTGGGTGAGCCACGCCTCGGCCCGATTGACGCCGGCGAAATCATCCCGCTCGGCCCGCACGCTGACCACCTCGCCGGCCACCCAGCGGGCGTAGTCGAAGTCGTGAATCATCAGGTCGAGCAGCACTCCGCCGGACCGCTCCTCATCCCGCAGCCAGCTCGTCGGGGCCGGCGGATCGACGGCGCGGTGCAGGCTGAGGCTCTGCACGTCGCCGAGCTCCCCGTCGTATGCCCGTTGCCGGGCGGCGGCATGCGACCGGAAATACCGCAGCACGTGCGCGGGAAACAGCTGCACGCCGGCGTCCTTGCAGGACGCCAGAAGCGCCCGCGCCTGGCGGACCGTCCGGGCCAGCGGCTTTTCGCAGATCACCGCCCGGTGTTGCGCCGCGGCCGCCATGCCGAGCTCCCAATGGGTGTCGGTCGGCGTGCATAAGTCCACCACATCGCAGGAATCCACCAACTGGTCGAGGGAATCCACCGCGGCCGAGCCGGTGTCGGCGGCCAACCGCGTCCGGTGTGTCGCGGTCGGCGAGAACAGCACTCTCGCTACCCCGAGGCGCGACCAGGTCCGCAGATGTCGAGCACCCATTGCGCCGCTGCCAACCACGCCCACCCGCACCGGAATCGCCATGAACCCAATCGTGCCTCACCAAACTGGTATGGTCCGGAACCCTACAACAGCCGGTCAGCGCAGCGCGGTAATGGCCGCCCCGGAGGTATGAAGACGGCTGTTCGTATCATGATCGGGATCGGTTTTGTACGCAGGATGGTGACGAAATCCATCCCGATCTTGGTCGAGTAGGCCGGGCTACAAGATCGTGAGCGGTCCTATTTTCGATGGATCACGGCAGACCGACGGCCCGTACCCCACTAGTGCGCTGGCCACGATGATCACTTCTTACCCAAGAGACTCAGCAGCCCCGCGAGCCGACAGCGAGCCGGCCGACTAATCTGATCTTGGGATACTTGCGGGCTGCCTCGGCGGTCCAACCCTGGCTGGCGTGAGGAGGCTCGCACATGGACCTGATCCGGGGCGGATCCGGCGCGAGTGCGGCACAGAATCCCCAGACAAATCCGGGCTGGCTGGATTCGATTGCCACGCTGGACACGATCGATGCCAAGTCCGGCCAGGAAAACTTTCCGGTCGCCTCACGGCTGCTGCCGGCCAAGTGGCGCCGGCACCTGATGGCGATCTACGGCTTCGCCCGGTTGGTCGACGATGTCGGTGACGAGGCCCCCGGCGACCGGTCGGCGCTGCTCGACGCCATCGACGACGACCTCGACAAGGTCGTCAGCGACGGGCTCCCCCGGCTGACCGTGCTGCGCCAGCTGGCGCCGACCGTGCGCAGCTGCCACCTGCCGCTCGATCCGTTTCACCGACTGGTCGAGGCCAACCGCCGGGACCAGACCACGACGCGCTACGAGACCTACGCCGAGCTACTGGACTACTGCACGCTCTCCGCCAACCCGGTGGGTCACCTCGTGCTCGGTGTCTTCGGCGTGGCCGACTCAGAGCGGGTCGCCCGGTCCGATGCCGTGTGCACCGCGCTACAGCTGGTCGAGCACTGGCAGGACGTGGCCGAGGACGCCGGCCGGGGCCGGATCTACCTGCCGGCGGAGGACATGCGCCGCTTCGGCTGCACCGCGGCCGACCTGATCGGCACGGTCCCTGCTGGCTCCGCTCCGCACGCTCCGCTCCGCACGGCCCCTGCTGGCTCCGCTCCGCAGGCTCCGCTCCGCACGGCCCCTGCTGGCTCCGCTCCGCAGGCTCCGCTCCGCACGGAGACACCGCCGCAGGTACGCCGATTGCTCGCGTTCGAGGTGAGCCGGGCGCAGGCCCTGATGACCAAAGGTGCGCCGCTGGTCGGCACCCTGTCCGGTGCCGCGAAGCTCGCCGTGGCCGGATTCGTTGCCGGTGGCCAGGCCGCCCTGGATGCGCTCGGCGCGGCGGATTTCGACGTACTGCCCGGGCCGCCGCGGGCCAAGCGCCGGCGGATCGCGACCGGCACCATGACCCTGTTGCTGCGGAGCGCGCAGTGACGGCACGCGGCGGCGCCGGGGCCGCACGTTATCCCGCCGCCGCAGCGACAGAACCCGCGGCGGCGACATGAACATCGCCGAGGCATACGCCCACTGCGAGCAGGTCACCAAGACCGAGGCGCGCAACTTCTCCTACGGAATCCGGCTGTTGCCGCCACCCAAACGGGCGGCACTGTCGGCGGTATACGCATTCGCCCGCCGGGTCGACGACATCGGCGACGAGACCGGTGCCCCCGCCGACAAGCTGACCGCGCTGGCCGCGGCCCGTACCGATATCGACAAGATCAGCGTGGACGCGGCCGATCCGGTGCTGATGGCGCTGGCCGACGCGGCCAGCCGACTGCCGATCCCGCTCGAGGTTTTCCATGAGCTGATCGACGGCGTCGAGGCCGACGTCCGCGGTGTCACCTACGAGACGGCCGAGGAGCTGGTGCATTACTGCCGCTGCGTGGCCGGCTCGATCGGGCGGCTCTCGCTGGGCGTTTTCGGCGGTCCGGACACACCGCTGGCACGCGACCGGGCCGATGCGCTGGGCGTTGGGTTGCAGCTGACCAATATCCTGCGCGACGTGCGTGAGGATCTGCGCGGCGGCCGGGTCTATCTGCCGGCTGAGGACCTGCGCCGCTACGACGCCACGCTGCGGCTCACCGCCGACGGCGAGATTGCCGGTCCGCGGCTTCCCCTGGTCGAGGCCGTCCGATTCATCGCCGGCCGCGCCCGCGGCTGGTACACCGAGGGGTTGCGGCTGCTGCCCATGCTCGACCCGCGCAGCGCCGCCTGCTGCGCGGCGATGGCCGGCATCTACCGGCGGCTGCTGGACCGCATCGACGAACGCCCCGATCTGGCCCTGGAACAGCGAATGTCCTTGCCCGGTAGGGAAAAGGTGGTGGTCGCGGTCAGCAGCCTGGGCCGGGCCGCGATCGGCGCGCGCCGCCGGGCCGCCACGGAAGGCGCTGCATGAGGGCCCCGCGGGTCTGCGTGATCGGCGGCGGGCTGGCCGGACTCTCCGCGGCGGTCGAGCTGGTCGACGCCGGCGTGCACGTCACGCTGCTGGAAGGCCGGCCGCGGCTGGGCGGGGCCACGTTCTCATTCGTCCGGGACGGGCTGACGGTCGACAACGGTCAACACGTGTTCCTGCGCTGTTGTACGGCCTACCGCGACTTCCTGCGCCGCATCGGCACCGCCGACGGCGTGTACGTGCAGGACCGGCTGTCGGTCCCGATCCTCACTCCCGACGGCACCCTGCGCCGGCTCGAGCGCAGCGACCTGCCGGCGCCGCTGCACCTGGCCGGCGCGGTGGCCGGCTATCCGCTGCTGACCACGATGCAGCGGGTACAGGCCGGCCGGGCACTGCTGGCCCTGCGGCGACTCGACCCGAACGATCCTGCCCTGGACACCGAGTCGTTCGGGAGCTGGTTGCGCAAGCACGGGCAGAGCGACGCCGCGATCGAGGCGCTGTGGGGGCTGATCAGCGTGCCCACGCTGAACGCCACCCCGGACGAGAGCTCGCTCGGCCTTGCGGTGATGGTGTTTCGCACCGGCCTGCTCGACAGCAACGACGCCGCCGACCTGGCCGTCCCGACGCTGCCGCTGAGCAAGCTGCACGTGGATCCGGCCGCCGCCGCGCTGGAATCCGCTGGCGCGACCATCCGTACCTCGTGCAAAGTCCTCGGCGTGCAGGTCGTGCAGCGGGACGGCGTGGATCGCGGCCGGTTGACCGTCGCCAGCCGCGACGGCGTGGTCACCGCCGATGCGGTGATCTCGGCGGTGCCGCAGGACGTGGTCGGCGGGCTGCTCCCGGAAGGGACGTTGACCACCCGGGTAGACCGGCTGGGCTTCTCCCCGATCGTCAACCTGCACGTCGTCTACGACCGACCGGTGACCGCGCTGCGGTTCGCCACCGCCCACAACAGCCCGGTCGGCTGGGTATTCGACCGCACCGACACCGGTGGGCTCACCGGCGGCGGGCAATACCTGACCGTGTCGCTCTCGGCCGCCGACCGGGAGCTGGGTGAGCCGGTGGCGGTGTTGCGTGACCGGTTCCTGCCGGCCCTGGCCGACCTGTTCCCCGGTGCCCGGCGGGCCACCGTGCGCCGGTTCTTCGTGACCCGCGAGCCGCACGCCACATTCCGCGCCACGCCCGGCTCGGCATCGTTACGGGTAAGTGAGCAGACCAACACCCCCGGCGTGTTCCTCGCCGGGTCATGGACCGACACCGGTTGGCCAGCGACCATGGAGGGAGCGGTCCGCAGCGGGGTGCGGGCGGCTCGTCGGGCACTGTCCACGCTCGAGGTAACTCGCACACCGACACCGGAGGGAGCACCCCTGTGACCGCCGAGATGTTGCCCCACCGGGACGTCACCCCGATTCTCGATCGCGCCCGGGAGCTCACCGATCCGGCGCTTCGCCACGCGGTAAGCGGGCTGGCTCCGCAGATGCGGCGCGTCGCCGGCTACCACCTCGGCTGGCTGGACGCCAACGGCGAGGAGCAGTCGAGCAGCCACGGCAAGGGCATCCGCTACACACTGGCCCTGCTGGGTACCGAGGCCGTCGGCGCGCCGGTGACAACCGGCATCCCCGGTGGCGTCGCCGTCGAGCTGATCCACAACTTCTCGCTCCTGCACGACGACCTGATGGACGGCGACAAGGAACGCCACCATCGGGCCACCGCCTGGACGATCTTCGGCTCCTCGGCCGCGATCCTCGGCGGTGTCGCGCTGCTCACCCTCGCCGAGGAGGTACTGCTCGACCTCGGCACCGAGGCGGGGGCGGCCGCGGCAGCGCTGCTGACCAAATCCACCGCACGGTTGGTGACCGGCCAGACCGATGACCTCGAATTCGAAACCCGCGCCTCCGTACCGCTGGATGAATGCATTCGGATGGCCGGCAACAAGACCGCCGCCCTGATCTCGGCATCCGCGGCGATCGGTGCGGTGCTGGCCGGTGCACCCGCCCACACCGTCACCGCGCTCAGCGAGTTCGGCGAACACCTGGGGCTGGCCTTCCAGCTCGTCGATGACCTGCTCGGCATTTGGGGAACGCCCGAGTTGACCGGCAAGCCGGTGCTGGCCGATCTGCGGGCCGGCAAGAAGACGCTGCCGGTCAGTGCCGCGCTGCATGCCGGTGGGCCGGCCGCCGACGAGCTGGCCACGCTGCTGGCCGAGACCAACGACGAGCATGACCGCTTCGCCCGCGAGGCCGAGTTGATCGAGGCGGCCGGCGGCCGGCAGTGGACGATCGCCGAGGCCGAACGCCAACTGACGCTGGCCGGCCAACAGTTGGCCGGCGCCGGACTTGCCGACACGCCGCGAGCCCGACAGGCCACCGACGAGCTGTCCGCGGTGGCCGATTTCGTGGTACGGCGCCAGCTATGAGCGCACCGGCAGAATCGCTCGCGGATCCCGATCAGAAGGCGGCCGTCGGGGCGGCCCTGATCGCCGGCCGCGAGCACCTGCGCGGGCTGCAGAATCCCGATGGCTGGTGGAAGGGCGAGCTGGAAACCAACGTCACGATGGACGCCGAGGACCTGCTGCTGCGGCACATCCTGGGCATCCGCGGGGACGCGGAGACCGAGCGGGCAGCGGTCTGGATCAGGTCCCAGCAGCGGGCCGATGGCACCTGGGCCAACTTCGCCGACGGTCCGGCCGACCTGTCCACCACCGTTGAGGCATACGTGGCGCTCCGGCTGGCCGGGGACGATACCGAGGCGCCGCACCTGGCCAAGGCGGCCCAGTTCATCCGCAACGAAGGCGGTTTGGCGGCCAGCCGGGTCTTCACCCGGATGTGGCTGGCGATGGTCGGGCAGTGGTCCTGGGACGAGCTGCCGGTGCTGCCGCCGGAGCTGATCTACCTGCCGAAGTGGGTGCCGCTCAACGTCTACGACTTCGCCTGCTGGGCGCGCCAGACGATCGTCCCGCTCACGATCGTCAGCACGCTGCGCCCGGTGCACCCGCTGCCGTTCGACCTGGCCGAGCTGCACACCGGGCGGCTGCGCCCTACCCGCAGCCCGTTGCTCAGTTGGGCGCGCGGCTTCGAGCTGCTCGACTGGGTACTGCACCGCTACGGCCGCCACCCCGTCCAGCCGCTGCGTCGCGCGGCGATGGCCCGAGCCGCGGAGTGGATCATCCGCCGGCAGGAGGCCGATGGCTGCTGGGGCGGGATCCAGCCGCCGTGGGTGTACTCGCTGATCGCGCTGCACAGCCTCGGCTACCCGCTCGAGCACCCGGTGCTGGCCCGCGGGATCGCCGGACTGGACGGGTTCGTCGTCGATGACGAGCACGGTCGCCGGCTGGAGGCGTGCCAGTCGCCGGTCTGGGACACCGCGCTGGCCGTGATCGCGCTGGCCGACGCCGGCGTGCCCGCCGAGGACCCGGGCCTGCGCGCGGCCGGCAGCTGGCTGCTGGCCGAGGAGATCACCACGCGCGGTGACTGGGCGGTGCGCCGACCCGACCTGGCGCCCGGCGGTTGGGCCTTCGAGTTCCACAACGACGGCTACCCCGACATCGATGACACCGCCGAGGTCGTGCTGGCCCTGCGCCGGGTTGCCGGCAGCACGGCGCTGGCCGCGGCAGCCGGCCGCGGCGTGGCCTGGTCGACCGGGATGGCCAGCAGCGACGGCGGTTGGGCCGCCTTCGATGCCGACAACACCCGCGAGCTGGCGTACCAGATCCCGTTCGCCGACTTCGGCGCGATGATCGACCCGCCGTCGGCCGACGTCACCGCGCACATGGTCGAGATGCTGGCGGCCGAGGGGCAGGCGGCGAGCCCGGCCGCGCAGCGCGGTGTGCAGTGGCTGCTGGCCCATCAGGAGCCCGACGGCTCGTGGTTCGGCCGCTGGGGCGCCAACTATGTCTATGGCACCGGCGCGGTCATACCCGCGTTGGTGGCGGCCGGCCTCGGCCGCTCGCATCCGGCGATCCGGCGAGCCATCGACTGGCTCGGTCAGGTGCAGAACGCCGACGGTGGTTGGGGCGAGGATCTGCGCTCCTACGACGACGCGCGCCGACCGGAGCTTGCGGAGCGGAGCCAGCAAATATGGAGTGGCCGCGGCGAGAGTACGGCCTCGCAGACCGCGTGGGCGATGCTCGCGCTGATCGCCGCCGGCCAGGACTCGCCGGCGCTACACCGTGGCGCGTCCTGGCTGGCGCGGACCCAACGGGCCGATGGCACCTGGGACGAGCCACAGTTCACCGGCACCGGCTTCCCCGGCGACTTCTACATCAACTACCACCTATACCGACTGGTTTTCCCGGTGATGGCGCTTGGCCGCTATCAGCGGGAACACCTCGAGGCTGTCTCATGATTGATCATGCAGGTAGCATTTCCCGCCCCCAGCGATGCTCACTTCGGAGGCCGCCGTCATGACGCTCTTGGTCTACGCACCGCTCGGGATCGAGGCACGCACCGTCTCCCGCGGACTGCCCCGGGCGCGGGTGATCCGGTCCGGCATGGGTCCGCTGCGCGCCCGCCGCGCCGCCGGAAGCCTCTGGCGGGACGCCGCACCGGATGACCCGGTAGCGGTCGCCGGCTTCGGCGGCGCGCTGATCCACGGCATGCAGCCCGGTGACATCGTGGTGGCCAGCGAGGTCCGGCACAAGGACCGGTCGGTGCCGTGTCCGTCCGCGGGGATCCTCGCCGCCGAGCTGCGCCGGATGGGCCTGACCGTCCACATTGGACCCATTCTCACGGTGGACAAGGTGGTGCGCCGGCAGGATGACCGGGCCGAGCTCGCCGCAACCGGGGCGATCGCCATCGACATGGAGTCCTCGGCGTTCTTCGACCTCTCCGGACAGCATCCGCGGGCAGTGCTGCGGGTCATCGTGGACGGCCCCGACCGGCCGCTCATCCACCCGCAGACGATCACCGGCGGAATCGCGGCCCGGCGGGTGTTGCGGCGGGCGGCACCGGCACTGCAGGTCTGGGCCGACGCCTGCGGCAAGCGGGATGTGCTACTGGCCGGCCCGCGGTCGTTCTGCGCCGGCGTGGAGCGGGCGATCGCGGTCGTCGAGGCGGCCCTGGTGCGTTACGGCGAGCCGGTCTACGTGCGCAAGCAGATCGTGCACAACATTCACGTGGTACGCGATCTGGAGCAGCGCGGCGCGATCTTCGTCGACGAGCTGGACGAGGTGCCAGACGGGGCGACGCTGGTCTTCTCCGCCCACGGCGTGTCCCCGCAGGTCCGCACCGAGGCCGATCGGCGCGAGCTGGCGGTCATCGACGCGACCTGTCCGCTGGTGAGCAAGGTGCACGCCGAGGCCCGCCGCTTCGACGCCCGTGGCGACACGATCGTGCTGATCGGGCATCGCGGCCACGAGGAGGTCGAGGGCACGATGGGTGAGGCGCCGGAAGCGATCCAACTGGTCGAGTCCGCCGAGGACGTGGAAAACCTCGAGATCCCCGACCCGTCCCGCGTCTCGTACCTGATGCAGACGACGCTGGCGGTGGACGAGTCGCGTTTCGTGGTCGATGCGCTGGGCCGCAAGTTCCCGGCGCTGGCCGGGCCGTCCTCCGACGACATCTGCTACGCCACCACCAATAGGCAGGTCGCGATCCGCTCGGTGGCCAGCGAATCCGACCTGGTGCTGGTGATCGGCTCGGCCAACTCCTCGAACTCGGTGCGGCTGGTCGAGCTCGCCTCCCGCGAGTGCGGGCAGGCGCACCTCATCGATGACGAGAGCGACATCGAGCCGGGCTGGCTGATCGGCAAGCGCCGGATCGGCATCACCGCGGGCGCCTCGGCCCCACCGAAGCTGGTGGAGCGGGTCATCGCGGCGCTGGCCGGGCTCGGGCCGGTGCAGACCGAAGAACGGTCTGTGGTCGAGGAATCGGTGGAGTTCGGGCTACCGAAAGAGGTCACCAGGCCTTAGCTGGTCTGGTCCAATCGGACGGGCGGAAAGTCCTCACCGCACCCGCGGGTACTGTAGCCGAGTGCGCGGGAGCGGGACGACCGGGGCCACGAGTGGGCAAAGCGCACTCTTGGCCCCGCGCAGTATCTGTTACCAGGCGCACAAGACACCGTCGCGGCCCAACGTATGGGGGTCGGGCGGAGTCTTACCTATGTGATCAATTCAAGCCCCGGTACAGATAGCGAGAGTGAAGGTATGAACCCAGCACACGGGGGGAACGCTCGCCGGCGCGGCCTGCATGGCCGAGCCATCGTGGTCGCCCTGATCGGTGCGGCCCTGGTCCTGGCCGGCTGCTCGAGCTCGAGCAAGAACACCGGCAACGACACGGGTTCCGGTCCGAGCAGCAGCGGAGACGCCGGTACGAAGAGCTCGTCAAGCGGCACGACGCCCCCCGCCGGCCCGGACGCCGGCCTCACCATCTCCCCGGCCTCGACGGCACATGCCAACCCGGTTACGCCGATCGTGGTCAAGGCCAGCAAGGGCACGCTGCAGTCGGTCAAGGTCACCAACCCCAAGGGCCTCGTGGTCAGCGGCACCTACGCGACCGGGAAGACCTCCTGGTCGACCAGCGAGGTGCTCGGCTACGGCAAGACGTACAAGATCGCGGTGACCGCCAAGGCCAGCGACGGCAAGGTTGCGACCAAGAACAGTACGGTCACCACGATGAACCCGCAGACCAGCTTCCCCTCGGTGGTCCCGCCGCCGGCGACAACCGACATCGGTGTTGGCATGCCGCTGGCGGTTCGGTTCGGTAAACCGATCACGGCAATCAAGGATCGCCTCGCCGTCCAGAAGATGCTCAGTGTCACCTCGTCGCCGAAGCAGCTGGGCGCCTGGTACTGGGTGACCCCCACCGAGGTCGACTACCGGGGCGCTGAATATTGGAAGGCGCACTCGACCCTGACGCTGAACATCAAGATCTACGGCAAGGATCTGGGTGGCGGTATCTACGGGCAGACCGACCGCAGCATCACCTACCACGTGCACGACTCGTGGGTGGCCGTGGCCGACGGTAACTCCGAGTCGATGACGATCAAGCAGAATGGTGTAGCCGTCAAGACGATGCCGATCAGCATGGGCAAGCAGTCCACGCCGACCCACCTGGGCACGCACGTCATCTCGGCCAAGGACAAGGTCTACCGGATGAACTCCTGCACCTATGGGGTCTGCAGCGGTCCGGCCTCGTACATATCGAACGAGTATTACGCCGAGCGGATCTCCGACGACGGCGAGTTCGTCCACGAAAATCCGAACAGCGTCGGGGCGCAGGGCAGCACCAACGTCTCGCACGGCTGCATCAACCTCAACGAGGCCAACGCCATCTGGTTCTTCGACCACATGGGTGTCGGCGACGTCGTCGAGGTGATCAACTCCGGCGGGCCGCAGCTGCCAATCGGCGACCGGATCGGCGTGTGGGCGCTGTCCTGGCCGGCCTGGCAGGCGGGTAACGCCAACTCGTAGAAAGCCAGCTATCCAAGGAAACTGGCGCCCTGCACTGTGCGGGGCGCCAGTTTCGTATTTAGCCCCAGCGGGCGGACAGGGCCCGATAGAGCTTGGGCATGCTGCCGTGCAGCCGGGCGGGCAGCTCCAGCCAGCGCGGCACCATCACCCGGCGCCGGTCCGCCTCGACCGCGGCGCGGATCGTGGCCGCGAGCCGTTCCGGCGGCATCAGCTTGGGCACTCGGCGGTCGTACTCGAGGCCCCGTTTGCGGAAGAAACCGGTCGCGATCGCTGCCGGCGTGATCAGCGTGACGCCCACGCCGGTGCCGGCCAGCTCGTCGGCCAGGCTGTCGGCAAGCACCGCCAGCCCACCCTTTGCCGCGGCGTAGACCGACTCGTTGCGCACGCCGACCACTCCGGCGATCGAGCCGACGAGCACGATCCGGCCGCGCCCGCGACGCAGCATGCCGGGCAGCACGAGGCGGGTCAGCTGGATCGGCACGCTGAGGTTGATGTGCACCAGGGCGTTGATCTGCTCCATCGGCGTCTCGGCCAGCTGCCCGGCGTAGCCCACTCCGGCGTTGTTGATCAGGACGTCGACCGGGCCGGCCAGTCGTTCCGCGGCCGCGACCAGCCGCTCGACCGCGGTCGGCTCGGCCAGCTCACCGGGCACCGCGTAGCCGCGTACGGCCGCGGCCAGGTCATCCAGGACCGTCTTGTCCCGGCCGGCCAGTACCAGCACGGCGCCGGCGCGGGCCAGCTCCCGCGCGGTGGCCTGACCAACCCCCCCGGTCGCCCCTGTCATCAGCACCACCCGCCCGGCGAGCTGCATGCCTTTTTGCTCCTGTCGCCGCGTGCCGGCACCTGCGTGCGCGACGCTACAGGGTTCGCGCTGCCGACTCATTGACCGCCGCCGGTCGGAAATTCTGCGCGCCGAATATCGCCCGGCCAACGGGATCTTCGACGCCGACCCCAAACAGACCGCAGGCACTTAAGCTCGAGCGAAACCCACCGACACCGCCGCGCGCCCGACGGGATCCCATGCTGACCATCCTCATCATCCTGACCGCTGCATTCATGCTCGGTCTGGGATTTGTGTTGCAGCAGCGGGCGGCGCAAGAGGCGCCGGCCGACGAGCTGTTGTCCTATCGACTGCTGCTCGACCTGATGCACAAACCGGTCTGGCTGGCCGGAATCGCCTCGATGGTCTGCGGCCAGGTGCTCGGCGCGGTGGCGCTGGGCCGGGCCGACATCACGCTCGTCGAGCCACTGCTCACCGCCAACCTGCTGTTCGCACTCGGGCTGGCGCGGGTGTTCTCGGCTCAGGCGCTGGGACGACGGGAATGGTGGGGGGCGGTACTGCTGACCGTCGGCATCGGCCTCTTCGTAGTGGCCGGGCATCCGCGAGACGGTGACAATACGGCGCTGCACGACCTGCAGGGATGGGTGGTGGTCGGCGGCATCGGCGGGTTCGCCGCACTGCTCGTCGCGGTGGCCCGGCGCCGGCCCGATACCGAGAAGGCCACCCTGCTGGCGACCGCGGCCGGGGCGCTCTTCGGCCTGCAGGACGGCTTCACCCGGCGGGCAATGAAGCAGCTCGACCAGGGTGTCATGCACCTCGTTCTCTCCTGGCAGACCTACTCTGTGCTAGCGGTCGCCATCGTCGGGATCCTGCTGGCGCAGAGTGCGTTCGAGGCTGCACCGTTACGGGCGTCGCTGCCGGCGATGACGGTGGCGGAGCCGCTGTGCGGAATGGCATTCGGGGTCGGTGCGTTCGGAGAGGTCGTGCGAGTTGCTCCGGTGTGGTTGGGACTTGAGTCCGCGGGGTTGCTTGCGATCGTGTCCGGAGTGATCATGCTGGCCCGGTCCCCACATCTGCACCACCACCTCATTCCGGCGGCGAGGTCGCGATGTTAGCGGTCTTCTACGCCGTCTGCGCCGCCCTCGCCAACGCGGTCGGAGCCGTACTGCAGCGGCGCGCCGCGCGCACCGTCCCGCTGGCCGACGCCATGCGATTCAGGCTCATCATCGATCTCATTCGCCGGCCGATCTGGTTGGGTGGCGTCGCCGCCCTCATCGCCGGTTTTCTCTTCCAGGCCGCGGCTCTGTCCGTCGGCGACCTGACCCTGGTCCAGCCGATCGTGGTCGCCGAGCTGCCGCTCACCATGGTGGTCGCGGCTCTGGCCTTCCGCACCCATCTCGACCGCGACGCCTGGATCGGCGCCATCGCGGTCAGCGGTGGGGTGGCGGTCCTGCTGATATCCACCTCGCCACAGAGCGGCTCCGGCGGACACGGCGGGACGTGGGCATGGCTGTGGGCCTGCGTCGCGAGCGTCGGGGCCGGCACCCTGCTGGTGCTCGCCGGCCTGCGCACCAGCGGAGGCCGGCGAGCATCGCTCTACGGAGCGGCGTCCGGTCTGGGTTTCGGCTTCACCGCGGCCCTTATGAAGGGCGCGCTGAATCGGCTGGATGGTGGCGTCGACCAGGTCGTCACCTCCTGGCAGCTCTACCTGATGGTCGCCACCGGCATCGCCAGCTTCTTCCTCGTCCAGAACGCCTTGCAGGCAGGCAGTCTGGTGGCAGCGCAGCCACCGATCTCCACCATCGACCCGCTGGTCAGCGTCGCGTACGGCGTGCTCCTCTTTGGTGAGAACCTACGGACCGGGGTGTGGCTGGCACCGGCCCTGGTCGGCGGCCTCATCATCCTGTTCGGCAGCATGGCGCTGTCGCGTTCTCCGCTGGCGACCGGCGAGTCCGGCGACGTCGACGCGGTCGCCGCGGCCCTGGCGGCGGAGGCTAGCCCGTCCCGGCAACCGCTCTAGTGTCGTCGCGCAGCCAGCTTTCGATCGCTACCGCCGGGTCGTCGGCGAAGATCGCCCTGGCCCGTTCACATTGAGCGTCGCGTTCCGGCCCGCCACGGCGCAGCTGGGCAACCGCGGCCAACAGCGCCGGCTCGTTCCGCGCGTAGGTGAGGAGCCCCGCCTCATCAAGCGCCTGCACGCCGGCCCGGCCGTGGCCCGGGATCGGCCGGTACGACACGACCGGCAAACCGGCCGCGAATGCCTCGATACACGTAGCGCCACCGGCGTTGTCGATCAGGACCGCGGCGGCGGCGAACAGGTCCGGCAGGTCGTCCCGCCAACCCAACGCGACGCAGCCGTCCACAGTGGACAGCTCGGATCGCAGCCGCTCATTTCGTCCACATAGGACAGTCGGCCGAACGCCGTCGAGCCGCGCCAGCCTGCGTGCGGTGGCAACCACATCGCCGACTCCCCAGGAACCGGTGGAGATGATTGCCGCGTCCTCGCCATCAGCCAGGCCCAGCGCGCGGCACCCCGCCGCCCGGTCGGCCGGGTCCATGAACCGCTGGTCGATGATCGGCCCGGGAGCCAGCGCGGGCCGTCCGGTACGCCGTCGCGCCTCGGCGGCCACGTGCGGGAACACGCAGACGAACAGGTCATTGCCCGGGTCCAACCAGAGCGCGTGCGCCACCGCATCGGTGATCACCACAATGCCCGGCACGGCGAGCGCGCCACGGCTGCGCAGCCGGCCCACCGCCTGCCCGGCCAGGTGGAATGTCGACAACACCGCGGTCGGCCGGTATTGGCTGATCACCGGGCGCAACCGGCGCGCGGCCAGCCTCACCATCGGAGAGGTCGAGGGCTGCAGTCGATCGCGCGGCACGAAAAACGCCCGGTATATGCCTTCGTACAGCCAGGGCGCCACCCGCAACATGCCGGCGTACCCGCTCCGCAGGCCGTGTCCGATCGGGCCGGGCAGGACCTCCAACAGGTCGACCACCTTGGCCTCGGCACCCCCGCCGCGCAGGCGGGTGGCCAACTCAAGCGCCACCTGGTCGTGCCCGGCTCCCATGCTCGCGGAGATGATGAGGTAGCGGGTGGGGCGCTCAGACATGGGCCATACGATGGCGCATTGCCGAAATCCACCGACATGCAGGGGTAACGATGCGCCAGCGTTGGGCCGGGGCGGCGATTGGCGGATTGGCCGCGCTGCACATCGGGGTCGCGGCGACCTGGCTGCCCGCGGTCCGCCGGCTCACCCCGCGGCTGGCCGGGCTCGGCCGGGTCGACCATCTCGCGCTCACCTTCGACGACGGGCCGGCCGCGGCCTCCACCCCCCGGTTCCTGGATGCCCTGGACCGGGCCGGTGTACGGGCGACATTCTTTCTGGTCGGCAGCCAGCTGGCCGCCAACCCCGCGCTGGGCCGGGAAATCGCCGCGGCCGGACACGAGGTCGCCGTGCACGGTTACCACCACCGATACCTGCTCGGCCGGCCGCCGCATCGTGTCCGGGACGACCTGGCCCGGGCCCGCGACCTGATCGCCGAGGTGACCGGCACCGTGCCCACATACTTTCGACCGCCCTACGGCGTACTGACCGGCGATGGCGCGGTTATTGCCCGCCGACTGGGCCTGCGTACGGTGATCTGGACCAGCTGGGGCCGGGACTGGACGGCGGCCGCCACCCCACAGTCGGTGTACCGCACGCTCGATATCCGCGGCGGCGGCACGCTGCTGCTGCACGACGCCGACGCATTTGCTGCACCCGGCGCCTGGCGGGCCACACTCGGCGCACTCCCCCGCATCCTCGACCGCGCCGCCGAGCAGGGGCTGACCGTCGGCCCGTTGCGTGCGCACGGGATATCCCGCTGATGCTGGCCTGCCCGCTCTGCCGCCAACCGCTGCTCGACGAGGGGGCCAGATTCGGCTGCCCGAGCGGCCATCATTTCGACCGGTCCCGCGATGGGTATGTGCACCTGCTCGATCCGGGGCGCGGTGGTCGACGGCCGCACGGCGACGACCGGGAGATGGTGGCCGCCCGCCGCCGGTTTCTCGATGCTGGGCACTATCGGCCGCTGTACGACGCGCTGGCCGGGTTTATCCCGCGCGGCTCCGGACTGCTCGATGTGGGCTGCGGCGAGGGCTATTTCACCGGAGCGCTTTCCGGTGACTCGGTGAGCGGCGTGGATGTGTCCCAACCGGCCGTCCGACTCGCCGCAAAGGCTTACCGGACAGCTCTTTTCGTGGTCGCCAGCGGTGCATCGCTGCCGATCCTCGATGCGTCGGTCGATGTCGCGGTAAGTGTCTTCGCGCCGGTGTTCCCCGATGAGCTGGCCCGGGTGGTACGGCCGGGCGGCGCCGCGGTCGTGGTCGTGCCCGGCGCCGCCCATCTCGACGGCCTGCGCGCGCTGCTCTACCGCGAGCAAGTGCCGCACGACGAGCAGGTTCCGCTCGACGGCGTTCCCGGCTTCACCGCCGAGACCGCCAACCGGCTGCAGTTCGCGCTGACCCTGCGCCGCGACGCGCTGGCCGACCTCGTCGGCATGACGCCGTACCGGTACGCGGTGCCCGACGCGTTGGCGCGCGTCAGCGACATACCCGACCTGACCACCCACGCGGCATTCTCGTTACGACTGTTCCGCCGCGAGGCGGTTGATATACACTCTTGATGGATACCAATTGGAGGCGGGATGGTCACCACGGCGATAGCCAAGCTGTTCAAGCATGGTCGCAGCCAGGCGGTTCGGCTCCCCAAGGAATTCCGACTACCTGGTGATCGAGTGCGGGTACGGCGCGTCGATGGGGGCGGCGTCCTCCTGGAACCGATGGCAACCGATGTCGACGCGTGGTTCGCCGAGCTCGATCGTTTCGCCGACGTGCCGTTCATGGAAGACGGGCGCAACCAACCGCCAACGCCCGTGCACGAAGACGTGTTTGAGTGAGCTATCTGCTCGATACAAATGCGGTCGTGGCGCTACTCCGAAACAAGCCGACCGTCGTGCGGGACCGGTATCGAAAGGCACAGGACACAGCCGCCAGCGTCGCGATCTCGTCCGTGGTGCTTTTCCAGCTGTGGTATGGAGTGGCAAAGAGCGCTCGGGTAAAAGAAAACACCGAACGGTTACGCATCCTCTTAGCCGGCGAGCTTGACATAGCGGCCTTCGATGACGAGGACGCCGCGGCTGCTGGTCAGGTGCGAGCGGATCTGGAAGTGGCCGGGACCCCTATCGGTGCATACGACGTTCTCATCGCAGGTCAGGCGCTGCGCCGCGACCTGACGGTGGTCACCGCAAACACAGCAGAGTTCGGCCGGGTCTCCGGCCTGCGCTGGGAGGACTGGTCCAGCCCGGCACAGGAGCGCTAGCGCTGCGGCGGACCGCTTTCCCATGGCGGCGGGTTGTAACGCCGCGGCGGTGGCGGCTGCGGTGGCTGACCCTGCTGCGGCGGTGGACCCTGCTGTGACGGCGGGCCCTGCTGCTGCTCCGGATCGTCGGGCTGCGGCGGGGCGGCGTGCTGACCGCCGGGCAGTCCAGGGCGGAACGGCGGCACCGCCGGCTGCTGGCCGGTGTCGGGTCCGGAGTCGCCACGTTGGCGCCCCCAGGCACGATCCAACTCGGCATCGCTGGCGCCACCGGCGCGCGGAATCTCCGGCTGCGGCACCGGCACCGATGGGATCGAGAGGCCCGGGCGGGTCTCGCCCGAGTCGGGCAGGCCCTCATGCGCGGCCAGGCTGTCCGGGTCGTGGTCGGAGGCCCGCAGCGACGCCGGGGACACCGGCTCGGGTGCCAGCTTCGACTCGAACCAGTCGGTGGGATCCAGCCCGGAGTCACCGATCGGGCCGACCGCCGGACCGGACCCGGCCTCGGTCAGCCACGACCCGCCGGGACCGGCATCGCCGCCACCGCTGCCATTGCCGCCGCCGGCGAGGCCGCCCAGTCCTTCCAACGCCTTGCTGAACTCGCTGGGCACGATCCACATCTTGTTCGCGTCGCCCTGTGCGATCTGCGGCAGCATCTGCAGGTATTGGTAGGCCAGCAGCTTCGGGTCGGGGTTGGCGACATGGATCGACTTGAACACGGTCTCGATCGCCTTTGCCTGGCCCTGCGAGGACAGATACCGCGCAGCCCGTTCACCTTCGGCGCGCAGAATCCGGCTCTGCCGCTCGCCTTCGGCGGCGAGAATGACTGCCTGCCGGGCGCCCTCCGCGGACAGGATCTGCGACGCCTTCTGCCCTTCCGCGGTCTTAATTGCCGATTCCCGCTGCCCCTCGGCCTGCAGGATCATGGCGCGCTTATCCCTATCCGCGCGCATCTGCTTCTCCATGGAGTCCTGAATGGACGGTGGCGGGTCGATCGCCTTCAGCTCGACCCGACCGACCCGGATGCCCCAACGCCCCGTCGCCTCGTCCAACTCGCCACGCAGCCTGGTGTTGATGCGATCCCGTGAGGTCAGCGCCTCTTCCAGGTTCATCCCACCGACGACGTTACGCAACGTGGTAACCGTCAGCTGCTCGACCGCCTGAATGTAATTGGCGATCTCATAAGTGGCGGCCCGCGGATCGGTGACCTGGAAATAGATCACCGTATCGATATTGACGGTCAGGTTGTCGGAGGTGATGACGGGCTGCGGCGGGAAGGAGACGACCTGCTCGCGCAGGTCGATCGTGGCCCGTACCCGGTCGATGAATGGCACCAGCAACGCCATTCCCGGCGACAGCACGCGGGTGAACCGGCCCAGCCGCTCCACCACCCCGGCCCGGGCCTGCGGCACGATCCGGATGCTGCGTACCAGTACGACCAGCACCAGCACCACTAGAACGATTACGACGATTAGTGCCGCCATGAATATCTCCCCCTCAGGAGAACGCGGGAATCCGCGTGGTATTGGCCAGCTTGCCCGATCATGTCTGCCCGCGCATTACGGCTCGGCCCAGACAAGAGCGGTTACTCCCCGAATTTCCATGACCTGGACGACGTCGCCGGTCTCGAGCACCTGGTGCCCGTCATAGGACTGCGCCGACCACTCGTCGCCGCCGATCTTGATCCGCCCTTGGTGCGCATCGACGGTACTGATCACGGTTGCGGTACGCCCGACGAGCGCCTCCACCCCGGTCCTGCTCACGTGCTCATTGGGCAACAGGTGCCGGATGGCGATCGGCCGGGCCAGCACCAGCAGCCCGAGCGACACCACCGCGAACACCGCCACCTGTAGTGGGGCGGCCAGACCCAACGCGGCCGCGAGCGCGGCCGCTCCGGCACCACCCGCGGTCATGATCAGCACCAGGTTGAGCGAGAGCGCCTCGGCGATCGCCAGCGCGGCCGCCGCGACCAGCCAGATCAACCAGACTGCCATTGACCCATCCTGCCACCATTGGTCGGTTCGGCGCCGGGATCGGTCACGAAGTCGATCAACCGCTCGACCGCTCCCAGCAGCGGCGTCTCCAGATCGTTGTACGTCGACACCGCGGCCAGCACCCGGCGCCACATCTCGGCCGGCTCGCTGACCCCCAGCGCCATGCAGACGCCCTCCTTCCACGGCTGCCCGCGCGGCACGGTCGGCCAGGCCGCTATCCGCACCGCCGCCGGCTTTACCGCCTGCCAGATGTCGATGTATGGGTGTCCGGTGATGAGTACGTTCGGGTCCCGGACCGCGTTCACGATCCGGCTTTCCTTGCTGCCGGCGACCAGGTGATCCACCAGTACACCGAGCCGACGGCCGGCGCCGGGCGCGAAGTCGCGGACCACCGCGGGCAGGTCGTCGATGCCGTGCAGTGGTTCGACCACGACCCCCTCGATCCGCAGATCGTCGCCCCAGACCCGCTCGACCAGCGCCGCATCGTGCACGCCCTCGACGTAGATCCGGCTGGCCTGCGCTACCCGGGCCCGCGCGTTCGGCACCGCCACCGAGCCCGACGCCGTACGGGCGGGCGTGCTGGATGCGACGGCCTTCGGCGCGGTCAACGTCACCGGGCTGCCGTCGAGCAGAAAACCGGCCGCCTGTAACGGAAAGACCCGGCGCCGGCCATGCCGGTCCTCGAGCGTCACCACGCCCTTCGCGCAGCCCACCACCGCACCGCAGAAGCCGGTGGCCGGCTCCTCCACCACGAGTTCCGGCTCGGCGCTCACCTCCGGGATCACCCGTCGCTGCCGCCAGTTGCCGCTCAGAACGTTGTCCCCGTACCTGTCCACGCCGCGACGCTAACGGGTGCGGCGCGGCAATTCCCCGAGCGCGACGCGGCGTGTCGTGCACCATGATCGGCCGCGCCCACCCCGTGCGGATCGTCGGTCCGGCGTCGTAGGCTCCATTGCATGTCAGGAGGCGAGTTGGGGACCGGGCAGCGGTTGCTGCGCTCCGGGTTGTTGGCCGTCTGGGCCAATGCGTGGCTCGAGGGCCGGGCGTCCTACGACGAGGCGGTTGCCCGGGTCACCGGCGGCGACGAGCCGCACCGGGTCGCCGGCCTGCCCGGCACCGAGGAGGTGCCGCTGGGCTGGGCGCTGACCGAGCTGCGGACCCGCGGCGGGCCGGGGCTGCGACTGGTGCTGCCGGTCGCCGGCGATCCGCGCGGACTGCCGCTTGGCACCGATTTCGCCGCTGCCGCGCTGGAGACCGGTGAGGCGGTGCTCGGCCCCGGCCTCGGACTGGTGCCGATGGTCACGCTGCACGGCTCGCAGCACGGCAGCCAGGCGGTGACGGTCCGCTGGCAGGTGTATGAGGCGTTCGAGCCGCGGCCGGATCCGCTGTCGGTGGCCGACGCCGAGCACGACCTGACCGCCACCCTGCGCGACGTCGCGCGCGGGTTGGCCGAGCTCGATGTGGCGAGCTGGCGGCCCGAGATCGCCGAGGCGGTCGCGTCGATGCGGCAGACCGGTCCGCGCCTGGAGCTGCCCGGCGGGCACGACCCGCGGGCGACCCGACTGCTGGCCCAGGCCGAGCGACTCGCGGTGGTGCTCACACTCGCCGACTCCGACGCTCCTGGCGGATCGGTCACCAGCCAGGAAGCGCGCACGCGGGCCGACCTGCTCCGACCGCTGGCCACCGCGGTGCGCCGGGCCCGGCTTGCCGCGTACAACGCCGAGCCCGCCAACCGCTACTAGGAGATCCACCTCGGGATTGGCGCGCGCTCCAGCCCGGTGATCATGCAGAAAACCTGAGGAACACGCCGCGCAAAACCTGCGTATGCGCATGATCACCGACCGGTGGACGGCTCATCCGACGTTGCGGTGGAGTTTCCATCTCTTGACGACGAGCATCCTTGGTGAAACGATTAAGTGCCTTTCGCCGCTGGCAATCTCTCGACAGTTCTCCGTTGAGGAGCCGCGTTAATGACGTGATTCGCAATACCGGTTAAGGCAAACATGGCCACGCCAGGAACAAGCCTGGGGCGGCATTCCAGGCGGTCGAAATATATCCGTCGCGGCGATGGCTGTGGACCGACCTGTGCCTGTTTGCAATCGGGTGCGCGCTGGAATTCGTGGTGGCACCGACGTGAATGACCGCATCGCATCACTGGAGGTCAGCAAATGAGCCGCGAGATCAATCGACGCATATTCCTTGTCGCCGGTGGACTAACCACGGCCGCGACGGCGATGCGCCTGAGTAGCCCGGGCGCGGCATCGGCCGCCCAGCCTGCGAAAACCGGTTTCGTGCCCAAGGTCGATTTCAGATTCCGCGATGACACTGTCGACGCCGATACGCGCATCGATGACATCGTAGGTCGGCTGACATTAGAGGAAAAGGTCGCGATCGCGACTCGTGGGGCGGCGGCCGCGGTGCCGCGTCTGGGACTCAACGCGGGGCGGGGCGGCGGCGGCGAGGCGCTGCATGGCGTCAAGGATGCCAACCGCGCCACCGTATTCCCGAGCTCGCTGGGGATCTCCCAAACCTGGGATCAGGGCCTGTTCTACGACATCGGCACGATCATCGCCACGGAATCCATCGCCGACAATGGCGGAATCGGTCGGCTGGCGCCTGTTATGGACCTGCTGCGCGACCCCCGCTACGGCCGCGCCTACGAAACGATGGGTGAGGACGCCTACCTCAACGGTGCACTCGGCACGGCGATGACCGGTGGGATGAATCAGCGAACTGAGGACGGCTACCAGCGCTTTATCCCCATCCTGAAGCACTTCATGGCGTACAACGAAGAGGTTCACCGCATCTGGACCAACAGCGTGATACCGCCGCGCGTCGCCAACGAGTACTACGCCCGAGTATTCAGGTACCCCGTTTCGGCCGGCAACGCCAAGAGCTTGATGACCTCCTATCCCCTCGTCAACGGCAAGCCCATGTCCGTCAATCCGTTTCTGTCCGACCTGCTCAACAAATGGACGCCGGACTATCGGGGCACCGGGCACCTCGAGTTCAGGACCATCAACGACTTCGGCTCCGGCTCGAGCATGTGGCGCTTCAGTCAGCGGTATTTCGACGACGATCCCGGTGGTCGGGCGTTAGGCAGCGCGGAAGGCGTCAAGAACGGTCAGATGTCGTGGAGTTTCCGCGACTACGGCGACCCGGTGGCGCAGGTTTTTGAGGCGCTTGCCCGTGGCTTGCTCACCGAGCAGGACATCGAGCGGAACGCGCGCCGAAATCTGGCATTGAGCCTGCGCCTCGGCGATTACGATCATTTGCGGATCCGGAACCCGCACATAGCCGAGACCGCCGTGACACGTGCCTCTCTTCTCCCGGCAAACCGTAAATCGGCGGTTCGGGCTGCACAGGAACAAATCGTGCTGCTGAAGAATGACCACAACACCCTGCCGCTGCACGGTAAGGCCACGACCGCGGCAGTCCTGCTCGGCTCACTCGGCGAGGAGGTGCTGAAGGACCACTACACCGGTAACTGGATCTATGACATCACGATCAAGGACGCTTTGGAGAACAAGCTCGGGGCGCGCAATGTCCACTATGGCCGCGCCGTCGATACGGTGGCCATCAAGGCGAGCAACGGAAAGTACCTGACCAACGCTAACAACGCGACCTTCCGAGAGCCTGGCAACTCCGACCCAGCCGATGTGCCCATCTTGGCCACCGGCACCGCTGCGACCGACAACAAGGTCCAGCACAGTGAAACGGCGCTACTCTTCGAGCTGTACGACTACGGCGGCTTCGATCAGCTGGTGCGCACCCCGATCAACGATCGGTTCGCGCACATTCCGCGCATCCTGACCGCGGCCGCACATCGTGGAACGTTTATCAACAATACGTCGTCGCCGGGTGAGGCCAGCTATATCGGCGGCGCAACCGAGTACACCAATTACCAGAAATTCCGGATCGTCCCGACCGACAGTGGCAAGTACGGCATCTACAACCCGGCAGCAGGAAACGGCAGTAACAACAGCTATGGCGAGAGCTCCATGGCTCAGGACGACGAGGACATCAACAATGGTAGCTATCTACGCCTGATCAGCAGCGGTGAGCAGGCCAACCAGATCGTGGCTGACGCGACCAAGGGTCATGTCGGCGCCTTTCGCAACGAAAACCACGCCGGCGGGCGCGATATCACCACCAGCCCGTTTGACCGCAACGGAAATGATACGGTCGTCGACTCGCTCCCGGACGACTACACGTTCGATATTCAGAGCGTGCAAACCAGCGCCGAGGCGATCGCCAGCACGTTGGCGGCGGCGCCTGCCGATGCGCCGATCATTCTCGTGGTTGGCTATGAGCCGCACCTCAATGCCAGAGAGGCGGTAGACCTGGCAAGGACCGGCCTCGGCGACCAACAGATGCGCAACATCAACTACATCACGCAGACGCAGCGCCGGGATGTGGTCTTGGTCGTCAAGACCGGGAGCCCAATGACCATCGACGAGAGTGTGCACAACAATCCCAGGATCAGGGCCATCGTCGAGATCGGTCATTCCGGCCAAGAAGAGGGCAGCGCATTGGTCAGCGCCCTTTTCGACGACGGCTATTCGGTGCCGGCGACCGGCTGGACGCCGACCGCAGATCACTACGCCCCGTACGGCTCGTACAGTGCATACCCAGGCTACGTTGAGGCCAACAATGCCATTCCGGCCTACGCGCCGGCGGGACGTCTCAGCGCAACGTGGTATCAGAAAGTCTCGGACATGGCCGGTGCGAGCGAGGACAATCCGCCGGCCTCCTACCGCTGGCCAACGTATGACGAGGCAACCAACGACAACCTCAGCAATATGAACGGGGCGATCCCCACCGGCCTCATGACCTACGACATCATCAAGGGCCGCCGCACCTATCAATACTTCACCGGTACGCCGCTCTATGCCTTCGGATACGGCCTTACCTACACGACATTCTCGTACTCCAAGGTGTTTGTTTCGCGCATCAGGAACGGGACGTTCAGCGTCTCCGGCCGGGTTACCAACACCGGGATCCGGAAGTCTGACGAGGTCGTCCAAATCTATAGCCAATTTGCCAGCAAGCCGTCGCGGATTCTGCAGGCACGCAATCGCCTGATCGCGTTCGATCGACTCCGAGACATAGCCCCGAACGAGGCCCGCACCTTCCACTTCGAGGTCAATATTCACGACAAGCTTGGCGTGTGGGATGTCGAGACAGGTCGGCACATTGTCGAGCCCGGCACGTATCGCATAAAAGCGGCCAGATCCTCGGCCGATGCGGGCACCCTGCTCCCGATAAGGGTGAGTACATCCGACGGAGCCACACCGGCGGCACGGCGGAACCTCAACCGACACGTTCTTGCCGAGACGTTCGATGACTACAGCGATCTCGGCGCCAGGATGACAGATATCGAGCTGATTTCCGCATCCACCGATTTTCACTCGAACACCGCGGTCCAGTTCAGACAGGCGGGTGCGTGGCTCAACTTCAGGAACGTCGTCATTCCCGCCAATACCTCAACGCTGACTCTGCGAGCCGGCTCCGACCGCCATGGCAGTATCAGGATCTATGCGGTTCCGGTCGGCACCTCCCCCGCCGCGCTCAAGACAGCAACGCCCATCGCCGCATTCTCGCTCGAGGACACGCGGCCGGTCAGCGGCATTCCCACGGGCCTCGGCATTGGACCATTCGCGGTCACCGGTCAGCCCTACGGGAACATCTCCTATCCCGGATCGCCGGTAGGACAGAACGGTTTGGATGCCAACGGCCAGCCATACAAGAACGCCTACATCAAGCCGGCATGGCGAACACTGTCCGAGCATGCTTCGGTGAAGCGCGGCAACTACGACGTGTATGTCGTGACCGAAAGCAGAGGCTCGCGGATCGAATGGCTTAGCCTTGGATCGTCGGCCGAAACTACTCGCAAAATCACTATCATGCAGGCAAACTCGCTCGATTCCATCCGCGAGAAAGGCGGCACATTGCCGCTCCGCGCCGATCTCACGCCGGTCACCTCGGTATCTGGTGTGGTGTGGTCGGTGTCGGATCCGGGTGGCTCGTCCACAAGCCTTGCCACAATCGCACCCGACACCGGCCTGCTCCGCGCCACCGGTGGAGGCAATGGCACGGTGCTGGTGACGGCAACGTGAGCGGGTCGGCATGCCACCAAAGAAATACTGATCACCAACCAGCTCGACACCGACAGGGTCAACATCAACGGCATTCCGAAAACCGTGGACTACATCCTGCTACGAACCGGCATCAGCTTCGGCCCCAACGACAACATTCAGCGTTTCCACGGAACCAACCAGCAGACGGCCGTCTTCGCCGGGCTCTTCAGCGAGAATCCCAACGGGTACTTTCTGTCGGATTCGTATCTGACCATCCCGGCCGCCGAACTCGACTGGACCGTGACTGATCCGCACGGGCGGCCGACCAAACTGGCCGCGGTCGACAGCGCCGGGCTGGTGACCGCGACCGGCGCTGCAGACGGCGATGTACTGGTCACGGCCACGCTGAAAAACAATCCAGATATCTCCGGCACCCGTGTCATCGCAGTGCGCAATCAAGGTGTCAAGGACGCGTACAAGATGATTCAGGCAGAGAATTATGACGCGGCCTCCGCCAGCGTCGATCCCGTTGGCACCTGGGGATTTGGCGGCAATGAGTTCGGCATGCAGATCCCGATGCCCGCCAACAGTGTCTGGACCTTCAAGAACGTGGACTTCGGAACATCGCATCCGGACGGGTTCGCCGTCCGGTTGGCGCCCGGCGCCGGAGTGTTAACGGCTACGGTCGAGGTGTGGGCTGACGCTCCCACGGCCGGCGCCGGCGGTAGGCTGCTGGCGACGGTGAATGCCTCGACCTCGGGCAGCGCCGTCACCTACAGCACTTTCCTCGCACCAGTGAACGGGCGGATTTCCGGTGTCCACGACATTGTCTTGATACCCGCGGCGGCGGTGAACGTAAATTGGTTTACGTTCGGCCGCTGATAGACGCAATTGACTAGTGCGCTTGGAGCGCCGCGCAGCTGGGGAAACGGTCCTCCGGGAACGGTCCCCCGACGGTGAGATCCAGCCCGTCGGTGACCGGGTGCTCGGCCCCGGTAAACCTGGTATCGGCGTCCATGTAGATCACCACGTGCGCGATCCGCGGGTCGTCGGTGTCGTTGGGATTCGCGGTGTGCGCGGTGTAGGCGTTGTGGAACGTGCAGTCTCCGGCCCGCAACGGAATCGTGATCCGTTCCCGCCACTCGCCCGCCGGCCACATACTCATCAGCGATCGATGGTCGCTGAGATTCTGCGCCGGCAAATCGGTCTGCCGCTGCGATCCCGGAATGAACGTCATACAGCCGCGGTCGACCGGTACGTCGACCAGCGCCACCCACGCCGAGAGCGCCTGGCCACCGGAATGCGGCCAGTACGGCCGGTCCTGGTGAAACTCGGTCGCCGCGCCGTTGTGCGGCATGCCGACAAGCGGCAGCCCTACAGAGAGTGAAGGCGAATCGCAAATGGCATGAGTTCGTGAAGGCATAGAAAACGCGCCGGGCTTGCGCCCGGCGCGTTGGAACTATTCGGCAGAAATTACTCCGCTCCGTGAGTTGAACGAGCCCCAGCCCGGCCAGAAACCCTCCCACGTGCGCCATCCATGCCACCCCCGAACCCGCCCCGAAGGCGACCCGCGCGAAGTCGAAGCCGGCCCCCGTGGTCGACGAGGCCGACATGGACGACACCGCCGAGGAGCCCCCGCCGCAGGTCAAGCCCAAGCCGGCCACCCGACGGCGAGCCAGCACGAAGACCACCAGCCGGTCAACGGCCGCCGCCCCCGCCGATGCCAACGGCGAGGCGCCGGCCGCCGCA
>Ga0137412_10000414_pt1 | contig 29604 bp, 34 predicted proteins | sample CZODoug2_1_16fun_FD_122160 | JGI IMG/M metagenome (GOLD analysis project Ga0137412, IMG submission 122160) | Vadose zone soil fungal communities from Angelo Coast Range Reserve, California, USA - CZODoug2_1_16fungal (Hybrid Assembly) | ecosystem: Environmental > Terrestrial > Soil > Vadose zone...
CAAAGCGGTGAATTTCCGATTTAGGACACCATTAGGTGCCAATAGGACACGATCTGCTGACATCCACAACGAGGCGGAATGCCTCACTTCGCAACTTACGAAACAGAACCTCTGTGGTCAGCCTCCCCAACTCCCCTGATCGAAGCCACCCCTACCGCGCGAGCGGTTTAGTCCATTGGCCGACTGCTGACGGATTGCCGCGGGGTAGGGGTGAGGCCGGGTGGCGGGCATCGTGGGGCGGAGGTACCGCTATTCACTGGCGCTACTTCGAAGCTGTAATTCTGCGTCGCTCAGTAGTTTCGGGAATTCCGCGTGCGGTTCCGCTTGATACCAGTAAGCTATGGACGCGTACGAGTCCTGCAGAGGCAGATAGGCGCCGGATCCATCCGCCTTCCACCCGAGCGCCTGGATGTTCACGCGCAGATCGGAGTGAAAGTGAATCGGGTCGGCGATATGCCAGCGATACATGCCGAACCGCTGCTGGCTGTGGTAGAGGCCGTCCGGCCGGAGCACCTGGTGCAGCCCGAGATATGGAGTGGAGTACTCGGAGTACCCCTGGCCCGGAACGTCGAAGTTCCAGGCGCCGCCGAAGTAATCCTCGGTGCCGGTGCCGCAGATGGTGGGGAACTCCTCGTCGCCGTCCAGGTAGAACTTGACCTCGCCCTCGCCCCACCAACCGGGCCGGTTCACGCCCCACGCCAGGTAGGTGCCGACGTACTTACCGGCGCCCTCGACACGGTCGAGGATCGGGTGCGTCGTCTTCGCGGGCAGCGGGTTGCTGCGGTGAAACTGCGCGTGCAGGTAACCGGCGGCGGGCAGCTCGGACCCGGTCTCATACGTCACCTGGTAGTAGAACTCAGTCTTCTCCGGACCGAGGTTCTCGATCGTCAGCCGGGCCGATTGCCGGAACGGCATGGGCCAGTACGAGTTGAACCCGCCGTGCGGGTTGGCCGCGACTACAGCCGAGCTGAGCTGCGCGAAGGAGCACCAGCCCTGGCCGAAGAAGTCGCCTACTGGAACCTCGATGGCCGGCTCATCCGCGCCGTCCCAGTAGGCCCGCAGGATCAGGCTGCGCCAGTGGTCGCGGTGAACCGTGAGCCAGAGGTGGGTGATGACCGCCGGCTCGTTGATCACCGCCAGGTCCACCACGGTGTGGCCGGCGATCTCGACGCTGGGCGAGACCTTCCAACCCCGGCCCAGCTCGGCCGCGCTGGCCGCTCCGGTGCCTTCGGTCGCCCGTGCGCCGCCCCCCTTCGCGCCGTCGAAGTTCTCCGCACTGATCGAACGCGTCTGCGCGCTGCTCAGGTTGGCCAAGGTCCGGATATCGCCGATCACCGCAGGTCCGCCATGCGGCTGAGCCTAAATTTGAGAAACCGATTTCGCAACGTTGAATGCCGGTACGCCGCTGCGGGAACGACATTCTGAGGTGTTGGCCGGCAGGCGGCACATCTCGCACTGAGAAATCGATATCACGCGAGCGACGGCAGCGGTCTTTCGGTGACCGAAAGCGGCGCCGGGGTTTGGGCGGTCGCACCCGGCATGGCGCGACTGCTGGGTAGTCACGTCAAGACCTTGGCATGGTGTCGCGGCGTGGGCCGGTGTTGGTTGGCGTAGTGGGCGTCGTTATCGCGGAGCCAGGTGGCTAGGGCATGCAGGTAAGACTCAAGGGTGAGGTTCTCCCAAGGTGGTGGTTGATCAGCTCCGGCAAAGGCCTCGACTGGCCGAGTTGTCCGCGCGTGGAGGTGTTGTAGTCCCGCGAAGCGCGGACAACGTCGGAAACGGATCGGGCGACATCACCCGCGCACTCGATCCGAGGCGGCGAGCCGGCTGGCTTATGCCGGAAGTCAGCACCCAACTCCTTCGCCGCTTCCATCGAGGGCCGCGGGGTCATCCCACGGTTACTGGGTCGCGGATCGTGTTGCGGATGGGTGTTCGGTCGGGGTCGATGTGGGCGGGTGGGGTCCACCAGGGTTGGCCGTTGCGGATGGTCACTTGCCATCCGCGTTTCTCGTGCTCGCGGTGGTGAAATCCGCACAATAAGCAGAGGTTGATGAGGTCGGTGCCGCCGCCGAAGGCCCAGTTGAGGATGTGGTGAACCTGAGTCCACCCCGGCGGGGCGTCGCAGCCGGGGAAGCAGCAGCCGCCGTCGCGGGCAGCCAGGGCGAGGCGTTGCGCGGCTGTTGCGGTGCGGCGGGATTGTCCGTAGGCCAGGATGCCTTTGCTGTCCAGGACGACCGGGATCACATTGGCGTCCCCGGCTTGTTTCAGGGCTTCGTGGACGGAGATGGTGCCGCCGTGGGCGGTGGTGACGTGCCCGGTGCGGGTCTCGAGCTGATCCAACGTCATCGTCAGCAACACCGTGGCCGGGACACCGCCGCCTGGTGGCAGGTCACCGGAGGCCAATAGCTTGTGGGCGGCATCGGCGAGGGCGTCATGCATCCGCTGCCCGGGTGAGCGAACATCGGGGCCGTCGGCGTCGGACGGCTTAGGTGCGGCGAGTGGGTCGAGTACCGCCTGCCACTGCGCCAACGCCACCGGAGTCAGATGCGCCCGCAACTCCCCGGACCCGTCCCTGTTCCCGGACAAGGTGGCGTGGCGACGCCGGTCGTGTTCGACGTCATCAGCCAGCACACCATCCGGATTCAGGAGCGCCACCACCCGCCGCGCCAACGTCGCCAACATGTTCGGGTCGAACCGGTGGGCCTCCTCGACCAGGCGGGCCTCGACCGCGGCGCCGTGCTCGACCTCGACATCTTTGGGTAGCTCGGCGATCACACCGCGGATGACCTTCGCGTGCTCGACAGAGATCGAGCCGTCGGCTTGAGCGGCGGCCACCATAGGCAACAACGGCGGCTGGGGTTGCCCGGTGAAGGAGCGGCCGGGGCCGAGGTCCACCGCGGCTGCGCAGCGGGCTTTCGCTTCGGCCGGTGCTACCCGCAACACCTCGTGTAACAAGGACGCGGTGTCTCGGGCCATCAACTCACCAGCCGCACCCCGATGGTCAAGCTCGGCGATCAGAGCGTGATCGACGACAGGTAGTCGGCGGTGCTGGGTCTCCACGCCGCGCAACAGCTCGAGTAGCTCGTCGCGGGACAGTCGAGTCAGGTCCAGAGCGATCAGCGCGTCCATCGTGGTGCAGAGCTGGTCGAGCAGGGCAGCCACCGGCGTGGCGGCACCCTCCTCACCTTCGAACATGTGTACGAGTCTACCAAGACCGAGCCGCGACGTCCAGAGAGATTCACCTTATTCCGTAAGGAAAATCGGAACCGCAAGCCAGCCGCGGAACGCACCCAGAAGACCAACCTTCCGTCGCTGCCGTTCTAGCGAAGACCGCCGCGGATCAGCCGCGATCAGCTGGCGACCGGCACCAGACACGTCCTAAGCGTGCAGGCCGGCGAGGGTGATCTTGACCAGCCGGCGGACCGCGGCCTTCGAGCTGACGTTGCCCGCCGCGGTGAGGGCATGCAGGCAGTAGGTCGCGAGTTCGTCGGCCGCGACGTCGTTGCGTAACTCGCCGGCCGCGACGCCATCGATGATGAGGTCGCGGACGAGGTCGTGGAGTTGTTGCTGAGCTTGGACGACGTGTCCCCCGCGATGCAGCAACGCGGCCAGCTCGGTGTCGTGACGTTCATGGGCGATGTCCGCGTAGTGGGTCAGGACGGCCTGCAACCGGGCTATCGGTGCCCCCGCCTGGTCTCTCACCCGCGTGAGCAGCTGAAGGTGCCCGGCGATGTGCCGTTCGTGCCAGGCCAGCAGGATCGCGTCGACGTCGCCGAAGTACTTGTACAGGGTCGCGCGACCGATACCGGCGTCCTCGGCGATGCGCGACATGGTGACGGAGGTCAGGCCGTGTGCGGCCACCAACGCCGCCGTGGTGTCCAGGATGGCGTCACGCACCGCGTGACGATGCGCCTCGATCGTGTCGTTCCACAGCTTCGGCACAGTGCCAGTATGACGCATCGACGCTATGGCGACACTCTGTCTTGACATAGACACTCTGTATCGATAATGCTTGGCGTCCGCGCTGGATCACGACCGAGGAGCCACGCATGCCTGATGTACCGCGCTATCCCCCCGGCAAGAACGATGCCGGCTCCGAGTCCGGCCGGCCGCACTATCGGCGCCGGCCGATGTACGGATGGTGGGTTGTCGGACTCATGCTCGTCGTGGCGTTCGTCGTGTTGCACCTGACCGGCGTGCTCGGCGGGGGTCAGCATTGATGTACCGATGATCGAGGCAGTGGGGCTGACCAAGCGCTACGGCAGGGCGGCCGCAGTCGAGGACTTGTCGTTCGTGGTCCCGTCCGGTCAGGTGACGGGCTTCCTCGGGCCGAACGGCGCCGGGAAGTCGACGACGATGCGGCTGATCCTGGGACTGGACGCGCCGACGGCCGGCCGGGTGACCGTCAACGGTCGCCCTTACGCCGCGTATCGGCGGCCATTGTTCGAGGTGGGAGCACTGCTCGAGGCGAAGGCGGCACACGGCGGGCGCAGCGCGTTCAACCACCTGCTCTGTCTAGCCTTGAGCAACGGGATCAGTCGTGCTCGGGTAGCCGACGTGCTCGAGCTCGTCGGACTGGACGGGGTGGCCGGCAAGCGCGTCGGCGGGTTCTCCCTCGGCATGAGCCAACGCCTGGGCATCGCCGCCGCCCTGCTCGGCGATCCACAGGTGCTCATCCTCGACGAACCGGTGAACGGGCTGGATCCCGAGGGTGTTCTGTGGATCCGCACCTTGGTGAAGTCCCTCGCGGCGGACGGCCGCACGGTGTTGCTGTCGAGCCACTTGATGAGCGAGGTGGCGATCACCGCTGACCGGCTGATCATCATCGGTCGAGGCCGCCTGATCGCGGACACGTCTGTCGCGGAACTACTGCGGACCGGGTCGGGCAACTTCGTACGAGTTCGATCACCTCAGCGCGACCAGCTCACGGAGCGACTGCGAGCGATGGGCGCCTCGGTGACCGGTCAACCCGACGACTCACTGCACGTCAGCGGGGCAAGCGCCGATGTCGTAGGGGAGATCGCCCGCGAGCACGGGTTGATCCTGCAAGAACTGTCGGAGCACCACGCGTCGCTGGAGCAGCGATACCTGGAGCTGACCGGTGACGCCGTCGACTATCACGCGCCGACGCACCTGGTCTCGAGCGGAAATTGGACGTGAGGACGGCCGTGGCAACCACCGTATCCACCCCGAGCACCGAGCGCCGGGGAGCGCACGTGGCCGAAGTACTGCGATCGGAATTCTGCAAGTTCCGCTCCGTTCGCTCCACCTTCTGGACGCTCAGTACAGCTGTGCTGTTCAACGTCGCGTTGGCCGGCTTGGCCGCGATCTTCATTCCCAGGAATCTCAGCGGGCATGAGCAGTCGACCACCGATCCGATCCGGCTCAGCCTGGCCGGTGTTCACCTGTCGCAGATCGCCTTCGGCGTGTTGGGCACGTTGATCGTCACCAGCGAATACGGCACCGGCATGATCCGGGCGACCTTCGCCGCCGTGCCGCACCGGCGCCTGGTGCTGGCCGGCAAGGCGATCGTGTTCGCCACGACCGCACTGATCGTCGGTATCGCCTCCTGCTTCGCCGCCTACGCAACGTTCGAGGCCTTCCTGTCCGGTGACCGCCTGCGTTCCTCGATCGGCGACCCCGGAGTCGTGCGCGCGATCACCGGTGGCGGCCTCTACCTCGTTGTGCTCGGCCTGCTCGGCCTCGGCCTGGGAACGATCCTCCGCAGCAGCACCGGCGCGATCGCCACCCTGTTCGCCCTACTGTTCGTCCCCTCGATCCTCCTCACCCTGATGCCGCAGGCCTGGCGCACCACGATCGGCCCGTTCGTCCCGATGCAGGCCGGCAGCCAGATCTTCGTCGCCACGCACCACGAGCCCGACAACCTCGGCGCGTGGACGGGACTCGGCGTGTTCAGCCTCTACGCCGCGGCCGCACTCACACTCGGATTCGTCCTGATCAACCATCGCGACACCTGAACCGTCCTGCCTGTTGGAGGCCACGATGCTCGTATCCGAGGCTCGGATCTCGACCGACTCGGCCGACCGCTACGCCAAGCAGCTGTGCAACCACGCGTCCCACATGGGAGCGCGCTCGAGCTGGGAACCCCCGGACGGGACCGTATGGTTCCCCGACGGCGGCACCTGCCACGTCACGGCCCGCGGCGACGAACTGCTGCTCGTCGCCGAGGCCGCGACCCCTGATCAGCTGGCCACGATCCAGTCCATCGTTGCCGCCGACCTCCAACGCTTCGGCCATCGTGACCACATCCGGGTCGACTGGTCGAACGCGGTCATCCCGCAGTGATCATGAGTGCGGCGGTATGCAGGACGCCTGCGGTTTGGAACTGGATGAACGTGCGGTACTCACCGGGTTCGGGCAGATCGGCGTGCACCGTCAAGGTCGGACCACCGCTCCCGGTGGCCGCGGTGCCGGTGGGGTGCAGGTGCGCGAAGGCCAGGTCGCCGGCGCGGATCGCTGTGACGTGCGCGTAGGTGTCCAGGTAGGGCTGTAGGTCGGTCACCGCCGCACCATCCTTGTTGATCGTGATCGTCAGAGGGGCCTCGGTACCCGCCTTGGCGGTGCCGGCGACGGTGACGGTGTAGCCGTCGACCGCAGCCCGGTTCGACGGCGCGGGTATCGGGGCACTCGACGCGGCGCCAGGGACGGTGAACGTCCGGGACAGCACGAGCGCGCCCGCCTTGGCGTCGGCGTGGGGTACGAACTGCACGTAGGCCCGGTAGCTGCCCGCGGCGAGCGTGGACGGGGTGGCCCTCCAGGTGCCGTCCGAGCTCATCGTCGGATGCAGGTGCTGGAAGCCGGTCAGGTCGGAGCGGATCAGGTACAGGTGCATGAGCTTGGTCTGCTCCGGGTCGAACGCCGTGACCGGCTGGCCGTTCTTGCTGACGGCGAGGGTGATCGGCATGGTCATGCCGGTCATCGGGGTCTGCTTCACGGTCAGCGTGTAGCCGTTGACGGTGGCCGACAACCCGCTGCCGGTCGGCATCGACATGTCCGGCATGGATGGCACGGATGGCATGGACGAGCTGTCGCTCGGCATGGTCATGCCGGTCATCGGCGAGGTGCTGCCGTGATCGGAGTGGCTGGAAGTCGTGCTGCTGCAGGCTGCGAGCGCCGTCGCAGCGACAGCGGCTGGGATGAGGATTCGAGTACGCATCAGTGTTGTGTCCCTTACGAGATAGGCAATATCCGGATGGATGGGGTGCGCGAAACGGCGACCCGATCACGTCCGGCTGATGCACAACCTCGTCAAGGACGGACCCGACGGCGGTGCCCGCGGCAGTGGCAGCGGGCAGGCCTCGCCGACTCCTGCCGCATCGACCGCGACGAGCAGGACACCGACCTCGGCGAGCAGGCCCGGCGGCCTCGGATGCGTGTGTCCGCGCAGGATCGCGACGCAGGGGGTGTGGCCGCACATCGACGCGTCTTCGGCGCTCAGCACATCGCCGGGCGCCGGTGCGTGAGTCTCAGCCATCGCCGCCATACCCGTCATCGCACCGTCTGCGGGGTACGGCCCGGTGAGGGCGTGCATGGCGAGCACGCCGATCAACACCGCGCAGCCCAGCAGTGCGCGCCCGAACCAGCGGCGGTCTCGGGTCATCCGGGATGACCGGCCGCGTGGTGGTGTTCGTCGCCGGGCTCGTGTCCCGTCATGTCGTCGGGGCCGCCGCCCATCATGGCGAGCATGGCCCGCCCGCCGGTAGTGAAGAATCGCCACACCAGCACGAGGGCCAGCAGCAGGAAGACGATGTTCAGCACGGTTGTGTAATTCCAGCGGATCGCGTCGTCGCCGACGCTGGCGTGCCGGGCCCCGGACGGGATGAGTCCGAGCGGGCTGAACACGAACTCGATGACGTACCCGGCGGCGGCCATCGTCAGGTAGAAGGTGCCGAACAGGAACCAGGCCATCCGCCGTCCGTAGTACTTCGCGTAGATGATCAGGATCGGAATGATGATCAGGTCGGCGAAGATGAACGACACCACGCCGCCGAAGCTGATGCCGCCGTTCCACAGCACGGCTGCCAATGGCGCGTTGCCGATCGAGCAGACGAACGTCACTACCGCGACGATCGGGCCGATCAGCGGCCCCCAGAGCTTGGCCACCAGCGGATGGTCGGCGAAGAACAGGTTCTGCCAGAACGACTCGGGAATCCAGGCCCCCGCAGCGCCAGCGATGAGCAGGCCGAGCACCAGATCGCGCAGGATCGCCGCCCATTCCATGACGAAGTTGTGGCTGACCGACGTGAACCCGGCCGGGGACGTGAGCCGCCGCCAGAACGAGCCGGTACCGCCGACGCTCATGTCCATCGCGGCGTGGCCCTCCATCGACCCGGCTACCGCGCGGTCGGCCTGAACGCGCGCCGCGTCGCGCAGCCGGGCCGTCAGGAACCGGCGGAACAGCAGCGCCAGGAAGAGGATCATCAGCGGGCCGCCGACGAACTCGGCCAGCGTGAACTGCCAGCCCAGCAGGAGCGCCAGGATGAGTCCCAGTTCGACGACCAGGTTCGTCGACGCGAACTGGAACGCCATCGCCGCGGTGAAGTCGGCCCCCTTGCGGAACAGCGAGCGGGCCAGGGCCACGGCCGCGTACGAGCAGGACGACGACGCCGCGCCCAGCCCGGCGGCCGTGAGCAGGCTGCGCGGCCGATCGTCGGGCAGCAGTCGCGCGATCGTCGACTTACGCACCAGCGCCTCGATGACCGCGGACAGCGTGAAGCCCAGGATGAGCGACCAGGTGACCTGCCAGGTCATGTTCCCGGCAACGCGCAGGGCATGCAGGATCGGCACGTCAGTGGTGGTACTCGTGGACGACGGCGTGTCCCTTTCCGCGGGCGATTAGCGCCCGGTTCACCGGCACCGTCAGGGCGAACGCGACGACCAGGGAGAACGCCAGACTGCCCCAGAACAGGAGGTCGTCCAACCCGGCGTCCATCGCACCCGGCACGGCCAGCACCACGGCGTTGTCGGTGATCTCCATGACCAGGATGGAGAGGGTGTCGGCGGCGAGGGCGACGGCGATCGCGCGGCGCAACGACAGACCCGCGCGCAGCATCGGCGCGATGGTCAGTGAGTAGCCGAACAGGAACGCCAACCCGACCGCGAGCGCGATGCTCGGCGCGTTCGACCAGCCCCACCAGGTCGCTAACACCAGGCCGAGGATCTCCCCGATCGCGCACCCGGTCAGGCAGTGCAGCGTCGCCGAGACCGCAAGACGGGTTAACTGCCGCGAGGGCATCGGCCGATCGGAGGGCTCCGCATGTCCATTGTGGTCGGTGGTACGCGTCTGCGCAGTCATGACGTCCCTTCCTTCAGGACCCGCGCGCGGTCGCTGCCCACGCTAGCGGGGCCGGGTTCGCTCGTCGCCCGGGTAGCGGTGTCTGCCGGGTCTGGCGCCGGTTGGAAGCGGCGTAGCCGCAGCGAGTTGCTGACCACGAACACCGACGAGAACGCCATCGCGGCGGCGGCGACGAGCGGCGACAGCAGCCCGAACGCGGCGACCGGAATCAACACCACGTTGTAGGCGAACGCCCAGAACAGGTTGCCCTTGATGATGCGCAGCGTGCGCCTGGACAGCCGGATGCCGTCGGCGGCGGCGCGCAGATCGCCGCGGACCAGGGTGATGTCCGACGCCTCGATCGCGACGTCCGCGCCGGTACCCATGGCCAGGCCGAGATCGGCCTGGGCGAGCGCCGCGGCATCGTTGACGCCGTCGCCGACCATGGCGACGACCCGGCCCCGGGCCTGCAGGTCGCTGATCGCGGCGACCTTCTGCTCGGGCCGTACGTCGGCGATCACGTCGTCGATGCCGACGCGCGCCGCGACGGCAGTGGCGGCCCGGTGGTTGTCGCCCGTGAGCAACACCGGCTGCAAGCCCAGCCCGCGCAGCTGCGTGATCGCCTCGGCGCTGGTGTCCTTGACGGCGTCGCCCACCACGAGGACGCCGCGCACCTGGCCGTCCCAAGCGACGAGCACCGGTGTGCGGCCCGCAGCCTGGGCCGCGTCCATATCGGCGGTGAGCGTCTCGTCTGGGCGCAACGCCCACTCGGCGAGCAGCGCGGCGCGCCCGACCACCACGGCGTGCCCCTCGACCACGCCGGTAACACCCAGCCCGGCTGTACTCGCGAAGTCGCTGACAGCCGGCAACGCACCGAACCGCACTCGGGCCGCGTCGGCGATCGCGGTGGCGATCGGGTGCTCACTCGCCGATTCGAGCGCGCCGGCGATGCGCAGTACGTCGTTGGGGTGGGCACCGTGCACGGCGTGCAGCGTCATCCGTCCGGTCGTCACGGTGCCGGTCTTGTCGAGCACGATCGTGTCCACGCGGCGGGTGCTCTCCAACACCTGCGGCCCCTTGATCAGCAGACCCAACTGGGCGCCGCGCCCGGTGCCGACGAGCAGCGCCGTCGGCGTGGCGAGCCCGAGCGCGCACGGGCAGGCGATGATCAGCACGGCCACGGCCGCGGTGAAGGCACGCACCGCGTCGTTGCCGGTGACCAGCGTCGCCGCGAAGGTCACTACCGCAAGCACGAGCACGGCCGGCACGAAGACGCCGCTGATCCGATCGGCCAACCGCTGTACCGACGCCTTGCCCGACTGCGCCGCGACCACGAGCCGAGCGATCTGCGCCAACCTGGTGTCGGCGCCGACCCGGGTGGCCCGCACGACGAGCCGTCCGCCCGCGTTGACCGTCGCTCCCGTCACGGCATCGCCCGGGCCGACCTCGATCGGCACGGACTCGCCGGTCAGCAGGCTCTCGTCGACCGCGGACGATCCCTCGACGATCAGGCCGTCGGTGGCGATCTTCTCGCCCGGCCGCACGACGAACACGTCCCCGGGACTCAGCTGGTCGACGGCGACCCGCACCTCGGCCCCGGCCCGCAGGACGGCGACGTCCTTGGCGCCCAGATCGAGCAGCGCCCGCAGCGCAGTACCGGACCGGCGCTTGGCCCGCGCCTCGAGGTAACGGCCGGCCAGCAGCAACACCACGACGCCGGACGCGACCTCGAGGTAGATGCTGCCGGATCCGTCCCCGGCGCTTGCGGTCAGATCGAAGGGCATGCGCATGCTCGGCATCCCCGCATCGCCGAAGAACAGCGCGTAGAGCGACCAGCCGAACGCGGCCAACGTCCCCATCGAGATCAGGGTGTCCATTGTCGCCGCCCGATGCCGCAGGTTCAGCAACGCGGCCCGGTGGAACGGCCAGCCACCCCACACGACCACCGGAGCAGCCAGGACGAGCGAGAGCCACTGCCAGTTGTCGAACTGCGCGGCCGAGACCATCGCCATCACCAGCACCGGCAGCGTCAGCACCGCCGAGACGAACAGCCGCTGCCGCAACTCGGCCGCCTCATCGACCGGGGCCGCCGACCCGGCCGACCCGGCCGACCCGGTCGGCGCCGCGGCGACCGGCGGCTGCGGAAGGCGGGCGGTGTAGCCGGTCGCCTCGACCGTCGACACCAGCTCGGCCGGACCGACCACCGCCGGGTCGAACCGAACGGTGGCCTTCTCCGTCGCGTAGTTCACGCTCGCGGACACGCCGTCGAGGCGGTTCAGCTTCTTCTCGATCCGCGCCGCACACGACGAGCAGGTCATCCCGCCGACGGACAGCTCGACCGTCGCGGGCGGCGCCTGGCTCGTGGTCACGTCCGCTCCCTAACGCCCGGTCACGAGCTCGTAGCCGGCCTCGTCGACCGCGGCCCGAACCTGCTCGTCGTCGAATCCCACACCGGACACGATCACCCGTCCGGATGCGAGATCCACGTCCACCGCCTCGACGCCGGCGAGCTTGCCCACCTCGTCGGTCACGGCGTTCACGCAGTGATCGCACGTCATGCCGGCGACGACGTATGTGTTCATCAACTCTCCTCGTTCGTTGGGATTACCCGAACCCCCTTGGGGTATGTTTACCCGGGGCAGAGTTGCCGTGTCAAGTACCCCCTAGGGGTATGCTGGCAGTAAGAGGTCAGGAGGAGCCATGCACGGCTACACAGCCAACAAGGAGGAGTACCTCAAGCGGCTGCGCCGCGTTGAGGGGCAGGTTCGCGGCATCTCGAAGATGGTCGAGGACGACAAGTACTGCATCGATATCCTCACCCAGGTCAGCGCCGCCACCAAGGCGCTGCAGGCCGTCGCCCTCGGGCTGCTCGAGGAGCACATGGGCACCTGTGTCGTCGACGCTGCCCGCGCCGGCGGCGACGAGGCCGACGCGAAGGTCCGCGAAGCCGCCGACGCCATCGCCCGCCTCGTCCGATCCTGAGCGTTGACCGGTCAGGCCGTGGCGATGCCCGGGTGACGGTCTGACCATCGGGTGGCCTGCTCGAAGGCGTGACCGAGCTGCAGCACGGTCAGGTCGTGGCGGTGCGCGCCGACGATCTGGATCCCGACGGGCAGCCCGCCGGCCGTGAATCCGGCCGGGACGGACAGCGCCGGATTGCCCAGCACGGAGACGAAATAGGCCGAGCGCATCCAGTCGAGGTAGTTGTCCTGCGCGACTCCGTCCACCTCGATCGGGTATTCCATCGCCCCGTCGAACGGCGGCACCTGGCTCACCGGCAGGACCAGGGCATCGAATCGTTCGAAGAAGAGCCGAGCCCGATGGAACAGCTCGGTGTGCCGGAGCTGGGCGCGAGCAACGTCCGTTCCGCCGAGCCGGCGCCCCTCGTCGACGTTCCACACGACGCTCGGCTTGAGCAGATCGGCGCTCGCGTCGCGGAGTCCGCCCAGGTTGGCCTCGAACTGGATGCCCCGCAGCGTCCGGAACACCTCGTCGGCGCCGTCGAAGTCGATGCAGGCCTCCTCGACGATGCAGCCGAGGCTCTCGAACACCGACGCCTGTGCCGCCACGATGCCTCGCACCTCGGCGTCCACGGCAACAGATCCGCCGAGATCGGGCGACCACGCGATGCGCAGGCCGGCGAGATCGCGGTCGAGCGATCCGGCGAACGTCGATCCGGGATCGTCGAGCGCGATCGGCGACAGATCTGTGGGGCCGGCGATGACCGACAGCAGCAGCGCGACATCGGCGACCGTGCGCGCCATCGGACCCTGCACCGACAACGGCGACCAGGCCGAGACGGCCGGCCAGGTCGGCACGCGTCCGGGCGAGGGACGCAGGCCCACGACGTTGCAGAACGAGGCCGGATTGCGCAGCGATCCACCCATGTCGCTGCCGTCGGCCAGCGGCGCCAGTCCGCAGGCCAGCGCCGCGGCCGCACCGCCGCTCGAACCGCCCGACGAGCGCGACAGGTCGAACGGGTTGTGCGTTGCCCCGAACACCTGGTTGAACGTGTGCGAGCCGGCCGCGAACTCGGGCGTGTTGGTCTTGCCGAGACTGATCGCCCCGGCGCCCCGTTCGCGCGCGACGATCAGCTCGTCGTGGTCGGGCACGTTGTCCGCGAACACGAGCGAGCCGTGCGTGGTACGGACGCCGGCGGTCGCGTGGGTGTCCTTGTGCAGGATGGGCAACCCGTGCAGGGCACCGACCTCGGCGCCGGACGCGATGCGTGCGTCGGCCGCATCGGCCTCGTCCAGGGCGCGCTCGGCCACCAGGGTGACCACCGCGTTGACGGCCGGATTCACCCGCTCGATCTGCTCCAGGTGCGCCTCGGTTACCTCGCGAGCCGACAGCTCGCGCGATCGCAACGCAGCGGAGAGCTCGATCGCCGACCGGAAGACGATGTCACTGCTCATCGCGCACACGATAGAAGCTCGCGGTGCCTACCGGTGCGATCGCGGTGGATGGAATCGGATGATGTAGGCGTGCTGGGCGAGAGTCCAGAGGTTCGAGGTGAACCAGTACAACAGGACGCCGAGCGGGAAGCCGAACAGCAGCCCGGAGGCCAGCACGGCGAGCGGGATGACGTAGAGCATGATCCGCGCAATCGTGGCGGCGGATTCCTCGGGAGTCGTGGTCGCGTTCACCCGAACGAGCAACTGGGTGGCGAAGGTGGCCGCGGCGCTGGCGAGCAGCAGCGCCACGATCACCCACCGGGTCGAGGACAGATCGCCGCCGAGGGCGTGGATTCTGTCCGCCCCGTCGCGGAACGACGCCGCCAACGGCGCGCCGAACAGATGCGCCTTGGCCGCCGAACACGTCTCCCCGGTCGGGCCGCCGGAGAAGGTGTACAGCTCGAGCAGGCGACTGGTGGCGCGGCCGTTGCAGAGCGCCGCCGAGTTCGAGAGATGGCGCAGCACGTGATACAGACCCAGGAACACCGGGATCTGCACCAGCATCGGCAGGCACCCGGCGAGCGGGTTGTAGCCCTCGTCCTGGAGCTTGCGCAGCTGCCGGTTCAGCTCGGCCCGATCGTCGCGGTGGGTCTTTCGCAGTTCCTTGATCCTCGGCTGCAGTTTCTGCAGTTGCCGCTGCGCGTGGACCTGCTTCACGAACGCCGGGAACAACAGCAACCGGGCCGTCACCACGAGCAGCACGATCGACAGCGCCCAGACCAAGCCGCTGTCCGGATCCAACCCGATCCCGGACAGCAGCTGATGCCACCGCAGCAGCACCCAGGAGACAGGAATGTAGAGAAAGTTGAGATGCATCGATTGACTCCGTCGACGGAGGTGCGACAAGAAGTCCGACGGCTCGACGTCAGCGAGGGTCGGTGGGCGCGGCACGCCGCCGGGGCGCGCCATCGGTCAGATGCGCGAGGCTGAGCTCTCTGGACGGGCGGGTCGAGTCAGCCGGCGAGGAGAACCGCGGCCACCCCGGGTGCGCGTGGGCGAACGTGTCCGGCCGCGTCGGGATCGCACTCACGAGCGGGGCTACGTGTTTGGAAGCCGGCCCGTTGGCGGGTGACGCCGGGCCGAACGAGAGGCCGGCCCTGACGGGGCGCCGCGACAACGAACGCCAGCACCGCGAGCAACAGCGTCGCCATGACCAGCGGAACCGCTGCGCCGGACAGCCCCGACAACGACAGCGCCGAGGAGAACATCACCAGCAAGGCGGTGACGCCGGCCCACTGCGAGCGCATCAATCGTCCTCCCGGAAGGAACCACCAATTTAGCGCGAGTGCCTCGCGCGCGCAGCCATCCGATCGCTCGTGCCGGGTCGCCGTCATGGCAGTACAGCCGCCTTGCGCAGTGCGAGCGCGTCGCGGCTGGGCGGCACGCCGAACATGCGCCGGTACTCGCGGCTGAACTGCGAGGGGCTGTCGTAGCCGACCGCGAAGCCGGCGCCGGTGACGTCTCCCGGATCGGCGAGCAGCCGTGCCCTCGCCTCGTGCAGGCGGATCTGCTTCTGGAACTGGATCGGGGTCATCGAGGTCACTGCGCGGAAGTGGCGGTGGAACGAGGTCACGCTCATCGTCGCCAGCGTCGCGAGCTCCTCGACGCGCAGCGTCTTGTCGTAGTGGCCGCGGATCCACTGGATGGCCCGGGCCAGGTGGGTGAGCCGGCTGTCGGCCAACCCGATCTGCCGTACGGTCGCTCCCTGGGGGCCGGTGACCAGGCGCCACAGGATCTCGCGCTCGATGCCGGCCGCCAGCGCGTCCGCGTCCGCTGGTGCGTCGAGCAGCGTGAGCAATCGGCCGATCGCGTCGAGCAGGGCCGGCGAGGCGTCGCTGACGGCGATCGCGGCGGGCGTGGTGTCGACGCCGCCCGGTCGGACGGTGGCGGCCGGTGCTGTCTCGAGCAGCAGTGAGGCGATCCGGTCCGGGCGCAGCTCGAGCACGAAGGCGAGGAGCGGCTCGTCGGCGCTGGCCTGTGCGATGTGCCCGACCAGCGGCAGTTCCACCGACACGATGAGGAACTGCCCTGGGCCGTAGGTGAAGGTGCGGCCGTTCAGGGTCGTCTGCTTGACGCCTTGAGCGATGACCCCGAGCGTCGGCTCGACGACGTCACCCAACGGCATGGTGGCCCTGGCCGCGCGGAGGACCGAGACGCCGGGCAGCGCCGTGCGGGTCACGCCCTCTCCCGCATGGCGGGTGATCGACTCTTTCAGGCGGGCCAGCTCGTCCACGCCCCCAGTGAACCACCCGGGTGCACGAAAGCCGCCGCGTTGGCAGGATCGGGCAAGAGACGGGCAGCATCGATCTAGCACCTGAAGAGGCCGCCCTGGTGTCATGAGGCCATGACTTCCCTCGACTCCTACCTCACGCTCGGCCGCTCGGGCCTGCGGGTCAGCCCGCTTTCGCTGGGCACGATGACCTTCGGCGAGGATGGCGGCTGGGGCGCGAGCCCCGATACCGCCGAGGCGATCCTCGCCGAGTACCTCGACCACGGTGGCAACGTCGTCGACACCGCCAACACCTACACCAACGGCCACTCCGAGAAGATCGTCGGCGACTACTTCGCCGCCCGGCCCGGGCTGCGCGAACGAACAGTGCTCAGCACGAAGTTCTTCGCCAACCTCCACCCGGGCGACCCCAACGGCGGCGGCGCCGGCCGCAAGGCACTCATCAGTCAGCTCGAAGAGTCGCTGCGGCGCCTGCGGACCGACTACGTCGACCTCTACTGGCTGCACGGCTGGGATCGCCGCGCCCCGATCGAGGAGACCCTGCGCGCGTTGGACGACCTGGTCGCCGCGGGCAAGATCCGCTACATCGGCTTCTGCAACGTCCCGGCCTGGGTCGCCGCGCAGAGCCAGACGATCGCCCACTTCCGCGGCTGGGCGCCGCTCACGGCGCTCCAGTTCGAGTACTCGTTGCTAGAACGCACGCCCGAAGGTGAGCTCATGCCGATGGCCGAGGCGTTCGACCTGGGCGTTCTTCCGTGGAGCCCCCTGCGCGGCGGCCTGCTGTCGGGCAAGTACGTCCGCGACGGCGCCACGCCCGCCGACAGCCTGCGGGCCGGTGGCCTCAACGGGCCGACCCAGCGGGACTGGGGCGTCATCGACGCGGTCGCGCAGGTCGCGGCCCAGATCGGTGTCACCTCGGCCGAGGTCGCGCTCGCCTGGGTGCGCAGCCGCCCGGCGGTCACCTCGACACTCATCGGCGCCCGGACTCCCCAGCAGCTACGCGTCAACCTCGCCTCGCTGGAGATCACCTTGACCCCCGAACAGCTCGCCGCCCTCGACGAGCCCTCGACTCCGTCCCTCGGCTTCCCCGCCGCCATCACCGCCGGACCCGGCCCAATGCTCGGCTTCGGCGGGACGAAGGTCGACGGCGTCGAGCTCCCGGTGTGGCCGATGCTGCTCACCAGCTCAGCCCGCTACTGAACCCGCGTGCCTGCGTTAGTACTGGCTGGGCGGCGACAGCGCGCACGCGTCAACCGTCGCCCAGGCACACTCAGGCGGCCGAGTTCGGACAGTTGGACTCGACGGGGATCCGGCGAAGGGGGCTGCCCAATGGGCGATGAATCGTTGTTCTACCGACCGAAAAGCCCGCTGTCGAGCACCGTCCTCGCGTACCTGGGTGGCCCCACGCCGAGCAAGCCAGACGACCCGGCCGTCCGGTTCGACCTCGGCGGGGTCGAGTACCACGAGTCGTATGGACATGGCGTCACTACTCGCCTGGGTTGGCAGGAAGTCCGCGCGGTCGCACTCCTGCCCGGACCGATCGAGGGGCGGCGAGCCCTGTGCGTATACCCGCTTCATGAGCAACCGGAACCCGACATCGCAGCGGACGCGCTGTTTCCTGGCTCCGGACCGGGCCTCGCAGTCAGGTTCAGATCGTTGTTCGGCACGCCGATCGCGGTGCACTGGCACCATGTCCGAGGTCCGTCCCCGGAGAAACTCGCCAAGCGGCTGTTGGCCTGGACCGACGGGCGGATCACGCTCACGTCATCACGCCCAGCCTGATGACCAGCGAGCAACAATCAGCGTCCTCGTGGCTCAGTTCGTGGTGACGTCTTCTGCGCCACAGTTCGATCTTGGATTGGAATCACAAGCGTCGGCTCGCAATCGCAGTGTCCGCGGCGTGAGCGAGCGGAGTCGGGGTGCTGCTACTTGAGTGCTCATGGGGGTAGAGCCCAGCCATGGCCTGGATCGTGTCGGTCAGGTGGGCGACGAGCTGTTCGGGTGCGAGGACCTGGACGTCCGGGCCGAGGCGGAGCAGGGTCGCGGCCGCATGAGGCACGCTCTCCAGCGGAATGGTGGCGTGCTGCCAGCCGTCCGGATCGGCGGACGTGAGAGTGCGTAGCGCGATCCGAGCGGCCTTCGGACCGAGTACATCGGGTAGCGCAGCGACGCCGTTCGGAGTGAGACGTACGGTCGCGATGCCGTCGGTGTCGGCCTGCTCGTAGCGGTCGACATGCGCCAGCCAGAACGAGGCCAGATCGAAGCCGTCCGGTCTAGTGAACCGCTCGGGCAGCGGCCGCAGGCTCACGATCGCGGAGACGCGGTAGGTGCGTGGCTCGCGATGCCCGGCGGCAATCAGATACCAGACGCCGGCTTTGAGGACGAGGCCCAGCGGGTGCAGCCGCCGGGTCACCTCGCCCGGCCGAGGCGACCAGCGGCGATAGCGAACCTCGATGATCTGGTCCTGCCAGAGTGCTTCGGCGACGGCGAGCAGGTGTGGCACCGCGTCGGGCTCCCGGTACCAGCCGGGCGCGTCGAGGTGGAAGCGCTGCCGGATCCGCATCGACGCATCGCGGTAAGGGGTTGGCAACGCCGCCATCAGCTTGAGCTCGGCGGCGGCCACCTGTGCGCCCAGACCGAGTTCGGCGGCCGGTTGTGGCAGGCCGGTCAGGAACAGCGACTCGGCCTCGTCGACCGTCAGCCCGGTCAGTCGCGTGCGGTAGCCGTCCATGAGCTGGTATCCGCCGGTTGGGCCCTGCTCGGCATAGATCGGCACGCCCGCCGCGGCGAGGGCCTCGACGTCGCGGTAGATCGTCCGGGCGGTGACGCCGAGCTCGGCAGCCAGCTGCGCGGCGCTCATCCGCCCCCGGTTCTGCAGCAACAGCAGCAGCGACAGCAGTCGACTAGCACGCATCCCGACATCGTCCGCCAGACCACTGACAAGAGATGTCAGGGGTTGCCCGCGACGATCGTCGGCATGAATGACTTCGACTTCTTCCTCGGTTCCTGGAACGTGGTCAACCGCCGGCTCACGAACCTGTTGGACGGCGACGAGTGGGACACCTTCCCCGCCACCACGACCTGTCAATCGATCTTCAACGGCGGCGGAAACACCGAGGAGATCATCTTTCCGACGCTCGGTAGCCGCGGATTCACCCTGCGCCTGTTCGACGTCGAACGGAAGGAATGGTCGATCTACTGGTCCAACAGCCACACGGGCCTGCTCTTCCCACCGGTCGTGGGCACCTTTGCCGACGGGCGCGGTGACTTCTACGGCGACGACACGCACGAGGGCAAACCGATCAAGGCCCACTTCATCTGGTCCGACATCACGCCCACATCGGCCCGGTGGGAACAGGAGTTCTCCGCCGACGGCGGGCAGACGTGGGAATCCAACTGGGTCATGGAATTCACCCGCTCGTGATGACGGTCGAACAGCTCGCGACGGTCGGCAATGTCGTCGACCGCGACTACCACCACGTGACCAAGAGGATCTGGCCCGGGAGACCACTGGTGCTACCCGAGACCTACCTGAAGTGGTACCAGCTGTCTCGTGCGGACCGGCTCATCGATCCGGCGGACGACGCCGAGGCGCGCACGTTCCTAGCCGAGGACGTCGCAGCAGGCCGACTGCCGATCACCGGCGACATCGGCTTCGTCATCCACCACCTCAGCGGCGAGCACATCCACCTGCTGCTGGTGTGCACCTGGCGCGACAACAACGAGATGTGGGAGACGACCTACCTCAAGGACGCCCGGCAGAACCATCCGTTCAGCCTGATGCCGCAGACAACCCACCGCGGCGTCATCTGCGTGTGGGAGTTCGGCGCAGTAGCACACGAGCACCAGGCCTGGACGCGATACCTGCGCTCAAACCGCGACGCAGCGGCCAAACTGGCCTACACCGAATCCCAGGTCACCGGCACGATCTAGGCTCGCTCATGAAGTGGCGGCGGTGCTGGCCTCGGGAACGCTGACCCCCTTCCGACGCGGGAGACGTATGTCTTGCGTCCAGCTTTTGGCCCAAGTTCGATCTTGGATCTACTTTGGCTCTCGGCCTGGCGTGGTAGGCGCGATCAACAACCAGTTGGTCTTGGGACGGTGGCTCAGTGGGTGTGTTGTGCGGCGAAGTTGACGAGGGTGTGGCTGAGGGGTTCTGGCTGGTTGTTGTTCTGGTGCCAGGCGGCGGTGCCGACGTCGAGGTGGTTGTAGCCGGGTAGGACGACGATGGTGCCGGGGCCTTGGTTGGTCGGGTCGATGGACGGGCCGAAGCCGGTGTCGCCACCGTCGAGGTTGATGGCAGGGCGTTGGGTGACGCCGTTGTCGTAGCGCAGGTTGTGTAGGTCGCCTTGCCGGTTGCCGAGGTTGGCGGTCAGGACATCGGTGAGCAGCCGGGTGGGGAAGTACCACTCGGTACCGTCAGCGACCGGCGCGCTGTACGCGGCGGCGAATTGATGTAGGTCGGTGACTTCGCGGCTGGGGTTGGTGTAGGTGTCACCGTCGGCGGTGCGGGTGTCGGCGGGGGTGAGGGCGTTGTAGTCGTGCCACCGGTAGAGGGTGTTCGGCGCGGCGGGGCTGACGAGTTTGTCGCCGCCGAGCAGAGCCAGCGGGTCTAGCGGGGTGCCGTAGGGCAGTGGGAAGTTCTTGCGTACGACCGGTCCGCCGGTGAGCGCGCCGAGGCTGGCTCGCAGGATGCCGATGGGTTCGGTGTTGTCGTCGATGACCAGGCCCAGCGCGGCGGCATAGGTGGCGTGGATGCGGCGCACGTCAGGCTGGCCGAGGGCGAACCCGATCGGGTCGCGGGCGGCGAGGAGCCGGGTCAGGAGCTCGAAGTTCACATCGTGCGGGACGCGGGCGAGCAGGGTGCTGGGCTCCTCGGGTGCGATCGCCGCGGCTTGGCTGAAGACCTCGGCCATCGTCAACGTCTCAGGTGTCAACGGCGCGATGTTGATGTAGGGCAGCGCTGTACCGAGCAGGTCGGACACGCTGGTCGGCAGCGTGATCGGCAGCAGGCGCTGCAGCTGGGCCAGGCCGTTGGTCAGCGGCGCGGTCAGCGGGCCGACCAGTTGCATCTTCAGCCGGGAATCCAGCGTGAAGAACCCAGCGCACAGGCTGTATCCCGGGGTGCCGTCGAAATCCCAGTCGGCCAACGCACCGGTGATCAACCCACCCAGCGAGTGGCCGCCGCACATCACCTTGCTGCGCCGCACCGAGTCCGGCAGCAACCCCAGGATGGTGCGGTAGTCCTGCAGCGTCTGGGCCAACCCGACGTGGCGCAGGAACCCGGTGTCGGTGGCAGCGGCCGGCTGGTAGCGGTGGCCGTCGATCACGCGTGTACCGAAGTAGTAGTCGAATGCCAGTGCCGGGTTGTTCTGCGCGGCACCGACGGCTAACCCGCGGTGATCCTCCAGGCAGTTGGCCCGCCGATCCATGACCCACACTTCGACGTGGCGCCCACCCTCAGCTGCCGCCCGCACGATGTTGCGCGCGGTCGGCTCCAGCGACCCGGAACCCGCCAAGATGCCGGGCATCGTCACGAACACCGTGTCAGCCCGAGCCGGATCGTCCGGACCGCCGATCGCCCGGACTCGCAGATATCCCAGCCGATCACACACCGCCGGATGCGCACCCGCCGAGGCCGGCAGCGGCGCGGACACACTGACGTAGCTCTCCCGGACACCGTCGCCAGAGGTCGAGCCAGTCACAGCGGACTCCACCCGACCCGACGGCCCGGCGCCGACCGCGCGCCCGAACCCGGCCACCCCTGCCGCGCAGATCACCCCGACCGCCGCGAGCACGCCCACGACCCGAACCGATCCACGCATCACGACCTCCACAACCACACCACCGGCTCACCTACTAACGAGTAACCGGGGAACCGGATGCGAGAGAGTCATTCACAGACCCCATCCTCCGACACGATCCACATTTGACGACCCGGCACAAATCTTGACGCAGGAGACGTAGTACTGTTCGAACATGGGTTCGGCATTACTGGTGGCGAAAATCTATCCGGATCCGGTCGACGCCGGGCGGCACGTGCATCCGCCCACGGGCGAGGCCCGGTACGGCGAGCTGCCGGTCCTGACGTCGCGGGGTCAAGACCTGCTGCGGATCGTGAACGACGCCCGGCCGAAGCGGGGCGCCTGGTGACCGAGCCGGCCGACGTCCCACCCGAGGTCGTCGCCCGGCTCCGTCCGATGTGCCTCGGCCTGCCGGAGGCCTACGAGGAGCCGGCCTGGGTCGGTCTGCGATGGCGGATCCGCACACACACGTTCGCCCACGTGCTGAGCGTCGAGGCGGGATGGCCACCGGCCTATGCGCGGGCGGCCGGCACCGACGGCCCCGCGACCCTGGTCACGTTCCGGTCGCCCGGCTCCGAGCGCGACGAGCTGCGCAGCCGCGGTCACCCGTTCTTCCTGCCGGTGTGGTGGCCGGACGCCGCCGGCCTGCTGCTCGAGGGCGATGTCGACTGGGACGAGGTCGCCGAGCTGCTCACCGAGAGCTATTGCGTCCTGGCGCCGCAGAAGCTGGCTCGGCTCGTCCGGTAACCAACTCGCGCGATCGCGTGCTGTATCGCCATCGCTGACCCAATACGGGGGAGGATGGCACCGTGAATCTTGTCGAGCAGGCGGCCGAGGAGCTCTACGCCGCCGACCCGGACGCCTTCATGGACCGTCGTCGCGCCCTGGCGGTCGCCGCCCGGGATCAGGGTGACGCCGCGGCGGCCAAGGAGATCACCGCCCTGCGCAAGCCGACGCGCAGCGCCTGGACGCTCAACGCCCTCGCCCGAGCCGAGCCCGAACTGATCGACACGCTCGTCGAGCTGGGCGGGCAGCTACACGATGCCGAGCGGCGCCTGGACGGTCAGGCGATGCGCTCGCTCTCGCGCCGACGTCGGGAGCTGGTCGACGACCTGGCCCGCCGGGCGTTCGCCGTCACCGGTCAGCGTGAGCCGTCCTCGGCGATCCGCGAGGAGGTGAACGCGACGCTGCTGGCCGCCGTTGCGAGCCCCACCGTGGCCGATCAGCTCGCGTCCGGGCGTCTGCTGCGCCCGGCGCAGTGGGACGGCTTCGGCGGCGGCGAAGCCGGAACCGGACGGCCGGAGCTCAGCGTCGTCCCGTCGCCCGCGCCGTCCCCATCCTCGACGAAGGAGCGCGAGCCGACCGCTGCCCAGCGCATCCAGCGTGAGCGGATCGCCGCCGCGGAGAAGGAGGTCACCGCCGCTCGACGGCAGCTCGTCAAGGCCGAGACGGAGGTCGCCAAGCATCAGGAGCGGCTGCAGTCCCTCGAGGAGCAGCTGGCCGCCGCCCGGCACAAGCTCACCGAGGCGGGACACCAGGTGCGCGAGGCCAAGGCCGATCTGCGCCGCGCCGAGCAGCGTCTGGACCGCGCCGGCCACTGATGTCAGAGGTGACCCGCACACTGCCCCCATGGCTGCACGCAATCGGGTCACGCCGACCGGCGAGATCGTCGCCGTTCCGCTGCGCGGTGCGTGGTTGGGCAATCGCGGCATCCTGCACCGCGATCGGGAGGTCGTGCGGTTCCACGCCAGCGCGCTGTGGATCATCTGCGCCCTGAGCTTCAAGGACTGGCGCCTGCCGCAGTGGCGACCGCACCACTTCACCGTGCTCTTCTTCCACGACGAAGCGGTCGCCCTGGCGGCCGGGCATCGGCCCTGCGCGCTGTGCCGGCGCGCGGCGTACAACGTCTATCGCCGGGCCTCGGCCGCGGCCCAGCAGCGGCCGGTGCTGTCGGCGAAGGACCTCGATCAGCAGCTGCACCGCGAGCGGATCGTCCGCGGCACGCACCGGCGCCGGCTGCACCCGTCAACCTGGTCGTCACTTCCCGTCGGCACGTTCGTCATGACCGACGGCGAACCGGAGCTCGTCCTGGACGACGCCGTCGTGCCGTGGAGCGTGCGCGGCTACGGGTCGCCGCGCCGTCGGCCCCGGCGAGGCAACGTCGAGGTACTCACCCCGCCGTCCAGCGTCGCGGCGCTGACCGCCGGGTACCGCGCGCAGATCGCCGTAGACGCCTGACCCTTCGCGGTCCACTATCACGGACATGCTCACGACGTTCGAGCCTGACGTCCACGGCTTCCACTTCCCCAATACGTTCTCGACGACGTTGCTGCCCTCGTGGGGATGGGGACCGCTGCGCACTCCGCAGGTCGCGCTCGGCGGCCTGTGCGGCGGTATGACCTTCGCCGCGCTCGACTACTACTTCGCCGGCTCGCCGGTGCCGACCCACGTCCCGGACGACTACCCGCCGCCCGGGGTGCCGCCGGCCACGTCCCGCCTGCGCGACGAGATCTTGCGGCGACACCTGACCTCCGTCGGTCTCGAGCCGTCGGCGAACGGGATCCCGGTGCCCGGCCAGTCGCTTCGGGTCAAACCGGCCGACCTGCACAACCTGCTCGCCTACCCGCGGCTGCGCGTCGCCTCGACGTCGACGCTGCGGACGACGCTCGCCACCGAGCTGAGCCGGGCCGCGGAGGCACTCGGTGCGGGTCGGCCGATCCCGATCGGGCTGGTGTCGCCGGGCAACCTGTTCAGCTCGCACCAGGTGGTGGCCGTGGGTCTGGACGCCGGCGGGGCGACCAGCACGCTCTACCTGTACGACTGCCGCAGTCCCGGCGTTACCGCCACCCTGACCGTTACCCCGTCGCCGCCGAGCTGCGTTCTCGAGGCCCCCGGGGATCCACCCGAATCGTGGCGGGCGTTCTTCGTCGAACGGTACGAGGCCCGTACGCCGGCGTATGTCGACCTGGTGCTCGCCGAGCCGGTCACGATCGCCGACGGAGTGGCTAGCTTCGAGGTGCGCAACGCGGGCGATGCCGACGCGCACGCCGAGGCGATCACCGTGTCGGGGGCCGACGCGGCGCGCGAACCCGTCGGCGTGCTGACACCGGGCGCGAGCGTCCACTACGAGCACGCTGTCTCAGCGGCCGGCGCCGCTGTCTACCTCGACGCTGCTGGACGCAGTTTCCCCTTACCTGCTGGGTAATCGACGCCATGCCCGCCGCCGGGAGAAGGTAGCTGCGTTACCCCCGATACGGCGAAAGGCAAGATCATGACCCTGACCGACACGATCGTCGACGGCTACTTCGCGATGTGGAACGAGACCGATGCGGCCAAGCGCCGTGAGATCATCGCGGCCACCTGGACGGACGATGCGAGCTACGTCGACCCGATGTTCACGGCATCCGGACACGAGGGGCTGGACGCGCTCGCGGCCGGGGCGCAGCAGCAGTTCCCCGGGCACACGTTCCGGCTGACCACGCCGGTCGACGCGCACCACGACCGGGCCCGGTGGGGATGGGACCTCGTCGGACCGTCCGGGGAGCCGGTCGTCGTCGGCGTCGACTACGCCGTGCTGGCCGACGACGGACGGCTGCGCGAGATCACCGGCTTCTTCGAGCCAGCCTGAGCGAGCGATCGTGCAACTTCTTGCGGCCTGACGCCGCAAGAAGTTGCACGATCGGACCTCCTAGACGGAGCGCAGGGCTTCGGCCGTCTGAGCGTCCGCCGGGAAGAAGGATTCGATCGAGAGCTCGGCGACCGTGACGTCCAGCGGCGTGCCGAACGTCGCCACCGTGCCGAAGAAGGACAGCTCGCCCGCCTCGGTGCGGATGCGCAATGGCACGACCACCTCGCCCGGCGAGGGGACGTCCACATCGGGCTGATCGCACGGATACCCGCGCAGCTCGTCGTAGAGCTCGGCCAAACCCGGATCTCCGGTGACGGCAATCTCGCGGCGCAGCCGGGCCAGCAGGTGCGCCCGCCACTCGCCGAGATTGACGATGCGCGGGGCGATGCCGTCCGGATGCAGCGACAGCCGCAGCACGTTCGCCGGCGGTTCGAGCAGCGACGGCGCGGCACCGGCAGTCAGCAACGCGACGGTGGCGTTGGCGTCGACGAGGTTCCAGGCTCGGTCGATCACCACCGCCGGATACGGCTCGTGCGCCTTCAGCACCAGGCGGATCGCCTGGCGGACGGCGGCCATCTGCGGCGCGTCCAGCGACGTCTCGCCGAATACCGGCGCGAACCCGGCGGCGAGCAGCAGGTGATTGCGCTCGCGCAGCGGCACGTCGAGGTTGTCGGCCAGGTGCAGCACCATGTCGCGGCTGGGCTGGGAGCGTCCGGTCTCGACGAAGCTGAGGTGCCGGCTGGAGATGTCGGCCTGAATGGACAGGTCGAGCTGGCTGATCCGGCGGCGCTCCCGCCACTGGCGCAGCAGCTCGCCGACCGGGCTCTGGGAACGCGAAGCGGTTGCGGCGGTCACGTCGTGCACGGTAATCCGCCGGGCGCGCGCAGACGATTACCCCCGAGGTAAGCAAGACTGGGACGGTGCACATCCGAGAGCTGGGCGATGTCGACTCGACCTATGACGTCGCCGCGCTGTTCGGCCGGGTCTGGCGCAACAACGATGGCCAGCGGGTGATCGATCCGACCATGCTCCGCGCCATGGCGCACACCGGCAATTACCTCGCCGGCGCGTACGACGGCTCGACCCTGATCGGCGCCTCGGTCGGCTTCTTCGCCGAGGACGGCCACCTGCACTCGCACGTCACCGGCATCGCGGCCGAGTACCAGGGCCGCGGCATCGGGCGGCTGCTCAAGCACCACCAACGCGAGAGGGCGCTGGCTCCTGGGCGTACCGCGATCAGCTGGACGTTCGACCCGCTCGTCGCCCGCAATGCCTACTTCAACCTGCACTCGCTGGGGGCCAGGGTCGTCGACTACCTGCCCGACTTCTACGGCGCGATGGAGGACCGGGTCAACGCCGGTGACGCGAGCGACCGCCTCTACGTCGTGTGGGCGCTCGACGTTGCTCCGCAACCCTCGCCTACGGCGCAGGACGTTCCGGCGCTGCTCGGGCGCGACGGCGACGGCCCATTGGTGGGCTCTCCCGAGGGCGCCGCGTTCACCGTTGCGACCCCTCGCGACATCGAAGCGCTGCGGTCGACCGACCCCGCGCTGGCCGTACGGTGGCGTATGGCGGTGCGTTCGGCCCTGTCCAGTGCGCTCGCCGACGGCTATTGCATCACCGGCATCACCCGAGACGGTCGCTACCTGCTGGAGGTCCTCACGTGAAGCTCGAAGGCGTCGAGTTGCGGCGCATCGCCATGCCCCTGGTCGCCCCGTTCCGCACGTCGTTCGGCACCGAGCTCGACCGCGAGGTCGTGCTCGTACGGGTCGTCGCGGCCGATGCGGAGGGTTGGGGCGAGTGCGTGGCCATGTCCGCGCCGCGCTACTCGTCGGAGTACGTGGACGCGGCCGCGGACGTGTTGCGGCGCTTCCTCGTCCCGGCCTTGCTCGCGTTGCCCGACCCGGACGTGTACCGCGCCGAGCGAGCTTTCGCCATTTTCAAAGGGCATCCGATGGCCAAGGCCGCGCTCGAGAGTGCCGTGCTCGATGTTGCGCTGCGCGAGTCCGGGACGTCGTTCGGTGCATTCCTCGGCGCCGTGCAAGACACGGTGCCGGCCGGAGTCTCCGTGGGCATCATGGATTCGGTACCCGAGCTGCTCAACGCAGTCGACGGGTACCTCGACGAGGGCTACCTGCGCATCAAGCTGAAGATCGAGCCCGGATGGGACGTCGCGCCGGTGCGGGCCGTGCGCGAGCGTTACGGTCCCGAGCTGTTGTTGCAGGTCGACGCGAACACCGCGTACACGCTGGCCGATGCCCGGCAACTCGCCAAGCTCGATCCGTTCGACCTGTTGCTCATCGAGCAGCCGCTGCCCGAGCACGACCTTGCCGGCCACGCGTCGCTCGCCCAGCTGGTGCGCACACCGATCTGCCTGGACGAGTCGATCACGTCCGCCGCCGTCGCCGTGCACGCGATCAGCATCGGCGCCACCCGGATCGTCAACATCAAGCCCGGACGCGTCGGCGGCTACCTCGAGGCGCGGCGCATCCACGACGTGTGTGCCGCGCACGGCATCCCGGTGTGGTGCGGCGGCATGCTCGAGACCGGCATCGGCCGGGCGGCGAACGTCGCCCTCGCCGCGCTGCCCAACTTCACCCTGCCCGGCGACACGTCCGCCTCGGACCGCTACTACACCCGCGACATCACCGACCCGTTCCTCCTCGAGGACGGCCACGTCCGGGTACCGACGGGCGCCGGCCTGGGCGTCGAACCCGATCCCGACGCGCTGGACGCCGTAACCGTTTCGACCGAGTGGCTCGCCGCGTAGACAACGTCGTGGACGGTTCGGCGCGTTGACGAATTATGCGACTCATCCTCGCTTGCGCACTTGTCAGCAGCTCCCTTGTCGGCAGCCTGCTGCTCGGCGGCTGCGCCTCGACGGAGCCGAGCGGCTCGAGCCCGTCCCCGCCGTCCAGCACATCCGCCGCGCCGTCCAGCGGGCCTGCCGCCCCGACGCGGCTGTTCGCGAACACGCAGGCGGGGTACTTTGCGGCCGAGCCCGGCGTGGTGCTGCGCAGCGCCGCCGAGGTGACCAGGTTTGCAGCCTGGCTGCGGAGTCGCCCCCGGTCCGGTGACGTCGACGATGACGTGATCACGGCGCTCACCCGCCCGCGCGCGGGCGGTGAGGTGCGCGTCGCGGTCGCGCAGAACGTCGGCTGCTCGTCGGTGGCCCATGTCTCGCTGGCCGCGCGCGGCACCAATCTCGTGCTCGTGCCGTCCAACACCACGAAGCATCCCGAGTGCCTGCGCGCCAACGTCGTCGTCGCCGTGTTCGCGGTGCCGCCCGGGCTGGCGCCGATCGACGTGCGCATCAACGGTCGAGCACCCAGCACCGCGTGGCGTTGATGCGCCCCTGCGCTTGTCGGCTCCCCGTCCCCGCGCGTTCCTTGGCCTCCGGCCCTCCCCTACCCCGGCCCTTCTCCAACCCCAGTCCCTTTGCGTACGCACTCCTCGGTCCGCTCGACTTCTCCAACTGCAGCGACGGAGGGTTGGTCTTCTGGTTGCGTTCCGTGGCTGCCTTGCGGTTCCGATTTTCCTTACGGAATAAGGTGAATCTCTCTGGACGTCGCGGCTCGATCTTGGTAAACTCGTACACGTGTTCGAGGGTGAGGAGGGTGCCGCAGCGCCGGTGGCTGCCCTGCTGGACCAGCTCTGCACCACGGTGGACGCGCTGATTGCGCTGGATCTGACCCGCCTGTCCCGCGACGAGCTGCTCGAGCTGTTGCGTGGTGTGGAGACGCAGCGTCGCCGGCTACCCGTCGTCGATCACGCTCTGATCGCCGAGCTTGACCATCGGGGTGCGGCTGGTGAGTTGATGGCCCGTGACACCGCGTCGTTGTTGCGGGAGGTGTTGCGGGTGTCGCCGCGGGAGGCGCAGGCCCGCTGCCAGGCGGCGGTGGACCTGGGGCCCGGCCGCACGGTGACCGGGCAACCCCAGCCACCGCTACTGCCCGCAGTGGCGGCGGCTCAAGCCGAGGGCAGCATTTCCCCGGAGCATGCTCGGGTCATCGCCAAGACGGTGTCCGAGCTACCTAAGGACGTCGAGTTCGAACACGGCGCCGCGGTCGAGGCGCGCCTGGTCGCCGAAGCGCAACGCTTCGACCCGTCGGTGCTGGCCACGCTGGCCCAGCGGGTGGTCGCGCTACTGAATCCGGATGGTGTGCTGGCTGATGACGTGGAGCATGACCGGC
>Ga0137412_10000415_pt1 | contig 29572 bp, 23 predicted proteins | sample CZODoug2_1_16fun_FD_122160 | JGI IMG/M metagenome (GOLD analysis project Ga0137412, IMG submission 122160) | Vadose zone soil fungal communities from Angelo Coast Range Reserve, California, USA - CZODoug2_1_16fungal (Hybrid Assembly) | ecosystem: Environmental > Terrestrial > Soil > Vadose zone...
ACACGCAGCGCAATCAGGAATTGGAATACGCCGAACTCGCGCGTTCCTGAGGGTTCAAGGATCCATACATGGAAAAAGAACTCCAGGTAGTCGGTTTTCGCATCGGAAACGAAACGTTCGGAGTTCGTATCGGCTCCGTGCGCGAAATCGTGCGCGTCACCGAAATCACGGCCGTTCCCAACGCCCCGGAAACTATTGAAGGCGTCATCAATCTGCGCGGCAAAATCATCCCCGTGATGGACCTGCGCAAACGCTTCGGTGCTGGCGAAATTATCTCCGACAAAAAGAATCGCATTCTCGTCGTTGAGCTGGACACCAAGCTGCTCGGCCTTATCGTCAATTCGGCATCCGAAGTCCTAAAAATTCCACCCTCGGAAATCGAACCTCCCGGCACTGTTTTCGCCGACGGCGAATCTTCTTACGTTACCGGCGTCGGTAAACTGAACGGCCGCCTCATCATCTTGCTGGATATTTCCAAGCTTTTGCATCGCCCGGAGTTCAAACGACTCGACGAGGAGGCTGCGGAGATCGTCGCCACACTGTCCTGAGTATTTGGCGCCCGACCGCACCACGCAAAAAATATGGCAACGCTCACCGCACCAGTGCAACTGACCGAAGCTGAACTCAAGCTGCTGCAAACGCTCGTTTATCAGGAATGTGGCATGTTCTTCGATGAACGCCGTTCGCACTTCTTGAAGGATCGCTTGCAGCGCCGCCTGAAGGCATGCCAACTCGATTCGTTCTACAGCTACTATCGCCTGCTTACCAGCCGCGAGGGCAAAGCCGAACTCGCGCTATTGCTCGAGAATCTGACCGTCAACGAAACGAGTTTCTTTCGCAATCGTCCGCAGCTCGATCTTTTGCAAAAGTCCGTTCTTGAAGAAATTCTTCGCAAAAAACAGGAACGCCGCGATTGGACGCTCCGCGTATGGAGCGCCGGCTGCTCCAGCGGCCAGGAAGCGTATACCGTCGCCATCCTCATCTGCGACGCTCTGGCGTATTACTATTTGCGGAATCCGCTGCCGTTCGACATGCCCTCCCCGAAGCCGCTGATTCCCCCGCCGTGGAAACTCGAGATCCTCGCGTCAGACATCAGCTACAGCAGTTTGCGTGCCGGCCAGGAGGGTGTTTACACCGAACAGCAGATGGAGCCGGTCGATTACACCTGCCGCCTCCGCTATTTTGAAAAGTCCGCCGACAAGTATTCCATCAAAGCCCAGTTAAAAGACTTGGTCCAGTTCGACTTTCACAATCTCAAAACCGAATTCCTTCCCCGCCGCAACGACATCATTCTTTGCCGCAACGTCATGATCTACTTCGATGAAGCTGAACAAAAGCGCCTCATCGACAAGTTTTACAACTGCTTGAACCCGGGCGGCTATCTGTTCGTGGGCCACGCTGAAAGCCTTTTCGGCCTTACGCAAAAGTTTCGCATGGTGCACGAAAACAATGGCACCGCGTATCAGCGCATTGAGGTGAATGGTTGAAGCGTCAGCCCGACGATCGCGGCTCCGAGCTGCGCGCTCTCTTCTTTGAGAGCGCCAACGAATTGCTGCAGGCGCTCAATGAAGCCGGCCTGGAGCTCGAAGCTCGTCCGACGGATGAAGAAGTTATCCGGAGCGTTCGCCGTGCTGTGCACACCCTCAAGGGGGATTCAGCCGCTTGCGGTTTCAACCGGCTCAGCGAAATTGCGCACGAACTGGAAGACGTCCTCTCTCCCCAGATTGGCAAGGCAAAAGGTACTGGCCTCGCCGAAATTGTTCTGGCTGCCGCGGATACGTTTGAAGCGATGCTTTCCGCCTATCAGCGCCAGGTGGAACCTCCACCTGTCGATGGATTGCGCGCGATGATTCGCAGTCTGCTCGCAGGCCCTGCGGACAAAACGGCTGCCAACGTCGCCCACGCCGAATCCGGCAATGCTCGCTTCGAATGGAGCGAATACGAACGCTTGATGATTTCGGAAGCCTTGCACCGCGGCGAAACCGTTTACAACGTGGCCCTCCGCATCGACCCGAACAGCGTGATGCGCGCTGCCGCGTTCCAGCTCATTCGAAATGTATTGCATGGCTGCGGCACCGTGATCGCTCTCCGGCCGGAAGACAATGCCGCCGCTGCAACGGTCGAAATTGTGGAAGCGGCGCTTGCCAGCGGCGCCGCGGAAGACGTACTCCGCCAACGCTGCCGGATTCCTTCGATCGTCACGGAAGTCTGGGTCGAACGCGCCGCGGCAGCCAACGCCGCCGACCATGAATTGCTCGGCGAACTGCTTGAGGCGCAAGCGGAGAAAATTGCCGCCGCAACGACCGACCACGAAGACACCACCGGTGTGGGCAAGAGTGGTGGCGCGAGCTCCGCCGTCGCGACTATCGCCGAGAGTATGTTGCGAGTGGATGCGGCGCGCATTGACGCCGTCATGAACCTCGTCGGCGAACTCATCATCGGCAAGTCCATGTTGCACCGAGCGCTCACTGAATTCGATCAGCGCCACTCGCGCGATCCCGTCCGCGCAAAAATGGCGGACGCACTCGCTTTTCAATCACGCGTTCTTGATGAGCTTCACAAGTCCGTGCTCAAAATCCGCATGGTGCCCGTCGAACAGCTTTTCCGCCGCTTCCCGCGCGTCGTTCGCGACGTCGCCAAGCACTGCGGCAAGGATGTCGCCCTGGAACTGATCGGCCAGAATACCGATCTCGACAAAGGAATTTTGGATTCGCTTGCCGAACCGCTCATGCACATCGTGCGCAATGCCGTCGACCATGGTATCGAGGCCGCCGACGAACGGCTCGCGTCGCAGAAGCCAGTCCGCGGAACGATTGTTCTTCGCGCCTACCATCAAGGCACTCAATTCGTTCTCGAAGTGAAGGACGACGGCCGCGGCATCGAACTCAGCCACATTCGCAAACATGCGGTCGAGAAGGGCCTGTACAAGCAAGCCGACGTCGACCGTTTGCCCGACTCCGAAGTCCTCAATTTAATTTTTGAACCCGGCTTCAGCACCGCCAGCGAAGTCACCGAAGTGTCCGGCCGTGGCGTCGGCATGGATGTCGTCCGTACTGTTCTCGACCGCTTGAAGGGAACTGTTCACGTTTCCTCGCAGCCCGGGAAGGGGACAACGATTCAACTTCGTGCGCCTCTCACCCTCGCCAGCATTCAAACGCTTTTGTTCCGCGTTGGCGGCCGCCTCTTTGCTGTGCCCCTGTCGTCCGTCGTCGAAATCACGCGCGTCACGGGCATGGAAATTCACCGCGTGGATCAGCGTGAAGTGCTCCGCCTGCGCGACCAGATTCTCACGCTCGTGCGCTTGAATCGCCTCGACCGCATCCACGCCGTTGACGAATCTCCGGAAAAAAAGAAAAAGAATTTCGTCATTGTCATTGGCGCTGCTGAACGCCGCTTCGGTCTGCTCGTGGACCAGATGGTAGGCGAAGAAGAACTGGTGATTAAAGCGCTTCCGAGCGACATCGTCGCAAGCGATTTGGTCAGCGGTGCCTCCATTCTTGGTGACGGAACAGTTGTTCTGATTCTCAACGTGCCGGCCGTTCTCTCGCGCCTCTCTCGCGCAACCCCACTAGGAGCGATCGCATGAGCGAACGCGTCCGCGTTCTCGTAGTGGATGATTCCGCACTGATGCGGAAGCTGATCCCCATTATTCTTTCTCGCGACCCGGGCATCGAAGTCGTCGGGACCGCCATGGACGGCGCATTCGCGCTGAAGAAGATTGAAGAGCTTCAGCCCGACGTGGTCACACTGGACCTGGAAATGCCGCGTATGGACGGAATAGAGACGCTCCGCCTCATCATGCGCAGCGCGCCCTTGCCCGTCATTCTCTTCAGCACTCATTCGAAGGAAGGCGCTTACTCGACTTTCAAAGCTCTAGCTTTCGGCGCAATCGACTTCGTCGCGAAACCGAAGGACGCAGCGGCTGGCAATCTGGACGCGATCGCGGAGCAGCTGATTGAAAAAGTTAAAGTCGCGAAGCGCGCCGGCGGCAAGCGCTTGCAGGTTCCGCCCATCGAAGAAAAGGCGCACTCCTCCAAAAAGCCCGGCCGCAATCCGATTCCTCCGAACCGCGTCATCGCTATCGGAATTTCGACCGGCGGCCCGAACGCTCTTCAATTTGTTCTTTCACAAATTCCCGGAGAGTTTACCGGCACGATCCTCGTCGTACAGCACATGCCGGAAGGTTTTACAGAAATGTTTGCAAAACGGCTCGACGAATGCTGCCAGCTCGACGTGCACGAAGCTCGCTCTGGCGATTTGCTTCTCGCCGGACGCGTGCTTATCTGTCCCGGCAATCGCCACATGATGGTTCGCCACATGCCGCGCGGCGATATGGCGGTGCTGTCCGATGCGCCTCACGTGAACGGCCATCGTCCTTCCGCTGACGTTCTTTTTCATTCCGTCGCGCAGGAGTTCGGACCGTCCGCTGTTGGCATCATCATGACGGGCATGGGTGAAGACGGCGCGGAAGGTCTTGGCGCCATTAAGAACGCCGGTGGCATCACAATCGCGCAGAGCGAAGACACCTGCGTTGTCGGCGGAATGCCTCGCGCCGCTATCACCAGGGGTTTTGCCAGCAAAGTAGTTCCGCTCGACGCGCTGGCCAGTTTTCTCGTGACTAACTATCACGTAGAGCGTTCGCATTCCGACAAGCACGACAAGAACGACAAGCACGACAGAAACGAAAGGACACCTGTTTCTTCCAATCGCACCTAACCGTGTGAAGGGAAGCCGGCTGGAGTTTGGCCGGGTACAAGGAGAAGCCCATGGCACAATTCGCACCGCTACTTCGCAAAGACGACAAGCCCGTTCGCTATCTCGTCGTGGATGATTCCGTCTTCGCGCGCAAGAACATCATCAAAATGATCGAGCTCTTTGGTGGAGAAGTCGCCGGTGAAGCCGGTGACGGCCTCACCGCCATCGCCGAGTTCAAGCGCACTTCGCCGGACATCGTGCTCATGGACATCACCATGCCGCAGATGGAAGGCATCGAGGCCGTCGAGCGTATCGTGCGTCAGCATCCTGACGCCCGTATTGTCATGGTCTCCTCCGTCGGTTACCAGGAGAACATTCTCGCGGCGCTCCAGAAGGGCGCGAAACACTTTGTCCAGAAGCCCGTTAAGCCCGAAGTCTTGTACGAAATACTTCGCTACGTCTTGAGCGACGACCCCACTGCTGCTGGTGCGCCCGTCGCTCTTGCAGGAGAACACCGCTCATGAGAATGGAACTCATCCAGCCGTTCATCAACGCCGCGGATGCCGTGTTCGCTGAGTCGCTGAACGCTCCGACGAAAATCGGAGATCTGACGATGGAAGAGAACGCCTATCGCCGCAAGGGCGTTGCCGCGCTCATCGCGATCAAGGGTGACATCGAGGGCCGCATCATTCTCGATCTCTCGCCGGACGTCGCAGTTCGCGTCGCGAGCATCTTGGCCGGTTCAGAAGTTACGGCCAGCGATCAGATCGTCCGCGAAACGGTTTGCGAACTCGCGAACATGGTCATCGGCAATTCCGTTACGCTGCTGAACGACCAGGGATACCGTTTCAAGGTGTTTCCCCCGGAAGTTCACATGAACGACGAAGGTCTCTCTGGGTCGCACGACACGGAAGCGCTGGTTCTCGCTATCGAAACTCCTTGTGGCGAAATCTACCTGAACATCGCCATGCGCCATCTCGCCCGCCGTCGCGCCGAACGCGACGCCGCACCGGTCGCTGGCTGACTTTTCACTGACGATCGTCGTCGCGAATTGTTCGCGTCACCAGCGTCGTCGGCGTATCGAATAGCAGGCCGCGCACCGATACTTGAGAGAAGCCCACACGCAGAAACTTGCGAGTGGGCTTCGTCTTTCACCTAGTAAGAAAACTAAAGCGTCTTCAAAAACGCCACCAAGTCATCCTTGTCCTGCTGCGACAAGTTCAAATTGAATCGCGTGTCGTAGAAATTGACCGCGTCCATCAGGGTCGCTGCTGATCCGTTGTGGAAATACGGCGCGCGCCCCGCGAGTCCACGCAGAATCGGTCCTTTGAACTTGCCGATGTCCGCACACTTTCCCGTCACCATGGCGCGGCCAATGTCGGTTACTTGCGTCTGCACACCAGTCGCGTTGCAAACGACTGTGACCAGCGGCAAATCCGGCGTCCGCCTGGATGGATCGACCAGTCCGATATTCAGCGGCGCCGGAACGGAATGATCGCCTACATTCGGTGCGTCGTGACACGTCCCGCAAAATCCATTGATCACCGGCTGCTTCAGAGCATCGTTCAACCCGGCAACTCCAGTGATCGGAATCTGCAGCGTGTTGAAAATGTGCTGTCCGCGCGCCACCGAGCGTCGCGCCGCCGTATATTCGTCGTGCTGCCGGCCGTTGATTTGTCCCCACCTGTCATACAAGGTGAAAATCGTTGAAGTAAATGCAGCTCCTGTTGGATTCAAGCCCAGTGGGTCGTTAATGCCCAGGTAAAACTCCTGTTCCGAAAGCGCGCCCACGCCGCCCTTCGCCCCGCCGTCATCGAGCTCGCCTGCCTCGCGATCCCGCACTTGCGCCGTAAAGATTTTTGTTTCGAAATCGATAATTTGCTGGACTTGCTCAGGCGTCGGCGCCGCACCTTGCGCGTGCACCGTCGTTGCGTCTTTTGCTTGTTGTGCCAGGTCGTTCACGATCGGTTGGAATGTGCCGTCGGGATTCTTCAGCGTTTCTCGCCCGTCCCACATAATCGTGCTGAGATAGGGGATATTCGTCGAGGGTAACGGTCGCCGGTAAGCGGAAACCGCAGTGGTGCTGGTGCACCCGTAGGGATTGTCATTATTTAGAACTGTGAACTCAGCGGTCGCCGGAACCTGCTGCTCGATTCGAATCAGTCCTTTATTCAGCAACAGGCTGTACGCGTTCCGGCGCGCTTCCACGGTTGAAACGTCCATCGTCGGGCATCCAGATCCGTCATTCGTTCGAAAAATCGGATCGGTTCCATTCGTCGCTTCGAATCGTGCTTGAATATGCGGCGGCGTAACCGTCCAGGCGTCGTTCGCTTGATGACACGTCACGCACCGCCGTCCATTCGTGCCGATATCCTGGAAAAACGCGTTCTTCGTCGTATCCGTCGGACCACCCAAATTCAGGTTCGCAAACCGCCCGCTCCCGTCCACAAATTCCTGATAGACGGGAACAAACGACCGGCCCCCATCGGCCGCCAGCAGGCCCGCTCCGGCCAACACCACCAGACCCACCGGCAAAAGGACTCGCATCCTCAGTTTAGACTTGGGACTACGCTTCAGCTGAAGTTCCATATTCTTACCACCTCACAAGAGCAATTTTTTACTTTTCCAACCAAGCGCTCTGGGAGACGTGAGCGTCCAATCTAGCCCGACTCTGGGTGAGTAGTGACGGTTGCACAATGCTCCCGTGGTGAATTCTTGCTGACCGCGCAACTCCTTGATATAAAGACACATATCTGAACGTGTAAGCGGTGTCCCGGCACGCCGTCCGGGCGCTTCCAGCTTCTTGGAAGGAAATTCCAGGCCAATATGGGTCGTAGCTTCACTCACAAGTTCGGAGTTTTCGAAGTAAATCTGCCCGCGCGCGAGTTGCGCAAGCACGGCGTAAGGGTGCGCCTTTCCGGTCAGCCCCTCGCCATCCTGGAAATGCTGCTCGACAGCCCGGGCGAAATCGTCACGCGTGAACAGATGCGCGCCAAGCTTTGGGATAGCGATACCTTCGTCGACTTCGAACACAGCCTCAACAGCGCAATCAAGAAGTTGCGCGCGGCGCTGGGTGACTCCCCCGACAATTCCCGGTACGTCGAAACAATTCCAAGGCTCGGCTACCGGTTCATTGCGCCCGTCGAGGAGCTTGCTAAAGACTCGCCGCACTCACCGGCCGCGGAGGCCGCAGGCGATTCATCCCCATCGACGGCGGAAGGAATAGGTGCCTGGGCGCAGATTTGGCCCTGGGTTTTGGGCGCTTCTCTCGTTGCGATTGCCGCGCTCGCAATTTCCTGGCGCTCTATCCGCAATGCCGTGCCGCCGCGCGTCAGTCAAGGGCGAGTGATGATCGCCGTTCTTCCATTCAAGAATTTAACGGGAGACTCTGCGCAAGACTATTTCAGCGAGGGCCTCACCGAAGAAATGATCGCCCAACTTCGCCGCCTGAATCCGGACCGCCTTGGCGTTATCGCATCTTCTTCCGTCGTTAGATTCCAGCATGGAGGCGCGGGCCTCGATAAAATCCAGAAAGAACTTGGCGTCGAATATGTTGTCGAAGGAACCGTGCGCCGCGACGCCGACCGCGTCCGCGTCACCACTCAGCTGGTCCAGTCAAAAGATCAATCCACAGTCTGGTCGCGTGAGTACGACCGAGGCCTCAGCAATTTGCTGGTTCTCCAGAGTGAAATCGCCCAGCAACTTTCCGGTGAGCTTCTTTCCGCCTTCGAACCGCGGAAGCATCTTGCAACTCCTGCAGCGCTTTCGCCCGAGTCCTACCAAGCCTACGATTTGTATTTGAAGGGTAGATATTTTTGGAACAAACGAACGCCGCAGGGCTTCGATCGCGCTTTGGACTGTTTTCAGCAATCCATCGCCAAAGATCCCGCCTATGCTCGATCCTACGCGGGCTTGGCGGACACCTACGCCCTGATGGGTAGCTACTACATTGTTTCCGTCGACTCGATCAAAGTGAAAGCTCGCGATGCCGCTCGCCGGGCGACGCAACTCGACGACAATCTCGCGGAAGGACATACCTCGCTCGCCGTTATTGCGCAAAATTACGATTGGGATTGGCAAACGGCGGAGAAAGAATACCGGCGAGCCATCGAACTCGACCCCAATTACGCGACCGCTCACCACTGGTACGCAGAGGAACTCTCTTTAGTGGGAAGATCTGACGAAGCACTGGCGGAAATTGAACGCGCGCGGCAGCTCGATCCCATGTCGCTGATTATCGCGGCCGACCGCGGAGTAATTCTCTATTACGCCCGGCAGTATGACCCGGCGATCGAACAACTAAAGGCGGTTCTGGATATGGAGCCGAGCTTCGGTCGCGCACGCATGCTGGAAAACGCTTATATCCAAAAGCGAATGTTCGCAGAGGCGCTCGCGGACTCAGAGAACTGGGAGCGGTCTGGCGTTAACGTGTGGCGCCTGGCGACGCTGGGGTATCTTTACGGGAAGACGAATCAGCGCGCGAAGGCGCTCGAATGCTTAGGTGAACTGCAAAAACAATATCCGAACCACGCCGCGCTCGCGCTCCTGAGCTCATTTCCTTACCTCGGGCTCAACGACAAAGAGAACGCGCTCCAGTGTCTGGAGCGCTCGCTTGCCAATCATTCCATTTCCACTGCTATAGCCGTTGAGCCATTCTATGACTCGTTGCGCGAGGAGCCCCGATTCCAGGCCATACTTGCCAAAATGAATTTTCCCGCGAACGCTGGCTCCCAACTGCGCGCCAAAAAGTAGAAATCGACAGCGCCGATTGCGTGTTCGCGAGACGTTAGTCTGGTGGACGAAGGTATGCGGCGCCGTGACGGTAAAGTCCAGCGCTCGGAATGTGTTGCGAAAATACAATGCGTATCGGCACGAAGATGGCGCCCGTCCCCGGCGTATACGGCACCGCCACTTCGAGACGCGTACCTTGGGGATATTCGTTCCGGCTGCGAAACGCTATGCCGCCTTTCGACAGATCTTCGCAGACCGCAACTTCTTCCTGAAACCCTCGACGCCGGATGCAAGCGAGCACCCGCGCTTTGACGCGCGTCCGGTTCCGGCGGGGAATTACGCGTTCCTCGAGAGGAGACCGCGTCCCCAGCATCGGCTCCGACGGCGCGTCGGATAGGACTTCCGTCCAAATGGAAGGCGAATCGCAAAGCTTACAAAGCCGCGCGATGCATTTGCGGACTTCAAAGGACTTCAGTTCCAATTCGTTCAGGTAAACGACTTCGCGGCGCTGGCAAAAACTGCATTCCATCATCATGCGCGCGATGGCTTCGTCGGCTTTCCGAAGCATCGGGAATTCCACGTCCCAAAAGTCGGACCGCCCTTCCAGCAGGTGGATCGCGTAAAGAAATCCATCGGGTTCACGGTCGATTTCCGCAACCACCCGCGCGCGGGCCGTTTTGGAAAGTGCGCCGTCTTCGATGGTGCGCTTGAGCGTCAGTTCCTGGCCCTGATCCAGCCGCTCGGTCAGGCGAATGACGCCTCCGTTCCGGCTGATAAGTAAGGTGACGGCTTGCTGTCTGGCGAACACGCCGCCGGAGCCGTACCACGACACCTCAATGGGCATGCGGAACGCTACGCGGTCGCTTTGGCGCCCGGATTCAGTGCGTATCGTGGTCATTGTCAGGGCCTAATACTGCCTCTATACAAGCCTAACATGAGGGTTTTTGCTGGTATTCGGCGACTCGGGCCGCTTTGTCGTTAGAACTAATAACAGGCAGGTGGATCGGGCGGTCGGGCGGCTCGCGCCTCAGATATTGGCTTTTAGACGCCGCCGCTAAGGAAAATTGGCCAGGCCAGGTCAAGATTCCGGCAAAATAGAAGGGTTGGTAGCGCCAGAAAGTCGAGTTGGGTGCAGCAGGAACCCAGCACTGTGAAGAACGTTATAACTATGCCCGAACCAGGCTCGAAAAGCGGATCCCGAAATATGGCAGTGCGGGATCGTCGCTACGCTATCCGTTTTCCTTTTGCCGCCGATGTGTCTCTGATCGACCTCGAATCGGGTGCCACGACAAACGGCGTCACGTCAGACCTTTCGTTTGGCGGCTGCTTTGTCTGCACCAGCAAACCCCTCGCGCTGAAATCTCGCGTGCGCATCACCATGACCCGGAAAGAGCAGACTGTCGAAGCGCTTGGTGTCGTTCGCGCCGTGAAGCCCCGGATTGGCATGGGCGTGGAATTCTTGGATTTGGAACAGGCGTCTTATTCGACGCTCGAGCGCTGGATCGAACAGAGCCGCCGCGAACGTTAACCTGCAATCACCTGATCCAGCAGCTGCTGTACGGCACGCTGCGCCTCCAAAATAGAAAAACGATGGTCCATCGCTCCGGCGAGATCCGTGTTTGCAAACGCGATGCGCCCGAATGGCGCAGCGCGGAGAATATCCCGCGGAGCCGGCTTCCCATTTGTCCCGAAGAAAAAACCGGGTTGTGGGCTCAGATAGGCGTGGCCCCAACGATTCAGGACGATTCCGGCGATGCCACGCGACGCGTCAAAGCCCACCTCGGAAAACATGTCGGTGAGCTGTTGCCGGATGCGTCGCTCATAATCCCGGAACGACGTTGCGAGCATTTCGCCGCGTCCGCGTTGGCCCTGCTCTTCCGTACCCAAACCGGGATACGAATAGAGAATTTTCAAAGTCAGCACCACCGGCGAGTCCGGGCTGATGGTCTTCGGCACATCCCCGACGGTAGCGAGCCGCCGAAGTTCCAGATAGTTTCCGACACCCGAACCAAACCACCGGCATCCCGTCATGCCGAGTTTGGCCATAAACCGCCAATTGCGCAGAGCGACGTTGGCCATCAAGCAGGGCGACCGGAAGAATTGTGCGTAAGCCTCGCGATGCGCTTGCGGCAGATCGCGGATAATGTGTCTCGCCGTCCAACTGCCGCCAGCCATGACCACCGACCGCGCGCGAACCCGGAATAGTTTTTCGCCGACGGCGTACACAATGGAAACAGATTCGGATTTCTCTGGCGAAGTGTCGTGCTGGACGGAAATGGCAGTTGCGCCCAAACGTATTTTTGCAGCCAGGTCTTTCACGTCGAGCGCCGCGAAGTTAACTTTGCCGCGAGTGACGCCCTCCACGGTCGCATCACCCGGGATGGAAGAGGGAATCAGAGCCTTCGCCATCAGGCGCGCGATCGTAGTGTTCCCGCCCGGAAACATCTGGACCGCTTCGCCCTTTCCCTCGTAGGGATGGAGAAGTTCTGCGGCGTAGTCGCAGTAAGCGGAGAGCGCGTCGGCCCCGAGGCCGGAACCTCCGCCCAAATCAGGCGAAAGATACGTCCGGATAAATTCCCGCGAGAGGTTGTACTGCCGGATGTAATGCTCTTCGAGCGTTATCGAATCCAGATGGCGCGATATGTCGTCGCCTTCATATTTCGGGCCGGCAAATGGTGACGCTTGCGATGCCGCGCCCGAATACCAGCGGAGCAGTTCCTTCTTTGTTGCGTCCGGCACCGGCGCATTCGCGAATTTCTTGCCGACCGGATCGATCTGCCAGACGCCGGGCTTCCCGCCGAACTGGGCCCCGAAAAAGAATCCATACTGACCGGTGCTCATCCCGGCCGAATCATAAGGCGTCCGGCCAATGGGCATTTCAGGTCCCGACCCGCCCCATTTTTGATAATCGAGGTGCGGCTCTTTTAAGCCGATGGAATCGTAGAATTGCGCCAGAAAACTTCGCGGATATTGCGCAAAGTAAATCGCGGAACCTTGATGGCCGATGATGCGCTGCCCGTCCACCTCGAATTCATTCTGCTTGGCTTCACCGCCAAAGATCGGATGATTCTCCAGAATGAGCGTGTTCCCATTGGCGCCCGCATTGCGCGCGAAAAATAGTGCCGCGGCAAGTCCGCTGATTCCGCCGCCGACAATAACGCAGTCGAAATGCTCACCTGTGTCCTGAGCACTAGCGATAGCCTTTTCGAAAACAGCATCGCGAATTTTATGGCCGGCGCTTAAAACTTCCCAAGTGTTGCCGTTCGAAGTCGCATATTCGCCAACGCCCCCGAAACCGTTGAAATCAGCGGCCGCCGATTCATTTCGCGCTTGCGCTTCGAGAAGTTGCGCGGGTGACGCCGCGCCAAACAGCGCTGCGCCCGATGCGAGCAGCGTGGACCCGAGAAAATCGCGCCGCGTAATCGCCGAGTCCATACCCAGCGAACGGTCACCCGTGAATTCTTTCTTGCATGGCATGAGCGGCCGCTTGCCTACTGTTTCGTATCGAGCGGGTGTTTCGCCTTTTCGTAAAATTCGTTTTGTAATCGCAAGCTCGCGTCGTCGGCTTTTACGGCTCGCAATGCCTCGACAATGGACGCGACCCATCCATCCAGATTCCACTGCCCAAGTTCGGCGCGAGCCACCGATCCGTCGCCTGAATAGTGGTTCGGAAACCGCCCATACCACCAGATACCCGTGTAGACATCTTCCGGCAGCTTGATACGCGCCTGGTCCGCTCCCGATTCCTGCTTCGCGCGATCAATGTGCACCAGCTCCGGATGTGACACCATCGTGTTGGCCGTCTCATTTTCCCCGGCGTGATAATCAACGCCCGTGGATTTCTTCGCTGGACCGCCCGGTCGGCTCCGCTCGCCCATCAGCGCATAAACGACATAGTCATGCGGCTTGTCCATCTGCGATTGCGCGAAATAGGGAATCAGGCTCTCGTTTCCGCCATGGCCGTTGACGATAAGAATTTTCTTGCAACCGTTCCTCGCCATTTCATCCGTTGTCTCCTGCAGCAGCTTCAGCTGCAAATCGCGGCTGTACGCGATCGTGCCGGGTTCATGTTTCGCTTCGAAAATCTGGCCGAAATAATATTCGGGAAACACCACGGCAAACTCCGTCGCCGCGGCGTGGAGCGATGCATACCGGACATTCAGCAGGTCGGTGCCGAGCGGAAGATGCGGCCCGTGTTTTTCCAGGATGCCGAACGGCAGGATGCACACGCCTTTCGATTGAGAAATGGCATCGCGAAAATCCGCGGCGGTCAGCTCTTCCCATTTCGGCGAAAGTTTGGACTGAGCGTTAGCGCCGACGGCACACAAAACAAGCGCGGTGAACGCTAACTGAGCGAATTTCCTGATCATGACTCCTCCAGATAGAAATGGCGCTGCTGAGAATTATCGTTTGACCGGCGGCTGGCTTCCCGCGATGGGACGAATAACCGTATTTTTCCTCCAGTCCTCTTTCGAAAGGCCGTTCAAGTCCCAGACAATCTCGCCGTCACGCACGGTCATTTGGCACAACAGCTTTTGGCTGCCCATAAGTTTCCCGCCGAGGCTATCCACAAAACCGAAGTTGCCTTTTTCCAAACTGAGAAGCGCGATATCCGCGTCCGCCCCAACGGAAAGATGCCCAAACTCTTCGTGATGAATTTCGCGTGCGGGATTTATCGTTGAGCGTCGCACAACTTCTACCAGCGGCATGTCGAGATTCAGAAATTTCGACATGACGTTGGTCATGTCCTTCATACCAGCATTCATGCTGGTGACATGAAGATCGGTGGAGATCGAATCGGGGAGATATCCCTGATGAACCGCGGGAAACGCCTGGCGAAAGTCGAAGCTGCCGCCTCCATGGCCGACATCGAAAATCACGCCCCGTTTCTTCGCTTCAAACAGATAGGGACGAACCTTTCCGTTGGCGTCAAGCATGGGAATGAAATCGATGTACATGTGAGTGGAAATATCGCCCGGACGAAGTTTTTCCGTGACGAGTTTTTCGTAAGGACGCTCCGGACGAAATACTCCAAAGTCCACCATCACCGGAATCTGCGCGGCGACGCCGGCTTCCAGCGCGCGGTCGACTGCGGTCCACTCGGGAGATTCGAAGTGCGCCGTCTTGATTCCCACGATTAATCCCGGAAACTGCTTCGCCATCGCGGCCGCCGCCGCGGAGTCCATGTCGGCGGTGTTCTGTTCGGTCGGAGAGCCGCCCATCCCGCTTCCCACGATGTTGAGAAACGCGAAAACGCGAGTCTTCGAGCGGTCGATCACGCGGTCTTTGAAGTCAGGAAAATTCTTGTACCCCGAGCTGCCTGCATCGGCAACCGTCGTCACGCAGCTCCGAAACGTAAATCCGTCAGGGTAAACGCTGTTGTCTCCGTCATACGCCGCGCGAAGTCCCGTGCCGGCGTAAACATGCGTGTGAATGTCCACGAGCCCCGGCGTCAAATAAAGACCCTTGGCATCGATCGTCTTAGCGGCATCGCTCGCCGGAATATTTTTCTCCACCGCGGCGATTTTGTGATCACGCACCGCTACGTCGCGAACTTCGTGAACATTGTTCTTCGCGTCCAGCACCGTTGCGCTCTTGATCAGCAGGTCGTATTTCTCCTGCGCGAGAAGCGGGAAAGAGAATAAGAGCAGGATCGCAAGTCTCTTCATGGAATGGGGGAGCGTCACCTTTCGCCAGATTTGAATCGATTTGCACGCGAAAGTATTGCAGAACGATGTCGGCCTGTCATCGGAAATTGAGGCGACTAAGCATCGAGTCAGGAATTATCTCAGCGAACCGCCTGCGTTGGACAGTCCAACTTGAGCAAGAATTCGGGTATGATGCGGCACGGGAAGCGACAATGAACCAGTACGAAACTGAACGGGAAAGATTGGCGCGACAGTATGCGGAGTTCAGCGACGTTGCACTGGCCGAACTCGCAGCGGATGCCGGTTCACTGACGGATTCGGCGCGCGATGCTCTGCGTAGCGAACTGACCAAGCGGTCGTTGCCCGTCGATCTGGCCAAGCCAGACAACGCGCAACCAATTCAGCAGCGTCAGATATCTGGTCCGTTGGTCATGGTGAAACGCTTCCGAGACCTGCCGGAAGCCCAGATTGCTGAAAGTATTCTCGATTCCGCCGGAATCGACTGTTTCCTGGCTGATGAAAACACCATTCGCATGGATTGGCTCTGGTCAAATCTGCTGGGTGGCTTCAAGTTGATGGTCAGACCGGAAGATCTGGACACGGCAACGCAGTTGCTAGATCAGGCAAACGTTTCGGAAAGCACCGAACAAGGCGACACCACCAAAGAATCGGGAGACGAGCACGAATGAAAACGATCAAAGGTCCAGCCATATTTCTGGCCCAATTCGCCGCTGACAAAGCGCCGTTCAACAATCTAAACGACATCGCCCGTTGGGCGGCGAATCTCGGCTACGAAGGCGTGCAAATTCCCTCATGGGACGCCCGCCTCTTTGATTTGAGGCGCGCAGCCGAAAGCAAGGACTATTGCGACGCCGTCCGCGGTGTCCTCTCCCAACACGGCCTCGTCGCCACGGAACTCTCCACCCATTTGCAGGGACAGCTCGTCGCCGTCCATCCCGCGTACGACGCGGCATTCGATGGTTTCGCCCCGCCCAGCGTTCGCGGAAATTCCACTGCTCGCCAGGTATGGGCCGTCGAACAACTTTTGTTTGCCGCAAAAGCTTCCGCCAATCTCGGCATGAAGACGCACGTCACGTTTTCCGGCGCGCTCGCCTGGCCGTATTTGTATCCGTGGCCGCAACGCCCCGCTGGATTGGTCGAAACCGCTTTCGACGAACTCGCCGCGCGTTGGCAACCAATTCTCGACGCGTTCGACAAAGTCGGTGTCGACGTCTGCTTCGAAATTCACCCTGGCGAAGATTTGCACGACGGCATTACTTTCGAAATGTTTTTGCAGCGCCTGCAAAATCATCCCCGCTGCAACATCCTCTTCGATCCAAGCCATTTCGTCCTGCAGCAGCTCGACTATCTCGAATTCATCGATCTCTATCACGACCGCATAAAAATGTTTCACGTAAAGGACGCCGAGTTCCGCCCGAGCGGCCGCCAAGGTGTTTACGGAGGTTTTCAGTCCTGGGTCAATCGCGCAGGAAGATTCCGCTCGCCCGGCGATGGCCAGGTTGACTTCAAAGCCATTTTTTCCAAGCTCACGCAGTACGGTTTTGACGGTTGGGCCGTGCTCGAATGGGAATGCTGCATCAAGAGCAGCGAACAGGGCGCAGCGGAAGGCGCGCCATTCATTTCGCGGCATATCATTCAAGCGCCGGATCGCGCCTTCGACGACTTCGCCGCTTCCGGCACCGACGCCGCAGCCAACCGCAAAATGCTCGGCCTCAAATAAAAAGTCTTGCCTATTGTAGGGCGCGCTTTCCGAAGTGGGCCGCCGCTGTAGCGTAGGCTTCAGCCTGCGTCTCAAATATTCTGTGTGCTTCTCGCCCGCCACCGATAATAAAACGGCACGCCGGTAAGAATCACAAGCAAGCCGAGCGATGAACGAATCGGTCTGCTCAGCCACAGGCTTATTGTCAGGGCGATTGCCGCTGCCAGAAAAACAAGTGGCGTCAAAGGATAAGCCCATGCGCGGAAGGGGCGTTCGAGCGCGGGCTTCGTCCAGCGCAGCCGAAGTAACGCAATCGCCGTCAGTCCCATAAAGATCCACAGCGCAAAAACGAATAGCGAATAAAGCTGCTCGTAGGTTCCGCTCAGCGCCAGTAACGCAGCGACCGTGCCAAGAAAAACCAATGATCCGCTGGGCGTCCGCAATTTCGGCTGCAACCGCGACGCGAAAGAGAAAAACACTCCGTCCCTCGCCATCGCATATGGAATCCGTGCGCCCGTCATCACGACCACGTGTAATGCACCCAGCGCTGATATCGCCATCGCAACCGTCAGCGCCCGCGCGCCGCTTTGTCCCGCGAATGTCCGAATGGCGTCCGAAGCCACATGCGTCGATGCGGCAACGGCGCCAAAACTCAAGACTCGAAAATAAACTGCATTCGCCAGCAAATACAAAATGCCAATCGCCCCGAGCCCGATCAAGATCGCTCGCGGAATATTCTTGTGCGCGTCGATCACTTCTTCGCCGAGATGCCCCAGGTCATTGAACCCGTTGTACGCCCACATCGCCGGAACCAGCGCCGCAAGAACCGCAAGAATCGTCCCAACGGGTGACGAATGTCCCATCGGAACGGCAGTCGCCGCATCCCCGACGTGTTTTGCGCCAAACAAAAATCCTCCGACCACGATCAGCACGATCGTCCCGACTTTGATCGACGTCAACGCCATTTGAATTGCGCCGCTTATCTTCACGCTCAAGTAGTTGACCGCCGTTACCAGAATCACGACGAGCGCTGCGAGTGGTTGCGCCATCGTCACCGCGAACTCGCCGCCAAACAAATGCAGCGTAAACAGCGGCGTCCCAACGGCAGGGAAAAGAAAACCCAGGAACCGCGCGAAACCGGCGGCGAGCGTCGCCATCGCTACCGGCCGCTCCAGAAATGCGCTCATCCAGCCGAAAAGAAATCCCCACAACGGCCCGAGCCCGTTATTCAAATACGCATACGGCCCGCCCGCTTTGGGAAATGTTGCGCCGAGTTCCGCATAGCAAAATGCCCCGCAGAGCACGATCAGCCCGCCCACAACCCACGCCGCAAAAACCAGCGATTCTGACCCGACTATCGTCGCCATGGCGCTGGGAACCAGAAAAATTCCCGAGCCGATCGTGTCGCCAATCACTACTGCCACCGCCGCCCACAGTCCAAGTCCACGCAGAAGTCCGGGCCGTTCGCTAGTCTGTTCGGCACTCCGCTCGGTGGATTCGCTCATGGACGAGGTTGCGCGAGACTACACTCCGAAGGCGAGACGGTCAACACGCGCGGTGAACATGTCCAACCGGACGCCGTTCTTCATTTTTCCGGCGCATGAGGTTCTTTTGCAAAGCCGGTCGGGTAATGCCGCCTATTTAATTTTTCAGATGTTGTGGGAACTTCTCTAGACTGCTTTGCGCACCAGTTCAAAAATAGAATCGAAGTATCGCTTCGGCGTAAACTCCTGGGCTCGTTTCTGGCCGTTCTTGGCGAGAGTATTGGCGACTTCCTTGTCAATCATAGAGGACACGATGAAAGACCGGAGAGCTTGCACGTCGCCTGGGGGAACAATAATCCCGTCAACACCACTTCGGATGTAATCGTCTGCGCCGCTGCACGCGACTATTACCGGCTTGCCTAGAAGCATCGCGTTTAGATACGTTTGCTGGCCTGCGTAGCGGATCGTGCGTTCCTTAAGGGGAACAACCACCAAAGATGCGCCTGCGAGCAACTTCATAAACTCTTCGTGTGGATACTTTCTAGCCGTCACGTTTGGCGGCAAGGTCCCGGCAGGGAATTGCTCAGGACGAAGCGTGGCAATTTCCAGTCTGTAGGGTAGAGTGCGAAATGCTTCGATTAGCGTCGGATAGTCGCGTTCTTCATCACCACCGGCGAAGACGTAGCCGCCGTTGCTGGTTTGTACTTTTTCTGTCGCCGCCGTAGCCCAGTAGGGAACAACCGCAAAGTTGGTTTCCGGCAACTTGAAGGTATACATCCACAGATCACGCTGCTTCGTTGAGAAAGTCACAACTTTAGTGGCGGACAGAAAAATCTGTCGGAACACCTGTCGTTTGATCTTCCAAAAAAATGTGGTCGCGGGCAGAACGGGGTGAGCGTCTAGAAAAATGTGAGGCGTCTTTTGTCCAAACAGACGCCTCAGCAAAGAGAAGATCCAGACATGCCGCTCGAAGCCGGTGACAACCGCGTCATACTTTTTAGCGGCCAAGAAAAGCCTGACTCCCCATTTCAGATCAGCGAGGAGCGTCGGATTTCCTTTGGTTTTCCAAAGCCGCTCGGCTTCTTCTTTCCAACCTGGGAGCATTTCCGTTTGCTGACCCCACTCCGGATAGTTAGGCTTTACGGTCGTAGTCAGAATCTTAATTAATCGCATGTGCTAGCTCCACAGAGTATGACGCGACGGCGATAATGTACCACAACATACCCGGTGACCATCGTTCTCGGTTTGGACAACCCCCGGGACTCGGAATAAGTAGCGTAGGCTTCAGCCTGCGTCTTACGACCACGCCTGTAGCCACATCCCCGATCGAAATCGGATCTCAACTCAAGCCATACAACGCCGGCCCATTCGGAGCGCGGCGGCCAGACGCCAGCCTATTTTCCCGCCAGCTATTGTGGATGCGCTGCTTGTGACCAGCGCCGAACGCGATCTGATTCTTGCGAAGTTGGTCTAGGACTTCGTTCTTCACGATGCTCTCTGCATGCCGGTCACCGCGATTCGCATGAACAGTGGCACCAGCTTTTGATTGGCGGGGAAGTCGATCGTCCCGGCGAACAGTGCCATGCGCTCGATGACGGTTCTGCCGACCCGTTTTCGCGCTATCATCGATTCGTTTGTGAGGTCGCAAATGGCCGCTCCGAAAATGCTATTGTCCACGCTCGCCTGGGATGAACGCTTCCGCGTCGAAAATGCCGAAGACGTGATGACGCCCGCGTTGCTCCTCTATCCCGACTCCGTCGCTGCGAACATCGGCGCGATCGTCAGATCGTTGAGCGGCGACGCCAGTCGTTGGCGCGCTCATGTAAAAACCGCCAAGCTCGCTTTCACGATGCGCATGCTCGTCGAGCGCGGCGTCGCAAATTTCAAGTGTGCCACCACTTTGGAATTGCTCGTTGCGTGTGAGTCCGGTTCGAGCGATGTACTCGTCGCCTATCCTGTTGTTGGCGCTAATGCCCGCCGCGTCCGCGAAATCGCTGGCGCGTTTCCAAATGTCCGCGTTTCGATCTTGGCTGAAAACGAAACGCAAGCGTTGCAATGGCGCGGCTCGCGCGTTGGCATTTTTCTCGACATTAATCCCGGAATGGACCGCACCGGCGTCGAACAGGATCGCCACTCTGAAATCGTCGCGCTGGTTCAGGCAATCAAGAATGCCGGTTTGGACTTTCGCGGCTTGCACTATTACGACGGCCACTTCGGCAATTTCACCGAGCTGGAACGCAACGCGGCCGCACACGAAGGTTACAAACACTTGCTTGCTGTCGTCACCGCCGTCGAACAAAGCGGCGCCGCCGTCAACGAAGTCATCACCGCGGGAACGCCCACTTTTCTTGCTTCCGCGTCGTTCTCCGGCTTTCGCGGCCAGAAATTTCTGCATCGCACTTCGCCCGGAACCGTCGTTTACAACGACGCTACAAGCCTCGCGCAACTTCCCGCGTCTCTCGGATTGCAACCCGCCGTTCTCGTCATGACGCGTGTCGTCAGCCATCCTCACGCTGGCCGCATCACATGCGACGCCGGCCACAAATCCGTTTCCGCCGACGCCGGCCTTCCAACTTGTGTCGTCGCCGGCCATCCCGGGCTCACTCCGCTCGGCCCCAGCGAAGAGCACTTGCCCATGGCCGTTGCCGACGGCGCCGCTGCGCCCAATGTTGGCGACATTTTGTATCTCCTGCCGCGCCACGTCTGCCCCACGGTGAACAATTTCGATGTCGCTCTCATCGTCCGTAACAACCAGGTTGAATCGTCCGAAAGGGTTTCCGCCCGCGGCCGCGAAACTCCGCTCGTCGGACGTGAGGCGCTTGTCGCAAACGCCATGCGCAATACCTAGGGCCCCATTGATGTCACATCTCAGAACGGCCGTCGCAATTTCACCACGCCACTCCATCGCCTGCAGCCCGTTGCGGCTATTTCAGCGCTTGCCCGCCCTGGTTTTCATTGTTGCTATCGTGTTTGGCGCCGTGAGTCCGGCACAAGCACAGCGAAGCGCTCGCCAGATCACAATTGCTGGCGAGGTACGCGATCCCACCGGCGCGTCGATCGTAGGTGCTACCGTGGCGCTGCTAAACAGTACCGGCGAAAAGATCGCGAGTGGAACTACAGACAGTTCTGGGAAATTCTCGCTACTGGCCCCCGCGCTGCCCGTGTACAGAGTGCAAGTTTCCAAGGAATCCTTTTATCCCAAAGCGCTCGATGTATCCCCTGACCTGCAAGCCGTCAAGAGTTTGGTAATCACGCTCGAAGTATCGGGAAGTAGAAGTGGTGGAGACGGCGTCTTTTCGGACTCGCCCGACTTCAAGGCCGCCGGCATCACCGATTGGAGCAACGTCGGGCTGCACGGCTCTGATGCCACAGTCCGGACAAGTGAATCCCTCGCAAAAGACGCCGCCGCCCTAAAATCGCCCACCGCGAGCAAGTCGAAAGAGCCAATAATTCCGTCCAGTGACGCCGACAGACATCGCCTTCTTGGGGACGAAAAAGAAAAGTCTGGCGATCCAGTTAGCGCCGAGCACGAGTATGCGATCGCCACAAAACTCTCTCCTTCAGAAGAGAACTATTTTGCGTGGGGCGCCGAACTCCTGCTTCACCGCGCTGGCGCGGCCGCAATCGACGTATTAGAGGAGGGAACAGCTGCCTTTCCCTTCTCACAGCGGATGCGGGTGGCACTCGGCGCAGCGTATTACGAAAACGGCCAATTTGCCGAAGCAGCCGAGGCCATCTGCCACGCTGCCGATGTGAACCCTTCCAATTCGGTGCCGTACCTTCTTCTGGGCCGCGTCGAGCAAGGGGCTAAAAACAGTTTTCCCTGCAGCGAAGAAAAGCTGCACACCTTCGCAACGAGTCAGAACGGCAACGCCACAGCGAATTATTATTACGGACTGCTGCTTTTCAAAAAAGCCAGCCAGTCACAGCGAGAAGCGGATTTTCAACATGCCGAAACATATTTTCACAAAGCCCTGACAATCGACCCCTCGTTCGGCGAGGTTTACCTGCAGTTGGGAATGTTGTATAACGCGCGAGGCAAAAGAGAGGCCGCTTTGCAGGAATTCGAGAAAGCGGTGCACGCAACGCCGGAATTGACAGCCGCGCATTACCAGTTGAGCCTTGCATACCGGCGTTCGGGCGAAAGCGGCAAGGCGGACGAAGAAATGAAGAAGTATGAAGAGTTGCGCCGTGCCGAGGAAGCCGCATTGGAAAAAGAGCGCAAAGAGATGAAGCAGTTCGTCACGATTCTGCGGCAGTCGTCGCCAAAATAATAAATCACCGGGAGAAGAACATGATCGAAAATTGGATTGTCATTCGGAAATTCGTATCGCTCGTTGGCCTGACGCTTCTAGCTGGCGGCGCCGCGATGGCCGACACAAATTATTCGCTGCGCTCGCCGGACAATCGCATCGACGTCGCCATCCACGTCGCTAAGAAAATTACGTACGACGTCTCGCTCAACGGACGATTGCTGATGAAAGATTCCACGTTCGGAATGAACATAGAGGGGAAGGCGCTCGGCGAAAATCCCCAAGTGAAAGGCGCGAAGAAAGACAGCGTAGACAAAGCCCTCGAACCGGTTGTCCGTCAAAAGTCCGCAAAAATTCGCGAACGCTACAACGAATTGAAATTGGAAATGGATGGCGGCTACGCGGTCACGTTCCGCGCCTACCCTGAGGGAGTCGCCTACCGCATCGAGACTTCTCTTGGCGGCGAAAATGTAAAGGTTTTCAGCGAGGACGCCCTCTTCCGGTTTGCCGCCGACGACACCGTCTTCTTTCCGGAAGAAGAATCCATGTTCTCCCACAACGAGCGCAAATATCTTCCACGCGCAATGTCAACCATCTCGGAAAAAACATTCGGCACTCTTCCGGCGGTGGTTGACGTCGGCGAAGGCGCAAAGATAGCCGTAGCCGAATCGGGCGTCGAGGATTACCCCGGCCTGTGGTTGCGCGGTGGCGGCGAGCATGCTCTCGCCGCGACATTCGAGCACTATCCGTTGAAGGAGACGCTGGAAAAGGACCGCGACTTCAAAGTGACCGAAGCGGCGGACTACATCGCCGTTACACAAGGCACTCGCGTGTTCCCCTGGCGCGTCCTGGGCATCGCGGAGCATGACAAGGACCTGATCTCGAACTCGCTCGTGTGGTTGCTCGAAAAGCCGTCGATGCTAAGCGACACAACGTGGATCAAGCCGGGCAAAGTCGCGTGGGATTGGTGGAACGCGAATAACGTCTATGGCGTCGATTTCAAGGCGGGGATAAACACGCAGACTTACAAATATTACGTCGACTTCGCGGCGAAGAATCATCTTCAGTACATCATTTTGGATGAAGGCTGGTACAAGCTCGGAAATGTTTTGGAAGTGGTGCCAGAGATCAACATGGAAGAGTTGACGGCGTACGCAAAGCAAAAAAATGTCGGCGTGATTTTTTGGGTGATTTGGAAAACGCTCGATGACCAGATGATTCCGGCGCTCGATCAATACGCGAAGTGGGGAATCGCGGGAATCAAAGTCGACTTCATGCAGCGCAACGATCAGAAGCTTTTGAATTATTACTACAAGCTGGCCAACGAATGCGCGAAACGGCACATGCTCGTGGATTTTCACGGCGCACAGCGCGGCGCATCGCTCACGCGCACCTGGCCGAATTTAATCAGCAACGAAGGTGTGCGCGGAATGGAATGGAGCAAGTGGAGCGTGGAAACCGAGCCGCTGCACAATGTGACGCTGCCGTTTACGCGAATGTTTTTAGGGCCGATGGATTACACGCCGGGCGCTATGTTGAACGCTACGAAAACCACGTTCGCGCCAATTAACTCGCGGCCCATGGCGCTCGGCACGCGCTGCCAGCAACTCGCGATGTACGTTGTGTACGAAAGCCCGCTGCAGATGCTTTCGGATAGTCCGTCAAATTACGAACGCGAACCGGAGTCGCTGGAATTTCTTCGCGCCGTTCCGAGCACGTGGGACGACACGGTTCCGCTCGACGGAAAAATTGCCGAATACGTCGCGGTAGCGCGGCGGAGCGGAAAAGATTGGTACGCCGGCGCGATGAGCAATTGGACGGCGCGCGATTTGGAGATTGATCTGTCCTTTTTGCCCTCGGGAAATTTCACGATGGACGCATTTCAAGACGGCGTAAATGCGGACCGCATGGCGAGCGACTACAAAAAGACCACAACCACCGTGACGAAGGCCACGAAATTGAAAGTTCATCTGGCGCCGGGCGGCGGCTGGGCGGCGCGGATTCATCCGTAGCGCTGCGGCAGTCAAAAGCAGATTCCTCCTGCGAAAGCCGCCGTCGGAACGATACCCATCGATCGTTCGGACGATGCGGTGACAAAATTGGCGCGAGATGGTTTAAGCTGTCCGCCTCTTGGATTCCCGCGAAACAATACAGGGCCAGGTTGTGCCGCGGCGGCGATGGGGAATTGCCGCGTTGCTCGGCTTCGGGATTCTCGTCAGTTATTTTGACCGCGTAAATCTCTCCGTTTCCAAAGAAGCGCTCGATCATGCTTTTGGAATTTCTTCCGTTGTCTTCGGAATTTTATCCAGCACATACAACGTCCCCTACGCGCTGTTGCAGATACCCTGCGGTTTGCTGCTCGATCGTTTCGGTGTCAGGCGCGTTGGCATCGTCAGCACAATCATTTGGGCGGCGGCATCGTTTGCAGCCGCCGCGTCGCTCGGCGTGAAGAGTTTGTTCGGCGCGCGTCTTCTCTTGGGAGTAGGAGAAGCACCAACCTTCCCGGGTACGGCAAAGGCGATTGGTTATTGGTTTCCAAAAGACGAACGCAGCATGGCTACCGCGATGTTCGATTCGATGGCGAAGTTCTCTTCGGCCATCGGCATTCCGGTTCTCGGTGCAGTGCTGGTTCATTTTGGATGGCGTGCGAATTTCGCTGTCACTGGAATCATCAGCATCGTCTACCTCGCGCTCTTCTTTCTGTACTACCGGAATCCAAGCCAACACTCCAAACTTTCGGAAACGGAGCGCGAATACATTCGCAGCGGTGGAGCGCAGCCGGAAGATCCGCAGCGCGCCGCGCAAGGCGCGCCTCTTAAGTACCTCATTACCCGACGAAAAGTGATCGGCCTCTCGCTCGGCTACGGCTCGTACAACTATGTTTTCTATTTGTTGCTGACGTGGCTGCCTGCTTATCTCTTTGAGGCCCATCATCTGGATTTGACACATTCGTTTCTGTACACCAGCGTGCCGTGGCTGTGCGCGACGGTTGCAGAATTAACCGTCGGTGGATGGCTCACAGATTCGCTCATCCAACGCGGCTGGAACGCGACGCGTGTGCGGCAGTTCTTTTTAGTTGGCGGAACTTCTGTCGGGTTGTGCATTTTTGGCGTGCCTTACGCGCATTCGGCCCAGGGTGCGGTGACGTGGATTGCGTTTGCGCTGACCGGGCTGTCGATTGCCGCGCCAGTGGGCTGGTCGATTCCGTCGCTGATTGCGCCGCGCGAGAGCGTTGGAACCGTCGGCGGGATCATGAATTTGAGCAACCAGCTTTCCGGAATCGCAGCGCCGATTGTGACGGGCTTCGTGGTGGCTGCGACGAAGAATTTTCAGTGGGCCTTTCTCGTAGCCGCTATTTACCTGACGATCGGGATTGCGAGCTACATTTTTCTGCTCGGCGAAATCACGCCGATTCCAGAACCCGAAGAAGCGCGGAAATAAAACGCGCTGGAAAACTCATCAGGTTGTTTTTCTTAACGCGCGCATGGCGCCGGTGGAAATACCGCCGTCGACGAGAAGCGTTTGCCCGGTGACGTAGCGGCTTGCTTCGGATGCGAGAAAAACGATAGCTCCGTCGAGATCGTTCGGCTGGCCGGGACGTTTCAGCGGAATTCTTTCGACGAGATATTTGACCCATTCTTTGTCTTCGTACATGACATTGTTTTGCGCGGTGCGGAACCAACCCGGCGCGAGGCAGTTCACGGTGATGCCGTGCTTTCCCCAGTCGTCGGCGAGGCTCATCGTTAGTTGACGAATTCCGCCGCGGCTTGCGCCGTAGGGGCCGAGACCGGCGTAACCGGCGACGCTGGTGACGGAGCCGATGTTGATGATGCGTCCGTAGCCGCGAGGAATCATGCGACGCGCGACGGCTTGCGCGACGAAAAAACTGCCGCGCAGATTCGTGTCGAGAATCAAATTCCAATCGTCCCAGGTGACTTCGAGCGCGGGTTTGCGAACGTTGCAGCCGGCGTTATTTACGAGGATGTCGAGATGGCCGTAGACATTTTCCGCAGCGGCCGCGAATTTCTCGATGCTTCGCTGATCGCGGACATCGAGTTCGAGGGAGGCGGCGCGGCGGCCGAGGGAGCGGATTTCTTTTTCAAACAGAGCGAGGTCGTTGTTCTGATCGGGGCGCTTGCGGCTGGTGAGCACAAGGTCGGCCCCGGCCCTGGCGAGTGCGCGCGCGAAATATTGGCCGAGACCGCGGCTCGCGCCGGTGACGATGGCGACGCGGCCGGTGAGGTCGAAAAGATTGTCAGGCAACTGCAGTCTTGAAGGTTGTCCTGGCGATTGTCGAGCTTCCCTCGGAGTGGCAGGGCTCGGAATAGCAGGCTTCTTGCTTGGTCGGTTTGCGGTGGTTCGGCTCATGACGCGTTCGGAGTGAGGACCACTTTCAGGAGATTGGGTTCGCGGGCGTGAAGGCGCTCGAACCAGCGCGGGCCTTCTTCGAGCGGAGCGATGGCGGTGATGAGCGGCTTTACCTGAATCTTTCCGGAGGCCATCCACTCGATGGCTTGCGGATATTCTCCGGCGGAGGCGCAGGAGCCCTGCAGGCGAATTTGGCGCGTGACGACTTTTTGCAGCGGGAGATTGACGTTAGGTGCGATGTTGCCGACGAGGACGACGGTGCCGCCTTTGCGAGTGGCATCGATCGAAGCGGCGACGGTTTCGTTGCGGCCAACACATTCGAGAGCGACGTCGACGCCTTCGTTGTTGGTGCGCTCGAGAATTCTTGCGAGCAGGGAATCGTCGGAGAGAAGAATTTCGGTGGCGCCGAGTTTTTTTGCGAGTGCGAGGCGTTGCGTGTCGACATCAGTGACGAAAACTTTGGAGCAACCAGCGGCGCGAAGAGCTTGCAGCGTGAGGATGCCGATGGTGCCAGCTCCGACAACGAGCGCGGTGGAGTCTGGAGCGAGTTGCGCGAGATTGACGCCGTGGATCGCGACGGCGACGGCTTCGAGCATGGCGGCTTCGGCGAAGGGAAAATTGTCCGGCAGGCGATAGAGGATTCGCGCGGGGACGGCGACGAACTCGGCGAAAGCTCCGGCGCGGCGATAGTCGCCGCAGGAAACGCCGAGGACCTGTCGACGGTCGCAAAGATTTACGTTGCCACGGTGGCAGTTGGGACATTCGCCGCAGTAGACGGTGGAATCGAAGGTGACGCGATCGCCGGACGCGAAAGTTTTTACGGCCGTGCCGACGGCGGCGATGACACCGGCGGCTTCGTGACCCATGACGATGGGCGGGATGCGGCGGCCGGAGGAGCCGTCGTAACCGTGAACGTCGCTGCCGCAGATGCCGCAAGCGGCGACGCGGATGAGTACTTCGTCTGGCGCCGGTGATGGCGCGGGAAGATCGGCGAGCTCGAGGTTCTTGTAGCTGGAGAGGAGAAGGGCTTTCATGGAGTCAGTTTTAGGTTATAGGTTTTAAGTTGTAAGTCCAAGAACTTCGCCAAGGACGGTCGCCTGCGACCCCTACCCCCCTCCCCTCGCTTTTCGTAAGTATTCATTTTAAAGGGCTTACGGTGGCCACTTTCCGTAAGTATTGATTCTAAGGCAGTTAGCAATTGGATGGCGGAAATGTGGAAATGGCGCGAGGGGTGTACCCCGGTTGTTCTTGGAAAGAGTGCGCAAGCTGTTGGAAACACACGAGATGACCTGCCGCGGACGGCAAAAGAGTGAGGCAAGAGTGCGGAAGTGCAAGAAAGTAGGGGAGTTAAGATTTGCCGGGAGTGCGCGGTTTGCGCAAAGAGAGCAGTTGGACTGGGAGTTGAGAGTAGAACGGCGAGAGATTTGGAGGGCATAAGGCCATTGCCTTTCCCCTCCCCTATGTTACAGGAGTCAATATAACCGATTCGTTAGGGGAAGTCAAGAGAATTGTGCGCGTGCCAAAAATTGGTGGAGATCGAGCCTACTTCGTGCGAAGAGAATAATAGCTATAGACTGAGCCTGCCGGGGGGAACTCATGGATGAATCGTTAAGTAGCAGGTTGACGATGATTGTGTTGCCGGATGCGGATGGGCGGGAGATCCGGCTGGGGTCGTTGTGGGCAACGCAACCGGCGGTAGTGGTGTTCCTGCGGCACTACGGTTGAATTTTCTGCCGGGAACACGTCGCGCAGTTGCGCGCGCATGAGCAGGAGTTTCGGGCGAAGGGCGCATCGCTGGCGGCAGTGAGCCTGGGCGATGCGCAGTATGCAAAAGTGTTTCGAACAGAGACGGGAATCACGTTCCCACTTTTGATTGATGAGAAGAAGAAGGCGTACGAGGCGATGGAGTTGAAGTCAGGAAACATTTTTCATTTGTTGCGCCGAGACAATGCAGTGGCGCGAGGGCGGGCGAAGGCGGAAGGACATCATCAACATAAATTGCGGAAGAATCCGTTCCAGTTAGGCGGGAGTTTTGTGTTTGGGCCGGGGGATGTGGACCGCTATGCGCATTTCAGCGAGACGTTTGGGGATAATGCGGACGTGAGAGAGTTGCTTGCGGTGATTGGGTAGAGAGCTCGACGTTAAACACACCACGTGCGTCTCAACTTCCGGGTTGCCCGTTATCTCGGAGTGTTTACAATCGGTTCTCACAAGTCACCTCGCCGTCCCGCGGTTTCGAGGTCTAAGAAGGGAGAACCATATGGCTAATACTAATTCTGCTGCGCACGTGCGGGTGATCGAGGAAACGCCTGCGTACTGGAGGGTTGTGTTCGATTACCCGCCTTTCAACGTCGTAGACGCCAGCATATTCGAAGCCCTACAGGATCTGCTCGCGCGAATGAACGCAAGCCCGAGCCTGCGGGCCGTCGTCTTCGAAAGCGCGAACCCCGAGTTTTACCTTTCCCACTTTGATTTGACCGGCAAGACAGGGAACATCATGACTGCTGTGGGGGCTTCGGGCCTCCCGATCCTGATGGATACGTTCGTGCGTCTCACCAAGTCCCCGGTGGTCAGCATCGCGAAGATCCGAGGCTGTGTCCGGGGCGTGAGCAGCGAGTTCGTCCTCGCCTGCGACATGCGCTTCGCGTCGCGCGAGAACACGCGACTCGGCCA
>Ga0137412_10000416_pt1 | contig 29515 bp, 24 predicted proteins | sample CZODoug2_1_16fun_FD_122160 | JGI IMG/M metagenome (GOLD analysis project Ga0137412, IMG submission 122160) | Vadose zone soil fungal communities from Angelo Coast Range Reserve, California, USA - CZODoug2_1_16fungal (Hybrid Assembly) | ecosystem: Environmental > Terrestrial > Soil > Vadose zone...
GCGCCGATCAGCATGCCGATGTAGAGCAGGATCGGCGAGATCGCGACCACCGGCACCAGCGCCAGCAGCACCGAGATGATGCCGAACCAGGACAACAGCACGACCATCACGCCGGTCGCGGCGGAATAGCCGATCCGTCCGCCCATCGCCTTCCAGCCGGGATGGCCGATATAAACCGCGTTGATGAAGGGATTGCCCATCAAACAGCCGATCAGGCTGACGATGCCGTCGGCGGTCAGGACCCGCGTGGTCGGATATTCGTCGCCGGCGGCTTCCGCGCTCTCCACATTATCCATGGCCTCGACGAGGTCATAGATGCCGAAGGGAATCGCGGTCACCAGGATAACGCCGAGGAACTCGAAACCGGAGAACACGTAGCCGACCGCCGGGATCGGCACCGAGAAGCCAAAACTGGTGAAGGCATCGCCAACGCCCTTCACGCTCAAGCCGCCGAGCCCAAGGCCGAACAGGTTCGAGCCCCACGCGATGATCATGCCGACCGCGATCGCGACAAGGCCGGCCGGGATTCCCCTGGGATATTTGACCCCGCCGAACCAGCTCACCAGGATGATGGCAAAGCAGACCAGCCCGATCTGCGGCGTCATGTACATCTCAAGCGCCGGACGCATCGAAATGAAAGTGACGGAGACGCCGGCGAGCGTGCCGAGCAGCGCGGCGCGTGGGGTGATGCGCCGGATCAGCGGCGCAACAAAGCCGCCGATCATCAGGATGAAACTCTGGAAGAACACCCAGACGAGGCCCGCCGACCAGCCTTTCATGGGATCGCCGGTCTTGAGAGTGACCGGCAGCATGATGACGAAGGTGACGATGAACATATGCGGCACGCTGACGCCCGACGGCAGCGCGCAGACATCGCTGCGGCCTGTCCTCTGCGCCAACCGATAGGCAAGGAACGCATAATAGAAGGTGGAAAGGCACATCATCAGGCCGAGCGCCGGCAGGATGCGGCCGAACACCAGGCTATCGGGCATCTTGAGCACGAAACGCAACAGGCCGGTCAGCACCAGCATATTGACCAGGATATTGGTGCCGAATCCGAAAAACGCGTTCCAGTCGCCTGGCGTCCACAACACCGGCTTGAAATCCGATTTAACTGCCGTCCCCGTCCCTGTCCCACTCGTGCTCATCGTGATGCTCCCGATTCTGGATTAGTCGACCGTCTCCGCTTGCATGGCCTTGAGAACCGCGGCCGAGTCGGCGACCCAGCCGAAGATGCCGCCCTGGGCCTTGATCATCCGCAGGCCCATTTCGTGGAATTCGGGAAAGTAGGAGGCGCAGCCGTCCGAGATCACGACGCAGCGATAGCCACGGTCATTGGCCTCGCGCACCGTGGTGTTGACGCAGACCTCGGTGGTGACGCCGCACACCAAGAGATTTTCGATGCCGTATTTCTGCAGCACGTCGCCGAATTCAGTGGCGTAGAACGCGCCCTTGCCGGGCTTGTCGATCACGATCTCGCTGTCGAGCGGATAGAGCTCGGGAATGATGTCGTGACCGGCCTCACCGCGGATCAATATCCTTCCCATCGGACCGGGATCGCCAATGCGTAACGAAGGCGCGCCGCGCTCGATCTTTGCAGGCGGCGCGTCCGACAGGTCGGGCGAATGGCCCTCGCGGGTGTGGACGACCAGCATCCCCGTCTCGCGCGCTTCAGCCAGCAAGGCCGCGATCGGCTTCACTGCGCCTGCCAATTGCGAGACGTCGTTACCGAGCGTTTCGCCGAAGCCGCCGGGCTCCATGAAGTCGCGCTGCATGTCGATGATGACGAGGGCGGTGGTCGACCAGTCCAGGTCGATCGGCTCCGGCTCCGCAATGACGGTGCTCATGACCATGCGCGCCCCTGGGCGAGAGAACTCTCCCGTTCAGTTAAGCAAGCGCCATGCCATTGTGTACAATTACCGCCGGCCCTGCGCCACCCGGAAATCTTACGTATTTCCAGTTGGTTCGACCCCTGTTTGGCATCTGCTTATTCGCTGTGCGAGCGATTTTCCGCAAGCATCTGCTTATTGCTTGAGCGAGGATTGCATGAAGACATCGGCCGCTCGCTTTACAAACAGGCGGCACAAGAGGCGGCTTCCGCCCAGGCAATGCGTGGCGATGGCCGAGCTCTCGACGGCGAAGAATCGTTTGTTGATGCATTTTGAGAGCGCATGCCAAACGAGGATCGCCCGCGACCTCCTCGATCGCGAAAGAAAATATTTTCAAACCTATGAAATTCCTCCGCAACGGCCATGTCCGGCCGATTGCCCTCGCTGCCGATATTGACATTGCCGGCGCATGCTTTTCACTGAAATGACGCATCGGACCGCCGGGGCGCTTTTCCCGGGGCAGCCGGCCCAAGAAGACTGAAGACTGGAGTATCGAAATGACGCTGATGCAGGTCGGGCTGGACGACAAGTACCGCCTTGAGGCCAAACGGATCTACCTGTCCGGCGTCCAGGCGCTGGTGCGATTGCCGATGCTGCAGCGCGAACGCGATCGCGCGGCCGGTCTCAACACCGCGGGCTTCATCTCCGGCTACCGCGGCTCGCCGCTCGGCATGTATGACCACACGCTGTGGCGCGCCAAATCGTTCCTGCAAGCACATGATATCGCTTTCGTTCCCGGGCTGAACGAGGACCTCGCCGCGACCGCCGTCTGGGGTAGCCAGCAGGTCGGCCTGTTTCCTGGCGCCAAGGTCGATGGCGTGTTCGGCATCTGGTATGGCAAGGGTCCCGGCGTTGATCGCTCGGTCGACGCATTGAAACATGCCAATTCGGCCGGCACGTCGCGGCATGGCGGCGTGCTGGCGCTCGCCGGTGACGACCACGGCTGCCAGTCCTCGACGCTGGCGCACCAGAGCGAGCAGGTGTTTGCGGCGGCACTGATGCCGATCATCAATCCGGCGACCCTCCAGGACTATCTCGATCTCGGCATCTATGGCTTCGCGCTGTCGCGCTATTCCGGCTGCTGGGTCGGCTTCAAGGCGATCGGCGAAACCGTCGAGAGTTCCGCGTCGGTCTATAGCGATCCCTCGCGCGTCGACATCGTGCTGCCGACCGATTTCGAAATGCCGCCGGGCGGATTGAACATCCGCTGGCCGGATCCGCCGCTCGACCAGGAACGCCGGCTGTTCGGCCCCAAGATGGCGGCGGTCGGCGCCTTTGCCCGCGCCAACAGGCTCGACCGCATCATGCTCGACGGCAAGCCGGCGCGGCTCGGCATCATGGCGACCGGAAAGGCCTATCTCGATCTGCGCCAGGCGCTAGCCGAACTCGGTATTTCCGATCGCGATGCCGAGGCGCTGGGCTTGCGAATCTACAAGGTGGCGCTGGTCTGGCCGCTGGAGGAAAGCGGCGCCAAGCGCTTCGCCGAGGGCCTGCAGGACGTGCTGGTGGTCGAGGAGAAGCGCGGCTTCATCGAAGACCAGTTGAAGCGTATTCTCTATAACGTCGATGCCTGGAACCGTCCCTCCGTGGTCGGCAAGCTCGACGAGAGCGGCGCGACGCTACTGCCGAGCGAGGGCGAATTGACCCCGACCGTCGTCGCCTCCGCGATTGTCGCGCGGTTGCGCCGCCTCGGTCATCAGAGCCCGGCGCTGGAACAGCGGCTCGCTAGACTTGAGGCGTTCGAGCAGCCGGCGGCGGGGCACGTGCCGATCAGCCTGCAGCGCACGCCCTATTTCTGCTCGGGCTGTCCCCACAACACCTCGACCAAACTGCCGGAAGGCAGCCGCGCAATGGCCGGCATCGGCTGTCATGGCATGGCGCTCTATGTGCCGGCGCGTCGCACCGCGACCATCACCCAGATGGGCGGCGAAGGCGCGAACTGGATCGGCCAGGCGCCGTTCACAAGCGAACAACACATCTTCCAGAATCTCGGCGACGGCACCTACACCCATTCCGGCCTGTTGGCGCTGCGCGCCGCGGCTGCGTCCGGCGTCAACATTACCTACAAGATCCTTTATAATGACGCAGTCGCCATGACAGGCGGCCAGCCGGCCGAGGGCGGCTTCACGGTGGCGCAGATCGCCCAGCAGGTCTGGGCCGAAGGCACCAAGCGACTCGCGGTCGTCTCCGACGATCCCGGCAAATATCCGAGCAACTACTTTCCCACCGGCGTCACCGTGCATCATCGACGCGAGATGGACGCGGTGCAGCGCGAGCTGCGCGACACCAAGGGGCTGACCGCGCTGATCTACGACCAGACCTGCGCCGCCGAAAAGCGCCGCCGCCGCAAGCGCGGGCTCTATCCCGATCCGCCGAAGCGGGTCTTCATCAACGATCTGGTCTGCGAGGGCTGCGGCGACTGCTCGCAGACTTCGAACTGCGTCTCGGTGCAGCCACTGGAGACCGAATTCGGCCGCAAGCGCCAGATCGACCAATCGAACTGCAACAAGGACTATTCCTGCGTCGACGGCTTCTGCCCGAGCTTCGTCACCGTTCATGGCGGCAAATCCAAGCGGATCGAGACCTCGGCGGCTGATTCCGGCCAGCTCTTCGCCGACCTGCCTTTACCCGCCGCGCCCAAGCTGGAGGCGCCCTACAACATCCTGGTCACCGGTATCGGCGGCACCGGAGTTATCACCATCGGTGCCCTGCTCGGCATGGCCGCGCATCTCGACGGCCGCGGCTGCTCGGCGCTGGATTTCACCGGCCTTGCGCAGAAGAACGGCGCGGTGATGAGCCACGTCCGGATCGCAGCCCAGCCGGAGGATATTGCGAGCGTCCGCATCGCGTCCGGCGGCGCCGATCTCATTCTCGGCTGCGACATCGTGGTGGCCGCGAGCGAGACCGCGCTCAACCGCGTCGATCGCGGGGTAACGCGCGCCTTCGTCAATGCCGACCTGCAGCCGACCGCGAGCTTCGTGCAGAACCCCGACCTCGATTTCGAGATGGGGGCGATCCAGACCACGCTGCGCGACGCGGTCGGCGAGCGCAACCTCGACATCCTCGACGCCACCGGCATCGCCTCGACCCTGATGGGAGACAGCATCGCGACCAATTCCTTCATGCTCGGCTTCGCGTTCCAGAAAGGCGCGATCCCGCTCTCGCTGGAGGCGATCCTGCGCGCGATCGAAATCAACGGCGCCGCGATCGAGATGAACAAGCAGGCCTTCACCTGGGGACGGCTCGCCGCCCACGACATGGGGCGCGTCCGCAGCGTGCTCCAATTCCGGGCCCGCGCGGCAAGCCCGAGCCGGACGCTCGATGAAACCATCGCCTATCGCGCGACATTCCTCGGCGAGTATCAGGACCAGGCTTACGCCGACCGCTATCTCGCGGCGGTCGACAAGGTGCGCAAGGCCGAGGCCAACGCTTCGCCTGCTTCCAGCGAACTGACTGAGGCGGTCGTGAAAAACCTGTTCAAGCTGATGGCCTACAAGGACGAATACGAGGTCGCGCGGCTCTATACGGACGGCAGTTTTGCGAAAAAGCTGGCGGACAAGTTCGACGGCGACTTCCGTCTCAAATTCCACCTCGCGCCGCCGATTTTTGCCGCACGCGACAAAACCACGGGCCATCTACGGAAGAAGGAATTCGGCGGCTGGATGATCCATGCCTTCCGCCTGCTGGCGAAACTGAAATTTTTGCGCGGCACCGCCTACGATCCGTTCGGACGCAGCGCTGAACGCAAGGCCGAGCGGAAGCTGATCGAGGATTATCTCGCCATGATCGAGCAGCGCATGGCGACGTTGAAGCCTGGGCAGATTCCGCTGCTCGCCAGGCTTGCGCGGGTCCCTGAGACGATCCGCGGCTACGGTCACGTCAAGGACGAGAATATCGCAAAGGCAATGGCCGAGAAGGCCCGGCTCGAAGCGGAGCTTGAAAACATCCACTTCGCGGCCGCGGCGGAGTAAAACCGCAGCCCGAAGCCGAGCCGTTACGGCGCGAGCGCCAGCCGCGCCGCGGGCTTGCGCTCCACCGGATGAATGTCGATCGCGCGCAAGCGGCCGAGCCGCAGCACGTCCATCGTAAGCGTCCGGCCGATCCTGTCGCGGTCGAGCACCCGGATCAGATCATCGACGCCATTGATGTCGACGCCATCGAGTTTGATCACGACGTCACCGGGCAGAAGACCCGCCTGCGCGGCCGGGCCGTCCGGCTCGATCTGCGCGAGCAGCGCGCCCATCGTGTTGTCGATGCTGGCGACCACTGCATGGCGCCGCGGGATCGGCGCGGTCTGGCCGGCGACGCCGATATAGGCGCGGCGCACATAGCCGTGACGGATGATCTCCGCCAGCACGAATTGCGCGGTGTTGCTCGCGACCGCAAAGCAGATGCCCTGCGCGCCGCTGATGATCGCGGTGTTGATGCCGATCACCTCGGCCGCGGACGACACCAAGGGTCCGCCCGAATTGCCGGGATTGAGCGCGGCATCGGTCTGGATCACGTCCTCGATGGTTCGGCCGCTGACCGAGCGGATCGAGCGGCCGAGCGCCGACACCACGCCCGCGGTGACGGTCGATTCGAACCCCAAGGGATTGCCGATCGCGACCACGAGTTGGCCGCGACGCAGGTGCTTGGAATTGCCGAGCGAGGCATAATGCAGGTCGCGCGCGCCGTTGGCGCGCAGCAGCGCCAGATCGGTATCGGGGTCGACGCCGAGCACGCGTGCGTCGGTGACGACGCCCTCGGTGTCGCGCAGCCGGATTTCTTTCGACGATCCGACGACGTGGCTATTGGTCAGCACCAGCCCGTCCGGCGAAATGACGATGCCGGAACCCATGCCGCCGCGTTCGCGCAGATTGCGCACTTTGGGGCCGGTTTCCACGCGCACCACGGCGGGACCAACCCGTTCGGTCACGCCGATCACGGCATTGGAATAGGCGTCCAGCAGCGCCTGGTCGTTGATGGGGGTCTGTTCGGTCGCTCGCGACGACGGAGCGTCGGCAGGGACATCTGAGGTAAAGTCCAACATGGCGAAATTCCTTCGCCATGTCAGATGGGTGTCGTCTGTCAGCCGCGCAAGAGCGGCAATAGCTTAGTCCGCCGGCCCGGTGACGCGTGCGCGGAGCCCCCTGACCGCATCGGCCGATACCGGCGAGGCCGCGTTGCCCCAGCTGTTGCGGACATAGGTCACGACCGCGGCGATCTGCTCGTCGCTCAGGCGATAGCCGAGCGAGGGCATGGCCGGCGACGTCGGCCTCGCATCGGTCGCAGCCGCACGGCCTCCCGCGATGATGATGCGGATCAGCGAGGACGGATCATCCTGGGTCGTGACGACATTCCCCGCGAGCTTGGGGAACAGATGTTCGACACCAGTTCCGGCGCGCGTATGACAGGCCGAACAGGTATCGATAAAGATCGCCTCCCCGGCCTGCATCTGCCGGTCAGACGCGGGCAGCGGCGCAGGCGTCGGCGAACCGGCTGCGCCCCGCTCCTTCAGATAGACCGCCATCGCCTTGAGGTCGGGGTCCGGCATCTTCGACGTCGAATTCTCGATCACATCCTTCATGGGACCGCTGGCGAGGGAAGTGCCAGTCTGGCCCGTCTTCAGATATTGCACGATGTCGTCGACCGACCATTTGCCGAGGCCGGACTGCATGTCGTTGGTGATGTTGGGCGCGGTCCAGTAGTCGATCTGGTTGCCTTGCAGATAGCGATCGGCCTTGCTTGCCCCGAACGCGTTGAACGGGGTGTGGCAGGCGCCACAATGGCCGAGGCCTTCGACCAGATAGGCGCCGCGGTCATACTCGGCGGAGCGGCTCGAGTCCGGCGCAAACGTACCCGGCGTGAAGAACATCCCGTTCCATCCCGACATCGAAAGCCGGATGTTGAACGGGAACGGCAGCGTGTTGCGGCTGACGCTGTTGTTCGCCGGCGGCAGCGTACGCAAATAGGCGTAGATCGCGTCGATGTCCGCGCGCGTCACCTTGGTGTAATAGGGATAGGGAAAGGCCGGATAGAGATAGCCACCACCCGGCCGCCGGCCGTCATGCATGGCCCGGGCGAGATCGTCCGCCGACCAGCTTCCGATGCCAGTCGTGTTGTCCGGCGTGATGTTCGGCGTCATGATCGCACCGAACGGCGTCTGCAGCGCTAGGCCTCCGGCAAACGGCGCGCCACCCTTCGCGGTGTGGCAGGCGACGCAGTCGCCTGCGGTCGCCAAGGCCTTGCCGCGCGCGACTTCCACATAGTTGTCGGAATCGGCGTGTGCGACGCCGGTTCCGAGCAAGGGCAACATCAGGGCGGCATACGAGAGCCGCGCGATCGAGGCCATGCGTCCGCTCGTCATGATTGACCTCATCGCTGCACCAGCGGAGCCGGCGACTTCAGATATTTGAAGATCGCATCCAGCGCCCAATAGGCCAGCGCACCCACGGTGCCGGTCGGATTGTAGCCGGCGTTCTGCGGGAACGCCGAGGCACCCATGACGAAGACGTTCGAGACATCCCAGGACTGCAGATAGCGGTTCAGCGCGCTGGTCTTGGGATCGCTTCCGATGATGGCGCCGCCGGTATTGTGCGTGGTCTGATAGGGCACCACCGACCACGGGCCGACCAGGCGGTTGACCTGCGTCGTCTTAGCGCCCATGGCCTTGGCGATTTCGTCGCAGCGGTCGGCCATCCAGTTGGCCATCTTGCGTTCGTTATCCTGGTAATCGAAGGTCATGCGCATCAACGGCCGGCCGAGCGGGTCCTTGTAGGTCGGATCGAGATCGAGATAGTTGTTGCGGTAGCTCATGACGCTACCTTGCGCACCGACATTGGTGACGCGTTGATAGGTCTCGCGCACCGCCTTCTTCCACGCGCTGCCCCAGTTTGGGGTGCCCCGAGGCGTCGGGTGGTAGAGAATGGGCCGACCGTTGGTGTAGGCGTTGTTGATGTAGGCGCCGCCGACGAAGCCGTGAGGACCGTGATCGAAATTGTCGCCGTTATAGTCGTCGATCACCATGCCGAGCGAGCCGGTCGCGGCGAACGGGTTGAATTTGACATCCTCGAAGAATGCAGTCGAACCCGTGCCGGTCTGATAGGCGTAGTTGCGCCCGACCGCGCCCTCGCCGCTTGCCGGATCGTAGGGCTTGCCGATGCCGGACAACAGCATCAGCCGCACATTGAACAGGGCGTAGGCGCAGACCAGCACGAGCTCGGCCGGCTGCTCCCATTCTTCGCCATTGGCGTCGACATAGGTGACGCCGGTGGCCGTCTTGCCATCGCCCGAGAGATTGACCTTGGTGACCTCGCATTCGGTGCGGGCCTCGAAGGTCGGCTCACGGACCAGCGCCGGCAGCACGCAGGCCTGCGGCGTGGACTTTGAATAGTTTGCGCAGCCGAACCGCTCGCAAAAGCCGCAATAGGTGCAAGGCGCCATGGTGCAGCCGTAGGTATTGGTATAGGCGACCGAGAGGGTCCCCGACGGCCGCGGAAACGGATGCAGGCCCATGTTGGTGGCCGCCTTGGCGAACAGCTCCTGCGAATGGCCCTGCTTGATCGGTGGCGTCGGATATTCGCGCGAGCGCGGCCCCTCGAAGGGATTGCCACCCGGCTGGATCTGCCCCTTGATATTGCCGGCCTTGCCGGAAATGCCCGCGACATATTCGAACTTGTCGTAGTAGGGTTCAAGCTCGTCATAGCTGACGGGCCAGTCCTGGATGAAATTTCCCTCGGGCAGGATGCCTGCGCCATAACGCTCGGTCATGTGGCTGCGGATACGGAAATCCTGTGGGAGGAAACGCCAGGTCTGGCCGTTCCAATGCACACCAGCGCCGCCGACGCCGTTGCCGGGAAGAAAGCTGCCCCATTTGCGGATCGGAAGCGCCGTCTGCGACGGGTTATTCCGCATCGTCAACGTTTCCTGCCGCGGGCGCAGGAAGACGTCATGGCGAACCGCGTAACGCAGTTCGTCCGGCGCGGTGCCGATATTGAAATCGGCGGCGGTATCGCGCCATGGGCCGCGTTCGATCGCGACGACTTCGAGGCCGGTGCGGGCAAGTTCCAGAGCCATGATCGATCCGGTCCAGCCAAGACCGACGATCACGACATCCTTGCGTGGGAGACGGCGGGCCATCAGCGTTCTCCCCAGGCCGGACGGCCCTGCATGCCGACCGGCGGCAGCGTATAGGCCTGATTAGGCTTTTCCATCACGTCGCGATAATCATAGCGGACGCCCGGAAAGCCGACGAGATTCCAGCCCGCCATGTTGCGGTTGCCGCCATAGATCGGGTCGGCGAAATAGCCTTCCATCGTATTGCCGTAGATGGCGTTGAACAGCATCGTGCTGCCAAAGCCGTCGAACTTCACCTCGCTCTTCTCCATGCCGCCGATCAGCTTGTCCTGCTCCTCCGCATTGAGCTGGACAAATCCGCGACCGGCGAAGGTCTTCGAACAATAGGCGTCCAGCGCCGCAAGCCCCTGGCGGTATTGCTGGCGCGGCGTCAGCGGCGATTGCAGCCCTTGCGAGGGTAACGGCGCGGAAGAGAACGGGCCCTGCATATAGAGCCAGTCGTGTCCGCCATAGGGACCGGTCAACTGCCGGTCGATGAAGGTGGTCACCCCCGCATCCTTGGCGCCCGCGCCGAGATCGTCGGTCGGAATCAGGCGCTCGACAAAGGCGTCGACGATGGCAGCTTCCTGAGGCGTGAAGAACAGATAACCGCCGGGTGCGATCGGCGTCACCGGATACGCCTCGTTCGGCTTCCACGGCAGAACCTTGGTCACAATCCGCGCACTCGCGCCGGTCGCGGTGAATAAAAGTGCGGCGCTCGCAAGCAGGCTTCTGCGCGTCACGCCGGAATGGCTCTGCTTCGCGGCGGAAGAGGCGCTACCTCTTCGCTGCGACAGCCGACCGTCAGCATCAATCATTGTACCCCACCGATCAAATATCCGTGGGCGCTTCTTGATCCAAATTCGTAAAGAAATCTGCGTCGATCGAATGCAAATCTTTCATGGCGCTCTGCGCCAGATCGGCGGACGCGCCTTCACCGGATCGAGTAACGACCAGTCGCCCTGCTCCAAACTATATCCTTTCGGGAACGGCGGCCGCAGTTCCAACCCTAGCGAGCGCAGAACGCGATCATCACGGTAGTAGCACTGCAATACTACCCGTATAAGTGTCGCCGCCGAAGCGGCTGCGGTTGCGCGAAATTCTTTTGCAATCACTTCGCGCCGCGCGTCATCAAGTCCGGCAAGCGGCGCTCCGGCAATGCGCGCAAGATGATCGAGCGCCTCCGAGACCTGCCCGACATCGCGGCCAAGGGTCGCGAGAATGTCAGCCTGAATAACGGGGTCATCCGCGCCGGGCACTTCATATTCGGCGTTTGCCGGAATCATCATGGCGGCGATGACGCGCAGGTCGCCGCACTGCCGGGCTGAAAGGACATTTTCCACTGACATCTCCCAACTCAATCGAACAGATCGGCCAACCGCCGCTTCATCTGGTCGGCAACGTAAAGCGCGATGGCCTGAATGGTGGAGGTCGGGTTCACCCCGCCCGAGGTGACGAAGACGCTGCCATCGACGATGAACAGGTTTTTCACGTCATGCGACCGACCCCACTCGTTGACCACGGAGCGTTCGGGATCGTTCCCCATCCGCGCGGTGCCGAGCAGGTGCCAGCCGCCATACGGAATCGGGGAGTTCACGCAGATGTCGGTCGCACCTGCGGCAGTGAGGATCTCCCTGCCGCGCGCGATGCCGTGTTCCATCATCTTCGCGCTGTTCGCACTGATGCTGTAATCGACGCGCGGCGCCGGAATGCCGTGGCTGTCCGTCAGCACGGGATCGAGGGTGACGCGGTTGTGCTCCTCCGGCAGGTCCTCGCAGATCGCCGACGCCGCCAGCCGATGACCGTTGAGCTTGCGAAAGACGCGGTGGTGATCCGCGCCCCAGGGCAAGATGCCCTTGCCTTCGCTCATGATCGCTTCCACGACCGGACCGATGCCGCGGCCGAACTGGATGGCATAGCCGCGCACGAAGCCGCGCGAGGTGTCCGTCTCGTAAAACTCCTTGCTCCATAGGCAGGTTGGCGGAGCGCGGTTACTGTCGGTCGGCTCTTCGACATAGCCATAGACCTGCGCGTAGGGATGGAACATCAGATTCTTGCCGACCATGCCGCTGGAATTGGCGAGCCCGTTCGGAAAACGACCGGACACCGAATTCAACAACAGCCTCGGCGTGCCGATGCCGTTGCAGGCGATGATGACGACTTCCGCGGGCTGAAACCGCTCGACGCCATCCTTGTCGTAATAGACCACGCCCGAGGCCATGCCGTGCTCGTTGGTGGTGATCTCGCGCACCCGGCAATGCGTGCGCAACTCGACCCCGGCGCGCAGCGCCACTGGCCAATAGGTGATGTCGGTGCTGGCCTTGGCGCCCTGCGCGCAGCCCGGCGTGCAATGGCCGAGATTGATGCAGCGGGCCCGGCCCTCATAATCGGTGGTGGCGACCGTCGTATCGGACGGCCACCAGTGCCAGCCGAGCTTGTTCATCGCCTGGCCGAGCAGCGCGCCGGAGCGGCCGAGCGGCAATGGCGGCATCGGCGGTTCGGTCGGCGGAAAGGCGGGATCGCCGGCAAGTCCGGAGACGCCCATCATGCGGTCGTTCTCGGCGAAGAATGGCGCCAGCGTGTCGTAGTCGATCGGCCAGTCTTCGGCGACGCCATCGAGCGTCCTGACGCGAAAATCGGAGGGATGCAGGCGCGGGAAATGCGCGGTGTACATGACGGTCGAACCGCCGACGCCGTTGAAGTTGACCACCTTGATCGGCGAATTGTCGTCGTTGATGGGATAATCCTCGGGCCGGGCGCGGATATTCGGGCTCGGCGAATAGTCACCATAGAAGCGCGCCTCCCAGTCCCGCCCGGTGCTGGGATATTCGGCCGGATTCATCCAGCCGCCCTGCTCCATGCACAGGATATGCATCCTGGTATCGGCAAGCGACCACGCCACCGCGGCGCCGGAAGCGCCGGCGCCGATGATCAGGACATCAACCGGATCGTTCATTGCAATTCCTTTGGTTATTCCGGGACTCGCAGGCGCGAACCGGAATCTCGAGATTCCGGGCTCGACGCTTTGCGTCGCCCCGGAATGACGGGGTTATCAATTCACGATTCGCACCGGCAACTGGCGAATGCCACGGATGAAGTTCGAATAGAGCCGCTGTGGCGGGCCCATGATCTCGAAGCGGAGGTCGCGTTGCAAAACCTCCTCCCAGAGGATGCGCAATTGCTGCTCGGCGAGCCGGTCGCCGACGCAGCGATGGATGCCGGCGCCGAACGAGAGATGCTGCCGCGGCTTTGCGCGATCGATAATGAACTGGTCGGCGCGCTCGATCTTGTTCTCGTCGCGATTGCCGGAGATGTACCACATCACCACCTTGTCGCCCTTGGCGATCCGGCCGCCTGCAAGTTCGAGGTCGCGTTTGGCGGTCCGGCGCATATGCAGCACCGGCGTCTGGTAGCGGATGATCTCGGAGACGAGGCTCGGAATCAGTTCCGGGCTGCCGCGCACCAGTTCGAACTGCTCGGGATTTTCGACCAGCGCCATCAGGCCGCCACTCATGGAATTGCGCGTGGTGTCGTTGCCGCCCACGATCAAAAGCCCGAGCGTGCCAATGAATTCGAGCGGAGGCATGTTCCGAGTGGCCTCCGAATGCGCCAGCATCGAAATGAGATCGAAAGCCGGCGGCGCTGCCGCGCGCGCGTCCCATAATCTACGGAAATACTCGGCCATCTTTCGCATTTCAGCGAAACGCTCGTCCTCCGAATGCACGACCGCGTCCGGTGATTCGACATTGGCGATCGCGACATCCGACCACCACGTCAGTTTCATGCGATCTTCCCAGGGGAAATCGAACAGCGTCGCCAGCATCATGTTGGTCAGTTCGATCGAGACGCGCTCGGCCCAGTCGAAGGTCTCGTTGCGCGGCAAGGCGTCGAGCACACCCGAGGTGCGCTTGCGGATCAACGACTCGAGATTGGCAAGGTTCGAAGGCGCCACGATCGGCGCGACGGTACGCCGCTGGGCGGTATGTCCGGGCGGGTCCATCCGGATGAAACTGACCCGCTCCTGCCCCTTCGGCTGATCGGCGACCTGGATGCCGCCGAGCTCCGAACTCGACGAGTAATTCTCGTGGTCGAGTTCGACCGCGAGAATATCGTCATAGCGCGTCACCGACCAATAGGGTCCGAACGGCGAGGCGTCGCAGTAGTGCACGGGATCGTCGTGGCGAAGCCGCTCGAACAGCGGCCGCCAGGTGTCGTCCTGATAAAGCCGGGGATCGCTGACGTCGATCGACGTCGGCACGTGCAGCGCTTGGGGCATCGTTTCGCTCCTGCCCTCGCCTCGTCTCGGGCGATGAGCTTGATCGACGATAGGATCAGATCGGCACTTCGTCAAAGGCCCGCCGTCGCTCACAGGGTACCGCTGCAACCCTGCCAAGCTTCGATGCAGGTTTGTTCGCCGGCGCGAGACCGGCTAGTCTGCGCGACAAAGCAACTTCCGGGAGCAACGCCGCGTGACTGCCTCGCCACCAGGCCAGACCCCGCCCGCCATGGCGCCCGCGCTGGATTATGAGGCCATCATCGTGGGCGCTGGCATGTCGGGGCTGTATCAGCTCTACCGGCTGCGCGAACTCGGCATGACGGTGCGCGTCCTGGAGGCCGGCACCGATGTCGGCGGCACCTGGTACTGGAATCGCTATCCCGGCGCGCGTTTCGATTCCGAGAGCTATTCCTACGGCTACTCGTTCTCGAAGGAATTGCTTGGGGAATGGGAATGGTCGGAGCATTTCGCCGGCCAGCCCGAGACCCTGCGCTATCTCAACCATGTCGCCGACAAGTTCGATCTGCGCCGCGATATCCAGTTTCGGAGCCGGGTGACGTCAGCGGTCTATGACGAGGACACAAGGAGCTGGGCTGTCACGCTGGAGGATGGCAGCCGCGTCCGCACGCGCTTTCTGATCACCGCGATCGGTCCACTGTCGACGCCGACCCTGCCGCGCATCGCGGGCCGCGACGATTTTCAAGGTCAATCCTTTCACACCGCGCGATGGCCGCACGAGCCGGTCGATTTCACCGGCAAGCGCGTTGCCGTGATCGGCACCGGCGCGACCGGAGTGCAGACCATCCAGACCATCGCAGCCGAAGTCGGTCATCTCACCGTGTTTCAGCGTACGCCAAACTGGTGCGCGCCGCTGCACAACGGCAGGATCGACACTGAGACGCAAGCCAAGATCAAGGCCGGCTATCCCGAGATGTTCGCCCGTTGCCGGGAGACGTTCGCCTGTTTCATCCACACGCCCGACCCGCGCGGCGCGTTCGAGGTGTCCGACGAGGAGCGGGAGGCGTTCTACGAAAAGCTCTATGCGTCGCGCGGCTTCGGCATCTGGCAGGGCAATTTTCGCGACATACTGATCGACCACAGGGCTAATGCGACGATCAGCGATTTCGTGGCACGGAAAATCCGCCAGCGCGTCAAGGACCCAAAGACCGCAGAGAAGCTGATCCCGAAGAACCACGGTTTCGGCACAAGGCGGCTGCCGCTCGAGACTTTTTATTATGAGGTCTACAACCGCGAAAATGTCGAACTGGTCGATCTCACGGAAACGCCGATCGAGCGGATCACGGCCCGCGGCATCAAGACCAGCGCCAAAGAACATGAAAAGGGATACAATTTCGACATCATCATCTTCGCAACCGGCTTCGACGCCATTACCGGCAGTTTCGACAAGATCGACTTTCAGGGCGCGGGAGCCGCATGCCTGAAGGACAAATGGAAGAGCGGGCCCCAAACCTATCTCGGCCTGATGGTCGATGGTTTTCCCAACATGATGATGCTGATGGGACCGCATACCGCGCTCGGCAATATTCCGCGCAGCATCGAATACAGCGTCGACTGGGTCACCGGCCTGATCCGTTTTGCGCGGAACAACGGCCTGACTTGCGTCGAAGCGACGGCGGCTGGGGTTGCGTCCTGGACCGATCACGTCAAGGCGCTTGGGATAGGCCTGTTGTCCAACGAGGTCAATTCATGGATGACGGGAATCAACTCCAACGTGGAGGGCAAGCAGACACGTATCGTGGCGCGCTATAGCGGCAGCGCACCGGCCTACCGCGCCCGCTGCGATGAAGTGGCGGCCAAGGGCTATGATGAACTCAGGCTGGCCTAGCGGCGCGATCCGGATATGCTAGAAAATCGGGATCGGTGCTCGAAGTATATCAGCAAATTGTAGGAAAACATGCGGTTACGCGATTGTCTTTTGCCGGCTTGGTTATTGCTGACCCTCGTCTTCGCCGGCCCGGGGTGGGCGGCGGGCACCGTCGTCCGGGACGGCGACACCATTCAGATCGGCGACATCACCTACGAACTCGACGGTGTCGATGCGGCGGAAATGGATCAGATGTGCATCGACGATCATGCCGATCCCTGGACCTGCGGCATCGAGGCGCGCGACCAATTGACCGGCCTGATCAAGGGACGCGCGGTGCGCTGCGAGGATCTCGGGCCTGACAAGGTCTTCAAGAAACGGCACGTCGGCATTTGCACCGCCGAGGGCGACACGCTGAGCCTGAACCAGCAGCTTGTGCGCGACGGTCTTGCGGTGAACGCCGAGCCGTTCATCAAGGGCCAGTTCAAGGACGACGCGGCGGTGGCAAAGGAGGACAGCAAAGGCCTCTGGAAGGGCTGCTTCATCGCGCCGCGGGAATATCGACTCGGCAAGAAGGACGGCCAGCTCCTGGGCGGATCGTGCAGGGCCGACCGCGACAAGGAAATCCGCGCGGCGCTGTTTCCCGAGGACCTGACCATGCCGCCGAGCTGCAGCATCAAGGCCAAGTTCGCCGTGCGCGCACGCGTCACCGGCAATCTCGGCATCTATCATCTGCGGGGATGCCCGAGCTACGCGGCGATGACCAAGCCCGACCGCTGGTTCTGTTCCGAAGACGATGCCCAGGCCGCGGGCTTTCGCAAAGCCTTCAATTGCCAGGCAAACCGCGCGCAGAAGTAACTGCTGGCGCTATTGTTGTTCTACCGTTGCATCTGCATGAGCTGGTCCATTGGCATCATGTTGTGATTGAGGTTGGCCATGATCCACAGCGATCCGCCGATCACAAGCAAGACGATCAACAGCCCAAAGGCCAGCGCCAGAACGTTGTTGGTGTTGTCCGCGCCCGTGGTGATGTGAAGGAAGAACACCAGGTGCACGCCCATTTGCGCGATCGCCAGCACGATGATGGCGACGGGGATGCTGGGCTGCCAGACCAGATCCGTGCCGGCGACAAAGAAAGAGGTCGCCGTGAGCAGGATCGCCAGACCAAGGCCGGTGACGTATCCGAGCAGCCGCTGGCCGATCGAGACTTCGGCTTCATCGCCCGGAGCGACTTCGGCCTGGCCGTGCAGTTCGTAATGCTGGTCGCTCATGCCGCGCTCCCCAGGAGATAGACCACGGAAAACACCGCGACCCAGATGATGTCGAGCGCATGCCAGAACAGCGCGAAGCAGAGGAAGCGGCGCTGGATATCGGCACGAAAACCCTTGGCGAACACCTGGGCCATCATGGTGAGAAGCCAGAGAATGCCGGCCGACACATGCACGCCGTGACATCCGACCAGCGTAAAGAAAGCCGACAGGAAAGCGCTTCGCGACGGCCCGGCGCCGCGTGCGACAAGGCCGGCAAATTCCCGCCCCTCGATTGACAGGAACGCGAGCCCGAGCACGCAGGTGATCGCCATCGCGAGCTGGAACAAGGCCTTGTTCCGCACATCGGCGGCGATGCTGGCAAGCCCGCAGGTGAAGCTGGACAACAGCAGGCAACCGGTTTCCACCGCGACATTCTTCAGATCGAACAGTTGCGCGCCACTCGGTCCGCCCGCGGTCTGCCCCCTCAGCACGGCGTAGCTCGCAAAAAAGCACGAGAACATCACCATATCGCTGAGCAGGAAGATCCAGAAGCCGTATCCGGTGACGATCCGCTTCGAGGCCGGACCCGCATGCGCAATGGATCGCTCCATGCCATGCGCGCGACGGGGATCATGGGCTACGTAAGCCGTCGCGCCGCCCGACATCACGCCCTCCCCGCGAGGCTGACCAGTTCGCGCCGCGCTTCGCGGTTGACGCGATCGATGCGACCGACATCGGCAGCCGGAATGACATATTCGTCGTGGTCGCGCCAGGCGAATGCGATGAAGGTCGCAAACGCTCCGATGCCGCCAGCTATGACCATCCACCAGATGTGCCAGATCAACGCAAAACCCATGATCGTGGCAAAGAACGCACACACAAATCCGGTCGGCGAATTCCGGGGCATTTCGACGTCGCGATAGTCCGGCTCGCTCTTTTCCAGATCCTGCCGCACGGCATGCATCTTCATCGACCAATAGGCGTCCTCGCCGCTCACATCAGGCGGAATCGCGAAATTGAACACCGGTGGCGGCGATGCGGTGGCCCATTCCAGCGATCGGCCGTCCCAGGGATCACCGGTGCGATCGCGCAGTTCCGCACGATGCCGAATGCTGACGACGAGCTGCAATATCTGGAAGACGATCCCGATCAGGATCAAGCCGGCGCCGCCAGCGGCGACGATCAGCCACGGACGCCACTCGGCGACGTCATAGTGCTGCATTCGCCGTGTCATGCCGAGAAAACCCACGACATAAAGCGGCATGAAGGCGACGTAGAAGCCGATCAACCAGAACCAGAAGGCCGCCTGGCCGAGACCTTCCTGAAGGCGAAAGCCGAATGCCTTGGGAAACCAGTAGGTATAGCCCGCGAACGCGCCGAACAGCACGCCGCCGATGATCACGTTGTGGAAATGTGCAACCAGGAACAGGCTGTTGTGCAGCAGGAAATCCGCAGGCGGCACCGCGACCAGCACGCCGGTCAGCCCGCCGATGATGAACGTCACCATGAAGCCGATCGCCCACAGCATCGGCGTCGTAAAGCGGATGCGCCCGCCATACATCGTGAACAGCCAGTTGTAGATCTTCACCCCCGTCGGCACCGCGATGATCATGCTGGCGATGCCGAAGATCGCATTGACGTCAGGCCCGGCGCCCATGGTGAAGAAATGATGCAGCCACACCATGAAGGAGATGATACAGATCGCCATGGTGGCGAGAACCATGGAACGGTAGCCGAACAGCGGCTTGCCGGAAAACGTCGACACCACCTCCGAGAAAACCCCGAAGGCCGGAAGGATCAGGATATAGACCTCGGGATGGCCCCAGGCCCATATCAGGTTCATGAACATCATGACGTTGCCGCCGGCTTCATTGGTGAAGAAATGGAAGCCGAGATAGCGGTCCAGGATCAGCATCGCGAGCGTCGCGGTCAGGATCGGGAACGCCGCGACGATCAGGAGATTGGATGCGAGCGTGGTCCAGCAGAACATCGGCATGCGCAGATAGGTCATGCCCTTGGTGCGAAGCTTCAGCACCGTGGTGACCAGATTGATGCCGGCCACGAGCGTGCCCACGCCCGAGATTTCCAGCGACCATAAATAATAATCGACGCCGACACCTGGCGAATAGGTCAGTTCCGACAAGGGCGGATAAGGCAACCAGCCGGTCCGCGCGAACTCGCCGACCACGAGCGATATGTTGACCAGCAGCGCACCGGTCGCGGTGAGCCAGAAGCCCACGGAATTCAAGGTCGGGAACGCCACGTCGCGAACGCCGAGCTGCAGCGGCACCACGAGATTCATCAGTCCGATCACGAACGGCATCGCGACAAAGAAGATCATGATGGTGCCGTGCGCGGAGAATATCTGGTTGAAGTGTTCCGGCGGCAGATAGCCCTGCGAATGAAAGGCGAGCGCCTGCTGCGCCCGCATCATGATGGCGTCGGCGAAGCCGCGCAGCAGCATCACCATTGCCAGTAACGTATACATGACGCCGATCCGCTTATGATCGACGCTGGTGATCCATTCCTCCCAGAGATAGGGCAGGTGGCCCTTGACGATGACCCATCCCAGAACCAGCAGGATCGCGACCAGCACGATCGCTCCGGTCATCAACGGGATCGGCTGATCGAGCGGAATGGCGGCCCAACTGAGCTTACCGAGCATCGGCCGCTCCGCGTTGCGGCCTGGCCGTGTCGGCCGTCAATCGCGGTCCGGGACCCGGGGCGATCCGCTGGGTGGCAATCGCATCGAACAGTTCGGGATCATCGAGCCGGTAGCTCGGCTTGGTCTTGTCGATCGATTGTTCGGCCAGCTTCCGGTAGCTTTCCGTGTCGAGCACCTGGGTGCTACGCGCGGTGCTTGCCGCCCAGTCCTCGAATTGCGGCTGCGATACGACGCGAACGTCGAACAGCATGTCCGGGAAGCCGTCGCCGCTGAAATGCGACGACAGGCCCTGATAGCTTCCGACCTCGTCGGCGCGCAGCTCCAGCCGCGTCACCATGCCGTTCATGGTGTAGATCATGCTGCCGAGCTGCGGCACGAAGAACGCATTCATGACGCTTGACGACGTCAGCCGAAGATGCAGCGGCGCGCCGACCGGGACGGTCAGCACATTCACCGACGCGATCCGCTGATCCGGGTAGATGAACAGCCACTTCCAATCGAGGGAAACCACCTGGACGGTCACGCCCTGCCCGGTGCCTGCGACAGGTTGCGCCGGATCAAGCTGGTGCGCTCCGATCCAGGCGACGCCCCCGAGAAGGATGACGGTCAGCGCGGGAATCGACCAGACCACCAGTTCGACGCGCCCGGAATAAGCCCAGTCCGGGCGATAGAGCGCGCGCGGATTCGACTGACGAAACCAGAAGGCAAACGCGAAAATCGCCGCGATCGTCGGCAGCACGATCGCCAGCATGATGGCGATTGAATCGATCAGGATGGTTTTGTCGGCCGCCGCAACCGGACCCTGCGGATCGAGAATGTTCATCGATGGACCAAGCCTGGTTACAGCTCGCTCACGATAAACGCCTATCAGCAGCGGGCGTTCCCGTAGGGAACGCAGATTTCAAAAGCGCACGATTACGTGCTAGAATCTGTAGTCCCAGCCGATCCATTCGCACAGACCGCGGCCCATGACGTCTTCGAGATCACGGCCTTTCAACCAGGATAATTCTTCGGTGAAGAACGTCACGCATTGGCGATAGCTGCAGGGCATGCGGGTGATGTCGGTGCCCCAGAAGAAGCGCTTCGGCCCGAACGCATCGTAGATGCGATGCAGCCCGTGGTGGATGTTTGGGAATGGATAGGGCTGCGTCGAGTAATGCGGCGCGCCAGTCGCTTTCACGGCCACGTTGGGCAACTGCGCCAGCGCCACCAGTTCGTCGAGATGGATGAAGGCCTCGGCATCCTGGCCATGCCGGTTCAGCCCGCAATGGTCGACGATCATCCGCAGATGCGGATGGCGCTCGGCGATTTTGCGGAATTTTGCCAGGAACAGTCCGCCCATCATGGCGATGGGCAGCCCCTCCTTCGCCGCCGCCGGCCACAGCCAGTCGAGCGAGCCGTCGTCAAGCCATTTCTGGTGCTCGGCCAGCAGGAACGACCAGCGCAATCCCATCATGCCCGGCTGCTTGCGCCAGCCATGGATCAGCTTGCGGTTCTCCGGCTGATCGAGCCGGAACTGGCCCATGACGGCGAAACGCTCGGGATGGTTTCGCGCGGCCTCGATCGCGACCGCGTTCGCCTCGGGATCCCAGCCCAAGGGCGGGTGAATGAGGGCAGCATCGACGCCGGCCGCGTCCATTTCGGACAGCAGCTCCCCGGGGGTGAATTTCGAAACCTTGCGGTGCAGCCCCGAGGTCGGCACCACGGTCTGCGACCAGATATGCACCTGCGCGTCGATGATCTTCATGGCGTTCCTACCGGCACTTTTTCGTAGTCATAGGCCGATATCGTCTCGACCGCCATGCACGCCATGATTGACCGTGTCGCGAAATAGGCATGCACAGAGGAACATTGCGCGCCCCTTCAATCAATGCTGAAGTGGCAGCGGAAAGACGCCCGAGAGCGTCCGCGACAAGGGAGAGCCCGTGCCGATCGATCGAAGATGCGCCCTCGGCGTGCGACCGGGGAGGCAATCATGATGATCCTTCACCACGGCTGGCGTTCGAGCGCATCGCGCCGCGTGCGGCTGTGCCTGGAAGAAAAGGGCCTGCCCTATGAGGGCCATGTCGTCGACATGGGAAACATGGAACATCACTCGCCGGAATACCTCAAGATCAATCCGCTCGGCGTGATCCCGACCCTGATTCATGACGGCCGGCCGTTGCATGAGAGCGGCACCATCTGCGAATATCTCGACGAGACGTATCCCGATCTGCCGCTGCGGCCGGAAACGCCTTACGAGCGCGCCGAGATGCGCAATTGGATCAGGCATATCGACGGGCTGATCCAGAACCTCATCATTTTCAACTGGCGACACCATCTGCAGAAGGTCGCCGAGAAATGGTCGGATGAGGAATTGGCCGAGAAGCTGAAGAGCATTCCGAGCAAGGAACGGCAGGAGTCCTGGCTGCGGGTCGCGCGAAAACCCTACACCGAGGAAGAGCGTGCGGCCGCGCGCGCCAAGCTCACCGATCAACTTCTGGACAAGATGGAAGCGGCGCTGAAACCGTCCGGCTGGCTGGTCGGCAAGGCCTATTCGATCGCCGACATCGCTGCGACCCCGTTCGTCAAGCGGATCGACGAGGAGATCGCGCCCGACGAGGTGACCGCGGCAAAACATCCCCGCGTCACCGAATGGTGGGCTAGGATACAGGCGCGGCCGGCCTTCGCGCGGGCGAATTTCGGCCCCTTCCTCGAGTCCTGAAATCGAACTGGAATCCTTCCATGCTAGACGTTTCCAAGAAAGCCGAAAAATCCCACGCCGACGGCAAGATCCTGCAGAGCATCGCCGATGGGGTCGGTGTCATCACCTTCAATAATCCCGAGAAGCGCAACGCGATGTCGCTCGAGATGTGGGAGGGGCTCGGCAACGCGCTCACGGAATTGCGCGACAACGGCGATGTGCGCGTCGTGATCATGGTCGGCGCCGGCGACAAGGCCTTTGTGTCGGGCGCCGATATCAGCCAGTTCGAGAAGACCCGCCATAACGCGGAAGCCTCCGAGGAATATTCCAGGCGCAGCGCCGCCCAGCGCGCATTGCTGGCGGATTACCCGAAGCCGACCATTGCCTGCATCCGCGGCTTCTGCCTCGGCGGCGGCATGCAGGTCGCAATGCTGGCGGATATCCGCTTGGCCTCCGACAACAGCCAGTTCGGTATTCCCGCCGCCAGGCTCGGCATCGCCTATGGCTATGACGGCTTGCGCCATCTCGTCTCGCTGGTCGGGCCGTCCTGGGCGCGGCTGATCATGTATACGGGCATGCGGATCGATTCCGTCGAGGCGCTGCGCATCGGCCTGGTCGACCGCGTGCTCCCGGACACCGAATTGTGGGGCGCGACGATGGAAATCGCCACCACCATTTCCGGCAACGCGCCGCTGGCGATCAAGGCCGCCAAGCTCACCATCGCGCAGGTGCTGAAGGACCCGGACCAGCGCGACATGGACGCGATCAAGGCGATCGGCGCCGCCTGCATGGACTCCGAGGATTTCCGCGAGGGCCGCCGTGCCTTCATGGAAAAGCGCAAGCCGAAATTCAGCGGGAAGTAGAAGCGCGGATCACCGGGGAGTTGGGACCAACATGCACAAGCCTGTCGAAGCCTCCCGCGGTGCTGTCCCGCCCGAACACGCGCCGTCGCTGCCCTTGTCGCGCTTCAAGGTTCTCGACCTGACGCTGGCGCGCGCCGGTCCCTCCTGCGTGCGCACGCTGGCCGACTGGGGCGCCGACGTCATCCGGGTCGAACCGCCGCCGGGCGATGGCGAGGCCGACGAATTGCTGGGCCGGCGCGAGGGCTCCGATTTCCAGAACCTGCATCGCAACAAGCGCGCGATCACGCTCAATCTGAAGACCGATGCGGGCCGCGAAGTCCTGATGAAGCTCGCCGAACAGGCCGACGTGCTGGTCGAGAACATGCGGCCCGGCGTCACGCGGCGCCTCGGCGTCGATTTCGAATCCGTCAGCAAGCGCAATCCGCGCCTCATCTATGGCAGCATTTCCGGTTTCGGCCAGTACGGCCCCTACACGTCGCGGCCGTCGATCGACCAGATCGCGCAGGGCATGACCGGCATCATGTCGGTGACGGGCATTCCGGGACAGGGCCCGGTCCGCGTCGGCGTCGCCGTCACCGATATCATGGCAGGCGCGTTCCTGGCGCAGGGCATTTTGATCGCCTTGCTCGACCGCGAAGTCAGCGGCCAGGGTCGCTGGGTGCAGACCTCACTGTTGGAGGCCGGCATCACGCTGCTCGACTTCCAGGCGACGCGCTGGACCATGGATAAGAAGGTGCCGCCGCAGGAAGGCAACAACCATCCCACCAACACGCCGATGGGGCTTTTCCCGACTGCGGACGGTTTCCTCAACCTCGCCGCGACCAGCAGCAAGAATTTCCAGAAATTCTGCGGACTGATCGACCGCGAAACGATGGCGGCCGACCCGCGCTTTGCCTCGACCGCGTTGCGCCGGCAAAACAAGCAGGCGCTGAACGCGTTGATCGCGGACGCCTTGCGCGCCAGGACCAGCCGCGATTGGTTCGAGATCATGGTCGCCGAGGGCCTGCCCTGCGGCCCGGTCTACGATATCAGCGAGGTGTTCGCCGATCCGCAGGTCGAAGCCCTGCGCATCAAGCGCTCGGTCAATCATCCGAAGCTCGGCGAGATCGACCTGGTCGCGCAACCCTGCGAGATGTCGGGCTTCGACCGCGCGATACGGACCGCGACGCCCGACCTCGGCCAGCACACCGACGAGATATTGCAATCTCTAGGATATGACGCCGACGCAATCAACAAGCTAAGGGCCGCGCAAGCCATCTGACGGCGCGGCCAATTTAAGAAAGAAACAAAAATGCAGGGGCCCGAGGACGATGCCGGTCTTGCCGGCAAGGTTGCGTTGATCAGTGGCGGCGGCGCCACAGGCGATGGCATCGGCAACGGTCGGGCAGCCGCGATTCTGCTCGCCCGCGCTGGCGTCAAAATACTGGTCGCCGATCGCGAATTGGAACTCGCCGAGCGCACCGTCGAGATGATTACGTCTGAGGGTGGCATCGCGGCGGCGCTTGCCGCCGACGTCACCGACGAGGCCGATTGCGCGCGGCTGGTGGATGCCACGCTCGACCGCTTCGGCCGGCTCGATTTTCTCGACAACAATGTCGGCATTGGCAGCCGCGGCAGCGTCGTCGAGGAGAAAACTGAGCAATATCGCCGGGTGATGCAGATCAATGTCGAGAGCATGTTCCTGCTCTCGAAATACGCGATCCCCGCGATGATCAAGACCGCGCAGGGTGGCGCGATCGTCAACATCTCCTCGATCTCGGCGCTGCGGCCGCGGGGGCTGACGACCTACACCACCTCGAAAGCCGCGGTGATCGGCCTGACCCGCGCCATGGCGGTCGATCACGGCGGCGATAATATCCGCGTCAACTGCATCTGTCCGGGCCCGATGTACACGCCGATGGTTTATGCCCGCGGCATGAGCGAGGCGGCCCGCGCGCAACGCACAAAAGCCTCGGTGCTGAAGCGCGAAGGCACCGGTTGGGACGTCGGCCACGCCGTCAAGTTCCTGCTCAGCGATTACGCGCGCTACATCACCGGCCAGGTCCTGGTGGTCGATGGCGGCGTCACGCTGCAGGCGCCGGAACGCGAGTCTCAAGAACACTAACCAAGAAGGAAAAACCAATGGCCCGCCTGCCCTATCTCGAGCCCGACCAGGTCGCGCCCGAATATCGCGACATGCTCAAGCGCAACACCAACCTGCACAAGCTCCTGGTCAACTCGCCGGACATGGCGCGCGCCTTCAGCGGCATCGGCGGTTACATCCGCTTCAAGAGCAAGCTCGATCCGCGCTTGCGGGAACTTGCGATCCTGCAGGTCGGCTGGCTGGAGAAGTCGGAATATGAGTTCACCCACCATGTGAAGATCGGCAAGGATTTCGGCGTCACCGACGACGACATTGCGGGCCTGATGGCGGAGACCGAGGGCAAGCCGTCCAAGCTCGAACCGCTGGCCAAAGCGATCCTGAAGGGCGCGCGCGAAATGGTCCGAGAGCTTGCGATGTCGGAGGCGACTTTTGCCGAGATCAAGCGCGAACTGTCCGACGAGCTGATGGTCGATCTCGTGCTCACCATCGCCTTCTATTGCGCCGTGGTGCGCGTGCTGGCGACCATGAAGATCGACAACGAGCCTTATTACAAAGAGGTACTTCAACAGTACCCGATCCCGGGAGTGAACTGACATGCGTCTGAAAGATCGGATCGCCATCGTCGTCGGCGCCGGCCAAAGCCCCGGCGAAGGCATGGGTAACGGCCGCGCCACCGCGCTGACCTTCGCCCGCGAAGGCGCGAAAGTGCTGTGCGTCGATCACAACCTTGGCTCGGCCCAAGAAACCGTTGACATGATCACGGCCAAGGGCGGCACCGCGGCGGCCTGCAAGGCCGACGTCACGAAGGACGCCGACCTCAAGGCGATGGTCACGGATGCCATGCAGCGCTGGGGCCGGATCGATATCCTGCACAACAATGTCGGCGTCAGCCTGTCGGGCGGCGATGCCGAACTGCTCGCGATTACCGAAGAAGCCTTCGACCGCTGCGTCGCGATCAATCTCAAGAGCTGCATCCTCGCCGCCAAGCATGTGATCCCGATCATGCGAAAGCAAGGCAGCGGCGCCATCATCAACATTTCCTCGATGGCCGCGATCACGACCTATCCCTACGTCGCCTACAAGGCGACCAAATCGGCGATGATCGCCTTCACCGAACAGCTCGCCTACCAGAATGCCGAATACGGCATCCGCGCCAATGTCATCCTGCCGGGGCTGATGAACACGCCGATGGCGGTCGACACCCGCGCCCGCGAGTTCAAGAAGACCCGCGCCGAGGTCGAGGCCGACCGCGACAGCAAGGTGCCGCTGCGCCGGAAGATGGGCACCGGCTGGGACGTCGCCAACGCCGCACTGTTCCTGGCGTCGGACGAGGCCAACTTCATCACCGGCGTGACCTTGCCGGTGGACGGCGGGTCTAGCGTACGGCGGGGCTAGGTCCATTATTATGGTAAGGAAGCGCGTCGGCGCCGTCTCGAACCATGAAGGCCCCGATGGCCTTTTGTGGACGCTGCTGCTGCTCCATTCGACTTGGGCTATCGCTTCGCCAACCAAGTAAAAGCGGCCAAAATTCCTGGCAGCTGCAGATCATGGCGAAGCTCGCCCGCTGCCGAGAGGAAGCGATGATCCACCGCGACGCCGACCCGGCGCAGTGCCTCGACATAGGCGGTTTGGACTGACGCAGACACGCGCCGGTCGTTCGGGTCGGTCAGCACGATAATCTGTTGCGGGGGATGGCGCGCCACATCGGCGACATGGTCGATCGGGTCTAAGAAATCGGCGTGGCCGGTGATGTCGGTCGTCCAGCCGTGCTCGCGGTTTCGCTGCGCCACCGCCGTATTTCCCGAGGCGATCACCGCGCAACCGATGTCGGCGCGGCGCGCGATCAGCGCTGCGACGAGATGGCCACCGCCTGATTGACCGACGAGATTGAGGCGATGCCAGCCGAAATGCGCCTTGAGCCGGGTGAGCGCCATGTCGACCAGGGCTACTTCGCGCGGCCGTCGCCGGTCGAGATGGTGCCCTGAGGAACCCAGGATACCAGGACGCGCCAAGTGGATAAAGGGACGAGTAAAGCCGGCGCAGAGCTGCTCCGCCAGCGCCTGCACGTCATAGGGCGTCGTCGCGATGTACGATTCGATTGCTACGATCCCAGTATCGCGTTTCTCCACGACATCGCCGCGCAAAAAGATGACCGGGTCGGCCGGCACCCCTGCGGGTGCGGCGCCATAGAAGGCGAGAACGTCGGCCTTGCCGTCGACCTCGACTCGAACTCGTCCCGGACCGTCGCCGTCGGATGAAGAGGACTCAACTCCCCGAACCACTTCGGGACCGGAGAAGGGGGTGGTCGGCAGATCTGCAAGGATTGGAAATCTAATCATGCGTTCTCAAGTAACGATCAAAGTCGGACGCGATGTCAAGCAGCGCCTGAAAAATTGAAAGCGCTCCGAGACTCTCGCAGCAGTTCGCGAAGTTGATGGATTTAAGGACTAAATCCAACGAGCTATTCCGATCAATGGGCTTCTGCTGTAGTCCCACGACACCATCCTCGCGGATACGCCGAGTGACGGCGCGATCGGCCTGCGGACACTTAAGCACACTGAGTCAGCGCAGCAAAGGCCGTCCGTGCGGTGATAGTGATACGCCGTCTCGGTTCGCCGAGATTGCGGATTGCGCCTTCGGCTCCAATCCGCCCTGCGGCCCGATTATATTTTTGGCAACTTTGGTAAGCTAGTACTGAGCAATCGGATCGACATGAGCGAAATTAATGGCCCAAGGCTTCGTCTACATTCTTGTCTCTCCGAACAGCAATTATGTTAAAATAGGCGGAACGGAGCGGCCCATTAGCGAACGTCTTCGGGACATCAACGGATCACCTCCATACTCTGATCATGGACCGTGGGAGCTGTCCGATTTTTTGTATGTGACCGACTGGCGACTAGTCGAAGGTCAGATGCACGATCATTTTCGATCAAATGCCGTTCGAGATGTTACTGGTACGCGTGAACTGTTTAGCGTACCGCCCCACGAGGCGCGAACGCGATTGAGATCGACAAATTCCTTGCTCCGAATAGATCACGAGCGAACTGAACAAATCTTCTCTAACCGAGAGGTAAAGCTATTTCTTTTCAGGCTGTTCGAGCTGTCGGGACTTTTTGGGAATGTCGACATCCAGGGAGCGTGGACGCTAACACTGCTCCCAAAAACCAACGGAGGACGGTGGTTCACACTGAACATTGGTTCGCACGAAGTCGCATTCAGTACGAAGAGAGCCGGTGATACGATCGTGCGGCATTTCATTGTGCTGGATAGACTCATCCTTGGGTATCCAGACACAATCATTTGGATTGGCAACCGCGAGGGCTCTGTCGACCTGGCCGAATATGTGGCGGCCGAGCGAGCGGTCGTGATAAATTTCAACGAGAGTTTTGCAAATGCGGAGCGTTTTTTTTGCTCTTCCCGGCGTCCGGCGCGCCTTGGTCGCCTATTGGGCCGAGGCGTTGGCTGATTTGCGCCAGAGAAAGGCTAAGAGCGTTTACGCGCGTTACCATTCGTATGATGCCGTCGCCGAACTTATGGAATACAAGCGCGCCAACGATGCGGTGTTTCGCGATGCCGCTGAGCCGATTGGTCCGCAGGGCGGATCGTGAGCCGCCGTCTTGGTCGCGAAAATGGCGGATTACAACTCCGGCTCGATTCCCCGAGCTGTCCCCTTTCAAGAACCGTGGCGCGCTTTGCTTTGACAGTCGCGGCCACCTTCACTCGTCCTATCAGTACAACGAAGATGTAAGAGTTGGGACGGTGCTTCCCGAGCAGGTGTCAGCTATTATGATGTGCCGCCCGAGTATGGCGTGCGCGAGCACCGATACACCATCGTGAATGGTCGCACTGTTCTGGTCGACCCGCGAACCCACCGCATGGTCGAG